>Ga0308011_10000006_pt1 | contig 157420 bp, 165 predicted proteins | sample Neamet177_FD_203144 | JGI IMG/M metagenome (GOLD analysis project Ga0308011, IMG submission 203144) | Marine microbial communities from water near the shore, Antarctic Ocean - #177 | ecosystem: Environmental > Aquatic > Marine > Unclassified | place: Southern Ocean | collected 2014-07-25 | reverse complement strand
TACCTATTACCAAAACGTAGCATTTAGCTTCTCGCTTGGATTTATTTAGATTGTGGCAATATATTAACCTTTTCAACCACTAATTGTCAACCCCTACAAAAATATGATTTAGGTCACATCATTTATTCAAAGGTGTCATCTTATTAGGACTAGCAGAATTAGATTAAGAGATAACATGATCTATATTAGTCTACAAACTAATGCTATTGCTAAATGATTATTTTTGGGCAAGTTTCTTTGACTAATAATTTCGAGACTGTAGGTATCTAATTCTACTCTTTAGCTAGAGGAAGAAGTTAAAGAGATAGCTTAGGTAGAATATACATATTCAAATTAAAAGGTTTTTTGTCCTAATTTTAACGTCTAATTAACATTCAGTGAAAGAAGAGTATGACGTTGAGTTTAAAGAATAAACAGCACAATAAATTTTAGCAATTTTTTAGAAATTAAAAAAACAACTCTCAATTTTTAACTTTAAGATTAAGTGTCATGAACAGCTTTAACAAAACATAATTAAAAGTATTGTAGTGAGATACTAGCATCCGAAAACTCCTTTCCCTAGAATGGTATTCTTGGATTTTTAACTATTAATTTTAGCTTGTTTAGGACCAAGATAGATTTAGTTTTACTAATTACTTCCTAGGTGAAAGTTGATACTAATTCAATCTAATTATCGAAATAAAGAGAAATTCCTTATTAAATAAATTTAAATTACAGCTCATTCGACAATTTAGTCACTGTCGCTAAAAGTTTTGCTCTAACCTTCTCATGAGACTAAGTAGAATATTACACTTTATTTTATACTTCTATATGTATAATCCAAGTTATTACTTTAATTAAAGACTGTGAACTATCAGCACTGATGTATAAAGTAGTTGAAGTTAATATCTTATATGTTCAGTTCCGGGGTTCTCAAAACATAGTAATAAATATTTTAACTAAAAAAAATTAGAAGAGTAGGCACCAATGCCCTGGAATATTGTTGAATTTGTTGAATAATAGTTCAACTTGCTAGAAAAAAGAAAACAATATCAGACATATTCGTCGATAGCCTGAAAAATACGCATTTTGATTGTCAAGGAAATAGATAGGCTATAAGTTGATTTTTTGCTTTATTTGAATAAATAAAAAGTGTTTTACTTAAATAGACTAAATGAAGTTCGTTGTTATAAGCTCAGAGCAAAAAGTCTAAATAAAACAATCTTTCCCCCTATTTATCTTTCTTTTTATGAGTATTAAAGTTTATAGAATAGATTACAATATAAAAATAACAACAAATATAATGCTTATTATGATATGCCCGAAATAAGTTAGCAAGAAGAGGTACTTAATTAATTGGAAAACCAAAAAGAAAAGATACTAGTCGTTGATGACGAAACCAGCATAAGAAGAATTTTAGAAACTCGTTTATCTATTATAGGTTATGACGTTATTACTGCTTCTGACGGAGAGGAGGCTCTAATATTATTTAGGAAAGAGTATCCCAATTTAGTAGTTCTAGATGTGATGATGCCTAAGCTAGATGGATACGGTGTCTGTCAAGAACTGCGTAAGGAATCTGATGTTCCAATCATTATGCTCACTGCACTAGGAGATGTTTCCGACAGGATTACTGGACTCGAGCTTGGTGCTGATGATTATGTGGTAAAGCCTTTTTCCCCAAAAGAACTTGAAGCAAGAATTAGATCAGTTCTAAGAAGAGTTGATAAAATTACTATCAGCCCTGGTATTCCTAGTTCAGGCGTCATACATATTGGATTTTTGAAAATTGACACAAATAAAAGGCAGGTATATAAAAACAATGAAAGAGTTCGACTAACTGGAATGGAATTTAGTCTGCTAGAATTATTGGTTAGCAGAGCTGGTGATCCATTTTCACGAGCATCAATTTTACAAGATGTTTGGGGTTATACTCCAGAGAGACATGTTGATACGAGAGTAGTTGATGTTCATATTTCAAGACTTAGAGCTAAATTAGAAGATGATCCAAGTAATCCTGATCTTATTCTAACGGCAAGAGGTACTGGATATTTATTTCAACGAATCACAGAAGTTAATAAATAGATAAAACTACAGGTACACGGTACCATATTCCATGAAAGTTTTAACTACTATTTTTATACATAAATCATATATAAATCTTTTAATATCTAGCAACTTAAGAAAGATCATGGATAGCATTAAAAAGTATAAAATCATGCTACTTAGCGAACTAAAGTTAACTATTTTATTACAGAAATGACAAAAATAACTTATTTAGTATATAATATCATTAACCGTAAAGACAAGTAACAATAAAAGAAATTTTTAATTTACTTATATAATTTGCTCTGGAGATTTTATTTATGACCATAGCAATTGGGCAAGAAAAAAGTCGTGGTAGGTTTGACCTTATAGATGACTGGGTGAAAAGAGATCGTTTTGTATTTGTAGGATGGTCTGGTCTATTGTTATTTCCATGTGCTTATTTATCATTAGGTGGTTGGCTAACAGGCACTACTTTCGTTACTTCTTGGTACACACATGGTTTAGCTAGTTCATATCTGGAAGGATGTAACTTTTTAACTGCTGCTGTATCAACGCCAGCAAACAGCATGGGCCATTCCTTATTATTATTGTGGGGACCTGAAGCACAAGGCGATTTTACTCGTTGGTGTCAGATAGGCGGACTTTGGGCATTCATAGCACTACATGGTTCTTTTGGCTTAATTGGCTTTTGCCTGAGACAGTTTGAAATTGCGCGACTAGTTGGAATTAGACCATATAATGCAATTGCATTCTCAGGTCCAATAGCTGTTTTCGTTTCTGTATTCTTAATGTATCCTCTAGGCCAATCTAGTTGGTTCTTTGCTCCAAGCTTTGGAGTTGCAGCTATATTTAGATTTTTATTATTTTTACAAGGGTTTCATAACTGGACTCTAAATCCTTTCCATATGATGGGAGTAGCTGGTATTCTGGGTGGAGCTTTACTATGTGCTATTCATGGCGCAACAGTACAAAACACTTTGTTTGAAGATGGCGATGCTGCAGACACCTTTAGAGCATTCACTCCAACACAATCTGAAGAAACTTATTCGATGGTTACAGCTAATAGATTTTGGTCACAAATCTTTGGTGTTGCTTTTTCTAATAAAAGATGGCTTCATTTCTTTATGTTGTTTGTACCTGTAACTGGTATGTGGACAAGTGCATTTGGTATTGTTGGACTAGCATTAAATCTACGAGCATACGATTTTGTATCTCAAGAACTAAGAGCTGCTGAAGATCCAGAGTTTGAAACATTTTATACTAAGAATATCTTATTAAATGAAGGTATTCGTTCATGGATGGCTGCGCAAGATCAACCTCATGAAAACTTTATATTCCCTGAGGAGGTTTTACCACGTGGAAACGCCCTTTAATAGTAACGCAAGTGTAGGCGGTCGAGATATTGAGTCAACAGGGTTTGCCTGGTGGTCAGGTAATGCTAGACTTATTAATGTATCAGGTAAATTACTAGGAGCACATGTTGCTCATGCTGGTGTAATGGTATTTTGGACTGGTGCTATGACACTATTTGAAGTAGCACATTTTGTTCCAGAAAAGCCGCTTTATGAACAAGGTTTCATCTTAATTCCTCACTTATCCACACTAGGATGGGGTGTTGGTCCTGGTGGAGAGATCACTAGTATTTATCCATATTTTGTTGTTGGTGTTCTCCACCTAATTTCGTCAGCCGTATTGGGATTCGGTGGTTTATATCATTCTTTGATAGGTCCAGATACTCTTGAAGAGTCTTTTCCTTTCTTTGGATATGACTGGAGAGATAAGAATAAAATGACTACTATATTAGGAATTCATTTAATTTTACTCGGTATAGGTTCTTTCCTACTAGTTATAAAAGCTTTATTTGTTGGCGGTGTTTATGATACATGGGCACCTGGTGGAGGTGATGTAAGATTTATTAATAATCCTACACTAAATCCGCTGATTATATTTGGATACATTTTCAAGTCACCATTTGGTGGAGACGGATGGGTTGTTAGTGTTGACAACATGGAAGATATTATTGGCGGCCATGTATGGTTAGGTGTAGTTTGTATAGCTGGAGGAATTTGGCATATTTTAACAAAACCTTTTGCATGGGCACGTAGAGCTTTCGTTTGGTCTGGAGAGGCTTACTTGTCATACAGTTTAGGTGCTCTATCTATCATGGGACTAACAGCTTCAAACTTTGTGTGGTATAACAATACAGCTTATCCAAGCGAGTTCTATGGACCTACTGGTCCTGAAGCTTCCCAAGCTCAAGCCTTTACTTTCTTGGTTCGAGATCAAAGACTGGGTGCAAATGTCGCATCTGCACAAGGTCCAACAGGATTAGGCAAGTACTTAATGAGATCACCTAGTGGTGAGATCATTTTTGGAGGTGAGACTATGCGCTTCTGGGATCTAAGAGCACCTTGGGTAGAACCTTTGAGAGGACCTAATGGCCTTGATCTAAATAAGGTTAAGAATGACATCCAACCATGGCAAGAAAGAAGAGCCGCAGAGTATATGACTCATGCTCCTTTAGGCTCGTTAAATTCTGTAGGTGGGGTAGCAACAGAAATTAACTCTGTGAATTACGTATCTCCAAGGAGTTGGTTAACAACCTCTCATTTCTTCCTAGGATTTTTCCTTTTTATTGGTCATTTATGGCATGCTGGCAGAGCAAGAGCTGCAGCAGCTGGATTTGAGAAAGGAATTAACCGTGAGAATGAAGCAGTGTTGTCTATGAGACCTCTTGACTAATCAGAGTATCATCCTTTTATTATATAAAAATAAAAAGTAAATATTAATTCTATCTTATCTCAATATGTATAAGATAGAATTTTCTATTATCTCTAACATAATGAATTTACAATTTTGCGTTCAAAAACAGATCGCCTAGCATATAAATTAATAATGAGTTATTGAAAAGTATATCCAAATTCAAGATTATTAACCTGTACAGTATCCAATTATGTCACTTAATATTTATAGCATCAAGCACCCTCTAGTCTTAAATTGGACAAGCTCTATAACTCATAGTAATGTATCAAGTCGGGATAAAGTTTCTTTTCTCAAAAAAATCAGCTCAGCATTAATTTATGAGGCAACACGTAAGTCAATAGAAACGATTAATTTATCGATTAAAAATATGGATAAATATAGAAGGCTTAGTCTTCTACCGCAACAATTATCATATCTCATTCTCACAGATGCGTACCTATCTCAAGTACTAAGTACAGATGTTAATGCTCTTCTTCCTAGCACTACTATATATCCTATTCATAAAATAAATACGTGTGTTACAGATAAACTTATGAGTCAGGATCCAGTTTTGGAGCATGTAATAGTGAAATCATTGGGTAAACATTTAATGGTTTTGCTTAAGAATCTTAATAGCGGTTATAGTTATAGGGTGTTACAAATCCTTCAAAGTAATGAGTGCACCTCCAATCAGATTCAAATTTGTTGTATCACTTGTTCAACAGAAGCTTTACAGGTACTTAACACACACAAACATAATATCGATATATATACAGCTAAGATTTTTGATGATGATGAATATTCATCTTAAGAGTATTTCTTCCAGAATCATAATTTTTCTTGACTTTTGATTGATACATATATCACATTATGAAAACTAACTATATAAATAACTAATAAATATAACTAACATGCTTACTAATTCTTTCAACCTAATATTTACTTCGATAGCTAGCTTTTCAGAGATTTATTTAATACTACTCTTACTAAAACTTTCTTTGGCCTGGTTTCCTACTGTAAATTGGTATAATGAACCATTCTGTTCATTAAATAGATTGACAGATCCATATTTAAGACTCTTTAGAGGGACAATACCAATGATGTTTGGTATGGATATTTCTCCAATGCTTGGTATTATCTTTCTTCAATGCCTTATGGTTATATTTAATAATGTTCGGCTAGAAGCTATTTAAAAGGTAAGTGATAACTACAATACTGAAAAGAATTAATAAATTTACAAAAATATGCTACAATCATATTCAAGCAAGATTCTGATTATAAACAAATAGTAATAAGTAATACAATAATGAGAGGTGATTATGCTAAAAATTAGATTGAAAAGATACGGTCGAAAGAAACAACCTAGCTATAGAATTGTAGTAATTGATTGTAGGAAAAGACGAGATGGACGACCTATTGAAGAGATCGGATTTTACAATCCTTTGACCAATGAAACAACTGTGAACTTAGAGTCGGTTGAATTCTATAAAAGTAAAGGAGCACAGACGAGTAAAGTAGTAGCTTCCATATGTAAAAAAGCATCAAACGCAAATCTTAGTTAAAATACAGAGAAAGATATATTTTAGAAGGGAGTAATCAAATTGCCACATTTCACATTGAAAGTTTTATGGTTAGAAAATAACATAGCGATTGCAATAGATCAAATAGTTGGCAAAGGGACAAGCCCATTAACGTCTTATTTTTTTTGGCCTCGAAATGATGCTTGGGAGCACTTAAAATCTGAACTTGAGTCCAAGCCGTGGATTTCAGAAATAGACAGGATTAACCTTTTAAATCAGGCAACAGAAGTAATTAATTATTGGCAAGAAGAAGGAAAGAACAACTCCATAACAAAGGCACAGTTGAAATTTCCTGATTTTTTATTTTCTGGTAGTCACTAGAGGTATTAGCCATTACCAGTAGCAATATTTTATAAAAGCAAGCATTCGTATGACTTCTAGTATCTTTATAACAAAGAACTTAAATTTACTATATCTATCAGTCCAAGCATTAGACCCATATTCTACAGACAAGATAGATAAGTATTTTCCACGATTAAGTTTAGTTGATCTATTCGATAACAGAGAAAATAGTTTGTTAAGATATAACAGTCATTTATCTACATACAATGTAGCAAATACTATATTACTTGCCAACACACTCTTTAAAATGGCCTCTGCTTTACAACTGCAAAGCCAAATTAAGTTAATTTTAGAAGATATTAGTCAAGAAGTGTCAGATAATAACCAATACTTGCCTATAACTCAAAACTATATTGCAAGATTTAAGGCTGAGTACTCTGTATCAATAGAGCCGTATTTAGTGGGGAAAGATATCTATGCTAATCAATTATGGATCAAGAAGCTAAGCTTCTTGAATCTTTTCTTGCTTAGCCAGCTTACCAGACCTCATGGAGTATACACAATATTAGTTTACATCAATAAAAATGCATTTAATTGATACTCTGATAATACTAAGAATTCACTTCTAAACTCTCTACAATAATACAATCAGTCGTTAGAACCATTGCCGCAATTGACGCAGCGTTTTGCAAAGCAGAACGTGTAACCTTAGCCGGGTCTACTATTCCTTCTTTAAACATATCCACAAATAGTCCTGTGTTGACATTATAACCTATCTCAAATTCTTGACTAGCTACTTTTGCAACCACAACTGCACCATTAGAACCTGCATTTTCTACAATTCTGTTTAAAGGTGAGCTTAATGCTCGTTGGACGATTAATGCCCCGATTAACTGGTCATCTTGAAGGTTTGTCTTAGACCACTCTAATAAATCAGAAGCTAAATGTACTAGTGTAGATCCTCCTCCAGGAACAATACCTTCTTCAATAGCGGCACGAGTTGCATTAATTGCATCCTCTAATCTGAGCTTTTTGTCCTTCATTTCTGTTTCTGTAGCAGCTCCAACTTTAATGACAGCAACACCGCCGGAAAGTTTAGCCAACCTCTCTTGTAACTTTTCCTTTTCATAGATATTTGTGCTAACCTCCAACTGACGTCTAATTTGATCACATCGATTTTGTAAATGTGCTTCATGGCCTTCTGCAATAATTGTTGTACTATCTTTAGTAACTGTAATTCTTCTCGCTTGACCTAGGTTGTCTAACGTTACACTTTCTAAAGTCAAACCCAAATCCTCAGATATAACAGTCCCACCTGTTAGTACTCCCATATCTTCTAGAAGTGCCTTTCTCCTATCGCCAAAGCCTGGTGCTCTAACAGCAACTACATTAATAATGCCTCTCAATTTATTTACAACAACAGTTGCCAAGGCCTCTTTTTCTATATTTTCAGCAATAATCAGTAGTGGTCTTCCTGTTTTAGCAACTTGTTCTAAAACCGGAACCAGTTCTTGTTGAACTAGTGTAATCTTCTTATCAGTTAGTAAAATATAAGGGTTCTCCTGAACAACTTCCATACGGGATGTATCTGTAACAAAATAAGGAGAGATAAAACCTTTTTCAAATCTCATACCTTCAGTAATCTCTAGTTCAGTAAACGTAGATTTACCTTCTTCAAGAGAAATAATACCTTCCCTGCCAACTTTATCAAGAGCATCTGAAATCATATTACCTATCGCAACCTCATTGCCTGCAGAGATAGAGGCTACTTGTGAGATATCGCGAGTATTTTCTACGGGGCGAGAATATTCTGCTATTTTGCTAACAATAAACTTAGTCGCTTTCTCAATACCTTTTTTAATTTCCATTGGATTTGCACCTGCAGCTACATTACGCAACCCCTGCTTAACGATAGCATGCGCTAATACGGTTGCTGTTGTTGTACCGTCACCTGCTACATCATTTGTTTTGGAAGCTGCTTGTCTGATTAAAGCTACTCCAGTATTTTCCAGATTATCTTCTAACTCTATTTCTTTTGCAATAGTAACGCCATCATTCACAATCTGTGGTGCTCCAAATTTTCTTTCGAGAACTACATTCCTCCCTTTTGGTCCTAAAGTTACTGATACTGCTTCTGCCAAGATATCCATTCCTTGCTCTAAAGCTCGTCTTGCATGGTCCTGATATAAAATTTGCTTACTCATAATTTTTATGTATAATCATTTGTCTAATTAATAAAAGAAACTGAAAGAATCTGTACATGGTTTTATCGTTGTAATGTTAAGCAAGACAAAACATCTTTTCTATACAGATAATTTATTATTCACAGTTAATATATCATATCTAATGAGGTTTAGATGAAAATAATTAGTTCTAGATACAACACCAAATAATTATAGTTCTAGAATAACAACACTTCTTATAGTAATAGGTAAAAAAAAGTATATATTTCATTGAAATAATGATATAATATTTTCTAGGGCTTGTAGCTCAGTGGATTAGAGCACGTGGCTACGAACCACGGTGTCGGGGGTTCGAATCCCTCCTTGCCCAATATATTATGAGACACTAGTATTTTGCTTTTTTCATTAATAAAACTATTCTAACATCAAGACCAAAAGGATTATATACATGCAATCTATAAGAGGCATGCACGATATTTTACCCAAAGACACTAAGTACTGGCAACACGTTTATAACATCGCCATGGACATATTAAGTCAAGCCAGTTATCAGGAAATTCGCACTCCTATCATAGAAGATACATCATTATTTTTGAGAGGCATTGGAACCGATACTGACATTGTAAGCAAAGAGATGTATAGTTTCGAGGATAGAGGAAGACGGAACCTTACCCTAAGACCAGAAGGCACAGCACCAGTAGCAAGATCTTTAATACAGCACAAACTTTACAATGAACAACCTATTCAAAAACTATGGTACATGGGACCAATGTTCAGATATGAAAGACCACAACACGGACGACAAAGACAGTTCCACCAACTAGGTTTAGAGTGCTACGGTAGTAATAGTCCTGTCTTAGATGCAGAAGTGATTTATTTAGCTAACCAAATCATAGACAGTCTTGAGTGTAGTAAGTATACAATTGAAATTAATAGTATTGGAAGTAGTGATACCAGGCAAGATTATGAGAAAGCTCTTCGAAGATACCTATCAACTTATCAATTAGATTTAGACGGAGAATCTCAAAAGAGGTTAATCGCTAGCCCCCTGACAATCCTTGACAGTAAAGATCCACAAACTCAAGAAATTTTACTGAATGCACCAATAATATCTGATTTTCTAGACCGAGAAGCTTTAACTCATTTTGAGAAGATGCAAGATTATCTCTCTAGTATGAACATTCCGTTTACAATTAATAATCAGTTAGTAAGAGGACTAGATTATTATAATAGTACAGTGTTCGAAATCAAGACTAACTTACTCGGAACACAAGATACTATTTGTGGAGGCGGACGCTATGATTCCTTAACTCAACAGTTAGGTGGGCCTGCTATACCTGCTTTGGGATGGGGCATTGGGATAGAAAGATTACTATTATTAGTACAAGATAAACTAGATTTGCCTCAAAACAGTGAATTAATTTACTTGGCTTTGCAAGGTTATGAAGCAGAGAAAAAAGGACTTAGCTTAATTCCAATTTTCCGGAACTATGATTTACGTTATGAAGTTGACTTGAGTGGCAGCAGTTTTCAAAAACAAGTAAAGAGAGCTCACAAGAAAAATGCATTGATGTGTGTAATTATTGGGGAGGAAGAAGCATCTTTACAGACTTTAACCGTTAAATGGTTAAAAGAATATAGACAAGAAACCTGTTCGAGGCAACAATTTATTGAGACACTTAAACTTTATAGAAAAGAAGAAGTTATACGATAATCACGTCTATAGTTGACATGATGACAAAATACAGAGATAATCATATTATCTGAATCCATTGGGGTGTCGCCAAGTGGTAAGGCAGCGGACTTTGACTCCGCCACTCGCAGGTTCGAATCCTCCCACCCCAGCATATAGTTTTACTGAAACAACTTTTTGTATTCACAATAACGTTAATTAATGCAATAATAGTTTATAGTAATCAGATAAACACATATTATACTAAGGATGGCTTGTAAAACATGGCAGTTATTCAATTCATAAAAGGCATTGATGAAACAGTTGTGCCTGACGTAAAATTAACCAGATCTCGAGATGGTAGTACAGGAACAGCAACTTTTAGATTTACGAACCCTGTTATTTTGAACGCTAGTATGGAAAATCAAGGCGATATTACAGGGATGTATTTAATGGATGAAGAAGGCGAACTTATCACCAGAGATGTCAACGCTAAATTTATTAATGGTAAGCCAAAAGCAATTGAATCGGTATATGTTATAAAAGATGCTAGCAATTGGGACCGATTCATGCGTTTTATGGAAAGGTATGCTAATGAGAATAGTTTATCTTTCACTAAAGCAGAGGACTCTTAAATACGAAACAATCATATAAATTAGCAGATACTTAGGAAACATACATAATTATATTCTTTAATACATACAATATACGTGCAAGAAAATAAATATGAATATTTCTTGGGAATGGCTTGAGAAACTTATAGATTTAAAAGGAATTAGCATTGAATCTATTGTAGAAAGATTAACTCTTGCTGGATTTGAAGTTGAAGATATTATAGAATTACCTTACAATAACAAACTTTTAGAGGTTAGTAGTACTACTAATAGAGCTGATACATCAAGTATGATGGGGGTCGCCAAAGAAGTCTCAGCAATTATAAATAGGGAATTAAAAACTAGTGCTAATCAAGCTCCTCTTTATATCTCTAATAAGCCTTTAGAGCTGAATACAGACACCCCTAGCAGGATACTTCAAACAAAAATCACTAATTTAAACACCAATAGTACTCCTTCATGGATTCAATCTATTCTGGTAAATTATGGGATTCAGATTGAAAATAATATAATAGATATTCTTAATTTTATAGACCTGAAATGGGCTAAAAGATTTAGTGTTAAAATAACCACTTCTCCTGAAATCGAGGCTTGTAACAGGCAAGAAGTCTTATGTCTTTATTACGATCAAACTAACCACAATGATCAAGATATACAAGACGGTATATGTCAAGCAGATCTATTAACCGCATATAACGAATGCATGCTGTTAATAGCGCATACTTATGATGGAGTGGTAAGTACAACTTATTACTTCTCATCTAATAATAAAGTATATCAACCGGTCTATTTGAGAAATTTAACATTACAAGATACGCTAGGCCCGTACTCCTATTTACAAGAAACATCTATAAATTACTCTAGGTTAATGACTGAAAGTATGCAGATTCTAAAAAGGCTAGGCTTCATTGTTAAGCAGTATAGTACTAATCTGGCAATTATGGTACCTCTAAATAGGGTTGATGATGTTTATAGAGAGATTGATATTATTGAAGAAATTAGCCGGGTTTATGGCTTTGACAAATTTCTGGATAGACTTCCTGTAAGTCTCTTTAAAGGTAGTAAAAAACATACAACACATCGTTTAGGTCATATAAGAACTGTATTGAGGTCTAATGGTTATCACGAAACTACTCACTCTCCGTTAGAAGACAGCTTTGCCAATACGATTGCAGTATATAATCCATTAATTGGCGAATTTAATAGCTTAAAAGAAAATTTACTTAATAATTTGCTAAAATCAAATATCTATAATATTAAACAAGGTAATGGTGCAGTAAATATTTTTGAAACCGGTCGTGTCTTTACTAAAAGTAGCAGGTATAATGAAGCAATACATCTTGCTTGTCTATTTGGTGGAGATATGCAAAGTCGAAGAAGCTGGAATGAGGATCCATTAGATCTAGATTGGTTTCAAGCAAAAGGTCAAGTAGAAGAAATTTTTGAACGATTAAATGTGGATATTGGCTGGTCAGAATTAGGTGAAAATCCAAATTTCAATAAAAATATATATTGTTTATTTAAAGATCATGAGTGTGCTGTGCTAACTATCGATTCACGGTCTATAGGTGTCTTTGGTTGTCTAAAACCCAGTTTATATAATATAAACGGTCTAAAAGCTCCCCTGTACGGTTTTGAAATCTTGATTAATGAGTTAATTAGTCCTGTTTGCTCTGCTAAAATATTCAGAATATACTCTAAATATCCTAGTATTGTCAGGGACATAACAATTACTTTTGACACGCGTATTACAGTAGGAACTATTATAGATACGATACTCGATAATAATAATTCAATAATTGAATCGGTCAAACTTTGCAGTTTGTATGAAGCTCAACGAGAGGGGCACAAAAATAGGAACTTAAGTTTTAGAATTACCTATAGGTCAGTTAATAAAACACTCACCAGTACTATCATAGATGAGCTTGAGTGTCAGCTTAAGGAAGAGCTAAAAACTAAATTTAAAGTTAATCTATAGAGAAAGTCATAAGCCGGATTTTGTTCTTTTTAGAGCAAATCATAAAAGGGTGGTTATTGATCTGTAGTTATAAAAACTTAATGCAGTATTTAGAAACATAATAGATAGAGTATAGATTATAATGTATAACTTTGCTCCATTGTGGGGTTTACCTAGCAAATATTATCACAATATTCCTGGTATGCTTTTACCATACCTTTGCACCCTTACTTAGATATTTTTTATCAAGCGGTTTATTTCTGTGGCACTTTCCTCGTAATTACTTACACTGAGACTTATTCAGCAACTATATTCTATAAGGAGTCCGGACTTTCCTCAAACTTTAAAATAAGTTTGCAACCACCTACGCGAACTCTATAGATATAGTAATAATAACAAAAAATAGATAAAAAAGGAACTAGTGGATGTGCTTTACAGATACAAATTTTGCGCAGTTATTAGATAGATATCAATATAGCTTTAATGTTGGAGATATAATCGCTGGTACAATCTTTAGTAAAGAAGAAAAGGGTTATTTAGTAGATATTGGTGCTGATAATGCAGCATACCTACCAAATAATGAAATCTATCTAGAGACTTATAGTAATAGTGTTGAACTTAGCCGGAGTGAAATACAGGAATTCTTCATCCTTGCTTACAATATAAAAACTAAACAATTAGTACTCTCACTAAAAAGGCTTGAGTATCTTATATCATGGGATAGAATAAAACAGCTAAAAAGTGAAAACATAGCAATTGAAGTTAAAATCATTGGATTAAATAAAGGAGGAGGTTTAGTTCTTTTAGAAAATATTCAAGGATTTATACCCAATTCTCATTTAGCTTATATGGAGAAGAAAGAAGAGTTATTGAATCAACATATAGCCTGCAAATTTCTTATTGTCGATGAGCAATGTAATCAGCTTGTTTTAAGCAGTAGATGTGCACAACTTGAGAGAATACCTAATATAGTTAATCTTGGAGCTTATGTTGAAGCCCCTGTTGCAGAAGTTAAGCAATACGGAATTTTTTTTAAGATAGAAAAGATACCTGCATTGTTACACATCTCAGAAATACCTGAAAAATACAATAGTAATATTAGTTATTACTTTCCTATCGGCAAAATCTGGAAAGTTAAGGTTATTCATATTGATAGAAAGCAAGGCAGACTCTCGGTATCTCTTCTTGATTAGTTTACTATAGTTTCTATCCACCTCCGACAATTGTTAGAATTTCTAACTTATCATTTTGGTTAAGTAAGATATTTTCTATTTGATCGTCATGTAAAAGGTCACTGTTATATTCTATTAAACTAAATGTTGTATCAATATCTAAATATGTTAGTATATCCCTGATAGACATACTGCTAGTACAGTGGAATGGTTCTCCATTAATTTGAATTGTGAAAGGTTTACTCATTTGTATATAACTGCTAAAGAGAAATAAATACTATCAAAGTAGACTTAAAGTCTACAACATATTACAATCAATATTATAGCATGGCGGGTGTGGCCAAGTGGTTAAGGCAATGGATTGTGACTCCATTATTCGCGGGTTCGATTCCCGTCATTCGCCCTTTTCACCTTAATTTGACGTTTATAACAATATTGAGCAAGATGTGTTCTATTTTTTGTATCTGTTTTAGATAATAGGCGACTCACATACTTCTCAACGTTTCTGATTGTGAACTTCAAAATGTCTGCAATTTCTTTGTTAGTCATTCCTTCAAGCACACATTTGAGTACCTTATACTCTAATGGAGACACCAATAGTTGCTTATTATCATTCAGTATACTCTCCATAGAATTTGTTTTTTCGTCTGCAAAATTAGTACACACACTAGCATAATTAAGAAGACTTTTTATAATGGCAAGCAACTCTTCGGGATCAAAAGGTTTAGTTATATAATGTTGACATCCTAACTTATAACCACAAATCCTATCAGAAGTCATACCTTTGGCACTAATAAAAATAAATGGAACATTTGAGTACTTGTCTGAACTTTTGATATATTTAATAAAATGATAACCATCTTGTTGAGGCATTAAAATATCGGAAATAATTAGAGCTGGCCTATTAGATATTAAAGATTTAATACCACTTTCAACGCTATTTGCAGTCTTTACTATAAAACCTTCATTAACTAAATAGTGGGAGATAGAAAATACTAGAGCTTTGTCATTGTCCACTAATAAAATTTGATCTGGCATATATTTTTTAAAAAAGAATTCAAAGTAGGTTCCCAAAGCTTGATATTATAATAATGAGTAGTTCTAAAAGTGTTCGATAAGCTTAGGCAACTATTCTTTTTTGCAACTATCAAAGAATAGAATATATGCCAACAATCTATTCTCAATGTTAATCTCCTCTCTTAGTTTTTTATAGCTAACCTAATATTTTTGCTGTTTGTATTTTTTTTAAGTATTATAGATATTTTATAACTAAAGCGTTGAAAGTTGCATTTTTACATCACCAGTTAATATAATACATAGGTATGATTTCGGATATAGTCAATACTAACTGAGTTAATACATTTAATTTTATTCTTACTAAATAAAAGACTAAAATACCCTTAGATAACAGTTCTTGTATTGAATACAAGTAAAAATTAAGTACTCTATAGATATATAGATTCAATCTATCAAATACACATAGTCTCACCTTAAACGAATAAATGGTCGATTTTTCAACAAATAACTATGAAAGATATATATATAAGTTAATAGAAGGTGATTCTATTGTAATTCATAAAAGTTGCAGTCAGTTTTATGTAATTTTGGCAGGTGTGCTCAACATCTCAAAAGTTTTTACAAATCAAGAAGTTTATGCAATAAATATTATTTCGGATGGAAGCTTTTTTAGGCCATCTTTTAGCAATTATTACGCTAATAATTATTACTATGCATTACAAGCTATACAAACTACCTATATTGTGAGTCTAACAAACAACAAGTTGCATAAATTTAATTTAATGGAGAAAGATAACCGTAAAGCTGTAATGTATAACACTTGTAACCTTACAGAAATATTGATTCATAAGAATACACAGTATCGACTTACACACTTGCTTATTCTGTTAAGTAAAAATTTTGGTATTTTAGACTCTCATAAAGTTGTGATCCCCCTACAATTATCTTATAAGACCTTGGGTATAATGATAGGGAGTAACGGAAGCTCTGTTGGCAAAATACTTAGAATTCTTGATAAAAATCATATAGTAAAACATAGTCGCAATTGGATTAATATTTATAGTCTCAAAGAACTAACTTTATTTAAGAAGAATGAGATTTAAATATTAATAATATTGGATAAATATGCTATAATATATTGTGGTATTGCTAGTCTTCAACGTAAACAATAGTCTAGATGTAAAAATTTGACATGATATTAATTTAGATAGCTTCTTATGGGAAAAATTTATGACTGGTTTGAAGAGCGTTTAGAGATTCAGTCCATTGCTGATGATATTACAAGTAAATATGTACCTCCGCACGTTAATATCTTTTACTGTATTGGTGGTATTGTATTTACTTCATTTCTAATTCAAGTTGCTAGTGGTTTTGCGATGACATTTTACTATAGACCTACAGTAGCAGAAGCATTCTCTTCTGTAGAATATATCATGACTGACGTTAATTATGGTTGGCTTATTAGATCTGTCCATAGATGGTCAGCAAGTATGATGGTTCTAATGCTAAATCTACACGTGTATAGAGTTTATCTAACAGGTGGTTTTAAAAAACCACGAGAATTAACTTGGGTAACAGGTATTATTTTAGCAGTATTGACTGTTTCATTTGGAGTAACAGGATATTCTTTACCTTGGGATCAAATTGGGTACTGGGCAGTGAAAATTGTAACAGGTGTTCCTGAAGCCGTGCCAATTGTGGGAGGCAGTATTGTAGAATTGTTAAGAGGAGGAGTCAGTGTCGGTCAAGGCACACTAACTCGCTTTTATAGCTTACATACATTTGTCTTACCTTTGTTAACTGCAGTATTTATGTTAATGCATTTTTTGATGATTAGAAAACAAGGAATCTCTGGACCTTTATAATAATAAGGGACAAAGAAATAGTCTATCAGTAACTATAAACTTTACGTATATTAACAAGATGTCTATAATTAAAAAACCAGATTTAACAGATCCTAACCTAAGAGCTAAATTAGCAAAAGGTATGGGACATCATTACTACGGAGAACCAGCTTGGCCTAACGATCTTTTGTATATGTTCCCAACAGTTATCTTAGGTACGATTGGTTGTATAGTAGCACTAGCGATACTAGAACCGTCTGGAATTGGTGAAAAAGCTGATCCTTTTGCAACTCCCCTAGAAATATTACCAGAATGGTACTTTTTCCCTACTTTTAACTTATTGCGAGTAATCCCCAATAAATTGATTGGAGTACTATCAATGGCTGCTGTTCCAGCAGCATTAATTACTGTTCCTTTTATCGAAGGTATTAATAAATTCCAAAATCCTTTCCGTCGTCCTGTTGCGACAACAGTCTTTTTGGTTGGTACTTTTGTAAGTATTTGGTTGGGAATTGGTGCAACAATGCCTCTATCTAAAGCAATAACACTGGGTCTATTCTAAGAAATAAGTTGAAAATATAAACTTCTAACTAACATTTTTGAATGTTAGTTAGAAGTTTATTAGTTTTTACTTAATTACTACAACTGCGCCTGCTTCTTCTAATTTACTCTTCATTTGTTCAGCATCATCTTTAGAAGTAGCTTCTTTTAAGACTTTAGGAGCTGATTCTACTAAGTCTTTAGCTTCTTTAAGGCCTAAGCCAGTTAAAGAACGTACAACTTTTAAAATAGCTATTTTCTTAGGTGCTGGTACTTCTTCTAGGACTACATCAAACTCTGTTTTTTCTTCCGCTTCGGCTGAAGCAGCTCCACCAGATGCTCCTCCTGGCATCATCATCATGCCGCCCCCCGATTGTGAAGCATCTACATCAAAAGTATCTTCTATTTGTTTGACAAGTTCTGCAGCTTCTAAAAGAGTTAAGGACTTAAGCTCATCAATAATTGTTGAAATTTTAGTTGTCATTTTTTTTTTGGCTAAATTAACTGATAAATAAAGTAGGCGTTAGAATAATTTTAAAACAACTTATTGGCTAGATATTATATCTCTTTTAAGCTATTAATATCAATAGATATTGATGGTCCCATGGTACTACATATATGCATAGTTTTCCAGTACTTTCCTTTCGATCCAGTTGGACGATTGCGCTCAATCGATTCCTTTAGAGCCAATAGGTTGGCTGTAAGATCTTCCTCAGAAAAGTCAACCTTACCAAAAGGTATGTGAAGGATACCGGTTTTATCTAAGCGGTACTCTAATTTACCAAGTTTAAATTCTTGGACTGCTTGGCCGACGTCTATCGTTACAGTACCAGCCTTCGGAGATGGCATTAAACCACGTGGTCCTAGAACGCGTCCTAATTTTGCTATCAAAGGCATTACATCAGGTGTAGCAATAAGCTTATCAAAATCAATATTACCTTGTAAAATTTGCTCGATAACTTCTTCTGCACCAACCAAGTCTGCCCCAGCGGATAAAGCTTCAGTAATCTTTTCGCCTTTTGTAATAACAGCAACTTTAGCAAGTTTCCCGGTTCCTTTGGGTAATATTACAGTCGACCTTAATTGTTGATCTGCATATTTAGGATCTAGCCCCAATACAATATGAGCTTCGGCGGTTTCTACAAACTTAGCTGATGAACTCCTTCTCAGTAGTTCTATTGCTTCTGTGTAATTATAGTTCTTATCTTGAACTAACTCTGACATTGCTCTAAATCTTCGAGACACTTTTGTGTTACCCATAACTTCCTTTTAGTTAGTATAAATGAATTGCTGTTAACTATTTATAGTAATTCCCATATTCTTAGCTGTACCAGCAATAATTTTCATGGCTTGTTCTCTGCGATTTGTATTCAAATCTTTTAACTTAATATCAGCAATTTCTGCAAGTTGCAATTCCGTAATTGTACCGATCTTCTTACTATTAGGTTCTCCTGAACCTTTATTTACTCCGGCTGCTTTCGCAAGTAACACAGATGCTGGAGGTGTTTTAAGTATAAATGTAAAACTACGATCTTCATATATCGAGATTTCTGCAGGAATAATCATACCTGATTTATCTGAAGTTCGGGCATTATAATCTTTGCAAAATGCTACAATATTAACGCCATGCTGTCCTAATGCCGGACCGATAGGTGGGGCTGGGGTAGCTTTACCCGCCCCAAGTGCTAGTTTTACAATAGCAACAACTTTTTTAGCCATTTTTTTATTTAACAGTAGTAACTAGTTAGAAATATTATAATTAATTATAGGTTTGTAAGTTCAATACAAGAGTGCCGTGAAAATACCACATTCTGAACTTATAACGTTTTACACTATTGTATAGTAAGTGGATAAGGAAAAGATACATAGTCACTGGATCTAAGTGAGGTTATTTAAAACTACATAGATTGAAACACGCCCTGAAGGACTTGAACCCTCGACATCAGGTTTTGGAAACCTGCGTTCTACCAACTGAACTAAAGGCGCTTGCAAGATAAAGCCTGCAATATAATTATAACATAAAGCGATTTTACATTTGTACAATCTTTATTTTTCAAGTTAACTATCCGATGAATGAGAAGCATAATTTAGATACATTAACTAGACATGACTATCAGAGATACGCTAAGCATCTAATTTTACCAGAGATTCAGCTAATTGGTCAAAGACGACTGCAAACAGCAAAAATTTTATTTATTGGAGCTGGAGGGTTAGCATCTACAACTTTACTGTATTTAGTTTCATCTGGTTTGAACAATATTGGAATAGTTGATGATGATATAATTGAGCTGTCAAATTTACACAGACAAATTATTTACAATGAAACAAATATCGGCTCATATAAAGTAGATGTTGCAAAGAAGCAGTTAATGAAAATGAATTCTACATCCAACATTACTATATACAAGTGTAAGTTAGATAGTAATAATGCTGAAGATTTAATTAAATTATATGACATTGTCGTCGATAGTACTGACAATTTTCAAGCAAGATATATCTTGAGCAAAGTTTGTAAACAGTTACATAAGGCACACATTTATGGTGCAATTGGTTCATTTGCAGGACAGATAAGTGTGTTTAATTACCAGGGTGGTTTAAGTTACAATGAAATGTACCTTCCTAACAAGAAACAATCTACTCAAGGATGTTCTGAAGAGGGGGTTATTCCAGTATTACCTGGTCTTATTGGGATTATGCAAGCCACTGAAATCATAAAAATTATTACTGGTACCGGAGAGGTACTGCATGAAAAAATGTTAGCATACAATGCACTACAAACTTCTTTTAAAGTATTACGACTGCATCCAATTAAACAACAAAGTGAGCACATCGAAATATATGATAGAAGACTAGAGACAGAGAAGAAACAAGATATTGAGATTATAGAGATCTGTCAATTGTATGATTACTTAAATAATAATGATTTAAGTATTTGCTTAATTGATATTAGGTCTAATTATGAATATCAACTTTCCCATTTGCAAAATTCTCTCAGTATTCCATTAAGTAGCATATGCGAAGAAAATATAATTAGTTTGATAAGTGTTATAGCAATACAAAAACACGTGATTATTTATTGTAATTCTATTGTTAGAACTCATGTTGCATCTAACTTACTACGAAAACAAAATATTATGCACTCGATCCTTAATATGGCTTGATAATTTAAATACTAATAAACTTTCCTAAGAGAATTAGCAATTAGGTGTGACAAGTAGATCTCAGCTTACTTATATAAAAAGGTAGAGACTTAATCCAAAGGAAAGAGAGGGATTCGAACCCTCGTTAATATTGCTACTAAACAGCATTTCCAATGCTGCGCCTTAAACCGCTCGGCCATCTCTCCAATTAATGAATCATTACGTTTAAAAATTCAACTATTATTGTATCATATTTGCTAAATATTGTATATAATGAGTCACATTAAGTCTAATTTAACAATTTCAAGAAAGTATCTATGCCTAACAAAAACATTCAATTAATTTTAAACAAAACAACAGCTAATTTAGGTCACGAGGGAGAAATAATTAACGTCTCCAAAGGTTATGCTCGTAACTATTTATTGCCTTACAAAGTAGCAGAACCACTTACTAAAAGCCGTCTCCAATATGCGCAAAAGATTGAAGCTCAAAAAGTAAGGCTCCGTGAAGAGAATATTTTGCAAATGACAAAGTTAAAGAATGACTTAGAAAGTATTAACAAATTTAGTCTCAAACGAAAGATCAGTGAAAATAACAATATTTTTGGTAGTGTAAATGAGAAAGATATAATTGACTTAATAAACAGTAATACAGGTATAAGTCTACAAAAGGAACAAGTCCAATTACCTGAAGTAAAAGAAATTGGTGTTTATAATATTGAATTAAAACTACTAGATAATTTAGTAGCTCTTGTTGAATTACATATCCTTCCGGAAACATCATCCTAATATAAGATAAAGATAAAACATCGTATGGCTAATCAAGCGCCTGAAATCAAATACTATGAGCAGTTACCTCCTCAGCATAACCTTGCTGAGGAAATACTTTTAGGTGGGATAATACTGAATAGTAATATTATTGAAACCGTCATTGGAGAATTAATAGCTGAATCTTTTGCGCTTGAAAGGCATCAACTTATATATAGAACAATCATTGATATATATATTGAAAAGAAACACATTAATTCTATTATACTAATTAATCGACTCTGGGAATTAAACCTGCTAAATAAAATTGGAGGAATTAATAAGATTTTACAACTTTTGCAACAAGCTCAAATCTTTACTTCAAAAATCATTACGAAAGCAGCAATAAAGTACTATACTACATTAATACAAGATAAGTACCTCAGACGACAATTGATACAGTATGGTTATGATGTTATAAATATGGCCTATAATTCATCTATTGATAGTGTAACTATTTCATTTAAGTTAGACCGATACATCTCGTATTTGAAAAAACAACTCTTGTACGAAGATGTGATTGATATTAATCTCTTAATTAATCAAGTTTTTTTAAATTTAAAATCTCCAGAGACTAGATCTCAGCATTATGGACTCTTATCACACTTTCATTCATTGGACTTATTAACCGGAGGATTTAAGAAAGGAGATCTTATTGTTATCGCTGGTAGACCATCAATGGGCAAAACTTCTTTAAGTCTTAATATAGGATTGAATATTATAGAAAACGAAGCTAAAAGTATTATCTTTTTTAGTCTAGAAATGTCAAAAGAACAGATACTGTATAAGTTACTCTCTATGAAATCTAAAATTCCAATTAGTAATATTAGAAAAGGACAAATTCAGCAAGATGAATGGATTAATTTACAAAAAGCTGGTAAACTTTTGGCAGAAGCTAGGATAAATATAGATGATACTGCAAACTTGTCAATTATGCAAATAGGAGTTAAAGTTAAGAACTTGCTTGATGCAGACCCGGAAGTAAGCTTACTAGTAATTGATTACTTGCAATTAATACGCATACCAAATCATTCTTTTAAGAATAGGACTGAGGAATTATCAGAAATTACTCGAACTTTAAAAATGCTTGCTAAAAGTGTAGATATGCCTATTCTTGTTCTATCTCAATTGAATAGAAATGTTGAAGGTCGAGTAATCAAGAGACCTTTGCTGGCTGATTTACGTGAGAGTGGTTGCCTATCAAGACTTACTAGTGTTTTAAATTTTATTTCTTATAAGAGAATCTATTCACCTGTTAAATTAGTGCCTGTAATTAAGAGCTCAAGTTTAACGCCGGCATTAGTGCATAGAAAAAATAACCCTCATATTGAGTACAGTTACAAGCAATACTTGTATCAAGTATTAAAAAGACAGAATAAAATCTCTACACACCTTACACACAATCATCTGTTGTTAACAAATTTAAGATGGGACAGGACTGATAATTTAAAATATTTTAGAGCTTTAACATACTTGGATCTGCAGACCCAAATTGTGAGGATTAACGAAGTAATTCAGAATATTTATCTGTTGAAAAAATATAATTCTTACGATATCTCTGTACCAAATGAAAAAATGTTTTTTACAAATGATTACATATTTACACATAATTCTATCGAACAAGATGCTGATCTAGTATTATTACTATTTAGGGAATCATATTACAACCAAAACATAGACGATGATAACTTAACTGAAATCATCATTGCTAAGCATCGGAATGGGCCAATAGGTACATCTAGGCTAAAATTTCAACCTGAGATTTCTACTTTTAATGAATAGTACATATTCTTTACCACTTCATTCTATATTCTATGATTTGCAATAGTGGTAAGAATCTGTTATATTAGTATTGTTAATAATAGCCGAGATAGCTCAGTCGGTAGAGCAGTGGATTGAAAATCCTCGTGTCACCAGTTCAAGCCTGGTTCTTGGCATATATTCGTTAAGGAAACTGTAAAGTCTAAATAATAATCATATCACTCATCAAACTGTTAAAAGAGCTTCTTTATTGAAAGAAGCTCTTTTTTATTGTTAGTGGTAAATTATGAAGAAAGTAACTCTAATTTCTCACCCAATAATACCGTTACGGTGCCATCATCCGTAACGTCAACAACAGCACTATCTCCCGCTTTAATTTTTCCAGATAACACTTCTTCAGCTAAACTGTCTTCGAGCATTCGCATTACTGCTCTACGTAATGGTCTTGCGCCATAACTAGGATTGTAACCTTCATCTACCAAGCGATTTTTAAATCTTTCTGTGACATCTAGTTGAATCTCTTGTTGCTTAATACGTTCGAAAACTTCATTTAGCATTATATCCGCAATTTCTCGAACTTCATCTTTCGTTAGTTGTCGAAATACTATTATTTCATCTAAACGATTTAAAAATTCTGGACGGAAATACTGTTTTAGCTCTTCATTGACTAATGTTTTAATCCTACTGTATTGAGAGTCAACTTGTGATTCTCCTAACTCAAATCCTAGTCCTCCGCCTCCTTTTTCGATCACTTTAGACCCGATATTAGAAGTCATAATTAACAAAGTATTTTTAAAGTCAATTGTACGGCCTTTCGCATCAGTTAAACGACCATCTTCTAATATCTGCAGTAGTAGATTGAAAATATCTGGATGAGCTTTTTCTATTTCATCAAATAGGATTACTGTATATGGACGTTTACGAACAGCTTCAGTCAAATACCCACCTTCGCTATAACCAACATAACCCGGAGGGGAACCAATTAGTTTTGAGACTGTGTGACGCTCCATATACTCTGACATATCAAGTCTTACCATTGATTCTTCTGATCCAAAGAAATACGAAGCTAATGCTTTTGTTAATTCGGTTTTACCCACCCCTGTGGGTCCAGAAAAAATAAAACTAGCAATAGGTCTTCCAGGATTTTTTAAGCCAACTCTTGCCCTACGAATGGCTCTAGATACGGCTACGACAGCTTCATCTTGTCCGATAATTCTGTCATGCAGTGTGTCTTCCATGTGCAATAATTTCTCTGACTCACTCTTCGTTAATTTAGTCACTGGAATACCGGTCCAGAATGCTACAATTTCTGCAATGTCCTCTTCAGTTACAACTGGGTCTTCTAAATTTAAGTCCGGTTCTGATTTTTTACTTTGAGCAATAGCGGCTATCTGTGCTTTAATTTCCATTTCACGTGTGCGGTATTGCTCTGCTTTTTCATAGTTTTGAGCTCTAATCGCTTCATCTTTAGTTTTTAATACAGTTCTTAATTCTTTATCCAATTCTCGAGCTGCTGGCGGTAGTTGTGAGTTCAATAATCTAACTCGGGAACCTGCTTCATCTATTAAATCTATCGCTTTATCAGGTAAAAAACGATCTGAGATGTACTGATGAGCATACTTGGCTGCTGCAGCTAAAGCTCCATCAGACATTTTCAATTGGTGATGCTTTTCGTAACGATCTCTTAATCCAAAAAGGATTTCGATTGTCTCTTCAACACTTGGTTCGCCGACAACAACTGGTTGGAATCTTCTTTCTAAGGCAGCATCTTTCTCGATATGTTTACGGTATTCCTCTGAAGTAGTAGCTCCAATACATTGTAAGTCACCTCTTGCTAATGCAGGTTTTAACAAGTTAGCAGCATCAATAGCACCCTCGGCTGCACCTGCTCCAATTAAGGTATGCACTTCGTCAATCACCAAGATAACATTATTGGCTGATTTTATCTCATCCATTATTCGTTTAAGTCGCTCTTCAAATTCCCCACGGTATTTAGTACCTGCAACAAGAAGTCCAACATCTAGAGTAATTACTAACTTATCTTCTAAGATCGATGGTACATCACGATTAGCAATTCTTTGTGCTAAACCTTCTGCTAGTGCTGTTTTACCAACGCCAGGTTCGCCAATTAATACTGGGTTATTTTTAGTGCGTCGTCCTAGGATCTGAATAACTCTTTCTATCTCTTTTTGTCTACCTACTACTGGGTCTAAGACACCTTCTATAGCCAATTCGGTTAAATTAGATCCGAATTCTTCTAAAGTTGGCGTTTTGCTCCGGGTCTGAACATTATTATTACCATTCGCATTTGATTCTGCATTATCTCCAAGCATTTGGATGACTTCAGTCCGGATGGACGAAACATCAATGGCTAAATTTTCCAGCACACGTGCAGCCACACCTTCTCCTTCGCGAACAAGCCCCATTAGAAGGTGTTCTGTACCTATATAATTGTGCCCCAGCTGGCGAGCTTCTTCTAAAGATAATTCTAGTACGCGCTTTGCTCTAGGCGTAAACGGTATTTCTACGGCAACAAAACCTGACCCTCGTCCTATAATTTTCTCGACTTCTATTCTTGAATCTTTTAAATTTACATTCATTGATTTCAGCACTTGAGATGCTATACCAGTGCCTTCGCCTACCAGTCCTAGTAGGATTTGTTCAGTACCTACAAAGTTATGACCTAATCTCCTAGCCTCTTCTTGGGCTAACATAATGACTTTAATAGCTTTTTCAGTAAAACGTTCAAACATGTTAATAAGTTACAATAAAAATGATTACCTTTGATACTAGTTTATATTAGCACAGTTTCTATCATAACTTAACAGTTATAATAAATTAGTTAGAAATTCTATAGAATTAAGTTATTTTTATTGAAATGTAGTTGACTAAAAAGTAGCCTATACACATCTGTTTATGTAAATAACAAGTTAAGAGATTTATCAACTATCTTCTTAATTATGAAATGAATTAAAGGATTTTAAGGAATCTAAAATTTGGAGTTAGATAAGCCTTAAGTAAAGTAATGCAGAATGCTAAAAGATCATCTACTCGAAATACTTTTTTGTTACTGCTCCAATGACTTTCCAAAGAAACAACCTTATAGACTGATCTTGAGTTTCAAAGTACAACATATTCCTAGGAAATTCTTGTTCGGCTCTTTTACTGAAGATGTTCTAAAGAAAATAGCCGGTCCTGTAAGAAAACTGCAAACACGTGATATAGCGTCCCTTTCCTACAAATTATCCAACAAAACGACTGGAGAGAGTTTGTTTACTCACTTTACAAATATTAATGGTGTGATCGATTGCGAGGGAGACGATATGGCGCCCCACTTATCCAAAATACATTTGATATGTGAAAATGTTCCAAGTCCAATAAAAATATCTATAAAAGCGACTTCACAGCGCTCTCTGTTAATAAAGGCAAAGAACAAGATCACCTCATTATTGGGATTGCTTCAAGAAGAAGGTGTGATGCAAGAAAGCAAAGTGAAGTTAGAATATGGCCGTAAGACGAAAAATTATGGCGACCTTAAGCCAATAATGGCGACTATTCAATAAATAGGATACAAATTATGGACAAGAAGAAAGACTTTAAAAATCACTTGAGCAATCTAGTGGCAGTTGCATTTATATTTGGTGGTGCTGCTATGCCAAAGCCTTATATAGAAGAGCTTCCCAAACCAAAACAAAGTGAGAGTAGTCTTATTGCAGATGGTGCGAAGATGACCTTTGCTGCAGCAGTTGCTATAAAGGTCAAAGGAGTGGGTCTTATGCTGATGTTGAGAAAAACTGGTGAATTGGTGGGGTTGTTGAAAGGTATTCAGAACATTCTGCAAGAAGACCTTTTGCTTGACACAGATGATATGCCGGAAATGTTCAGTATTTCGTCGCACGTTCGTAAGGGAAGTGATTTTGCAAGTGGTTCTGGAAATAGTGCGCCTGCAGCAGGTTCTGCTGACAGAGGGAGTTCTATAAGAAGTACTGAGAGCACTCGAAGAGAGACTATGTCAAGCGCTCCTTTAGAGAACACTTCTACAAGAGAAGGTCTTGGGAGTGCGCCAGTCTTGCTAATTAAGAACATTTTTACTTTTATATCAGTAAACGAATATAAAGCAATAGCATATATTTCGTAAGTTGAATATGAAGAAATTTAGACAAGAAATATCTGTCAGTAATATAGTTGATTCTAAAGCTTATGCTTCTTCCTTTCCAGCATAAAAGAGAGGTAAGATTCTCTCATTTATAAAATTTTAAATAGATTTTTTTCTTAATAAGATGATGTATCTATCTTTTACATCGTGATTTATATAAATAATTAGGTGAATATAGTTTGTATCTTGTAGTAAAATATAATATAATAAATTGACGAATATTAATATTATTTCATACAATATACATGAGAGATAAAAACATATTGTTATTAAATAACTTGGCTTAACCATGGACTTTAAAATTAGTGAGAACAAACAGATAATAGAGCTTATTGAAGGCGAATATTTACGTCCTTCAATACCTATTATTCAAATCGGCGATACGATACGTATGGGACTGCTTATTCAGGAAGGTAGTAAAGAAAGGATACAGTATGCTGAAGGAGTTGTTATAGCAAAACATAACGCAAACTTAAATACTACAATTACTATTAGGAAAGTTATGCAAGGAGTTGGCGTTGAAAGAATTTACCTAGTTCATTCTCCACGCATACAAACAATAGAAGTTTTACGTAGATCGAAAGTGCGCAGAGCTAAATTATACTATTTAAGGGAAAGATCTGGTAAAGCAACCCGTTTGAAGCAAAGATTTAAATAAAAATAGAAATAAAGTTGTAATTGCAGACATGGACATATAGCTCAGTTGGTCAGAGCATTACGTTGACATCGTAAATGTCACTGGTTCGAATCCAGTTATGTCCATCAAATTAAAGCTTTTTGCAACTTTTTATTATTATAGATACAACAAATTGTGTTTTAGTAACAGATGTGTTATTATAGTAACCAAGATAAATAGGGTCGGTGCCCGAGTGGTTAATGGGGGCGGACTGTAAATCCGCTGGCTTCGCCTACGTTGGTTCAAATCCAACCCGGCCCATACATTAATTAAGTCAAAACAGCCCTTGTAGCACAGTGGTAGAGCATCTCCTTGGTAAGGAGAAGGTCATGAGTTCAATTCTCATCAAGGGCTTTTACGATATATCAACTTATTACAATATTTTAGCGTTTAGTTTTTTGTTGGGTTTTTGAACACCAATCATTTGCGAATTACTTTTGCCCGGAGCAACCATTGGATAGCAGTTTTCATCCTCAACAACTTGACAATCTAATAATACTGGTCCAGGGTGATTAATAAACTCTTCTAGACTTGAGTCTAGCTTACTTCTTTCTGAGAGCAAAATGCCGTGAATACCATATGACTGAACCAGTTTCTTTAAATCAGGCGCGCCTAATTCCATATTAGAATGAGAATACCTTTCTCCATAGAAAGCCTGTTGCCACTGTCTTACCATACCTTGCCATTTGTTATTGATGATAATAATTTTAATAGGCAGCTTATATTGTGATATTGTTCCTAATTCTTGTAGATTCATCTGAAAACTAGAGTCACCGCTAATGCAGATAACTTGGTCTTCTGGAAAAGCTATTTGAACACCTATGGCTGCTGGCAATCCATATCCCATAGTTCCTAATCCAGCACTAGACATCCAATGACGTGGTAGTACGTTTATAAATTGAGCTGCCCACATTTGGTGTTGACCAACGTCAGTTGTGTAGTAAGCATTTTTGGCACACTGATTTAGTTTAGTCAAAATTTCTTGGGGAGAGATCTTAGATAATTGATTGGGTACCAAGAGCGGATATTGTATCTTCCAAGCTAGTACTCTCTGCCTCCACGAAGAACCTAATAATGCAGAAAAATGACTATCTTGTTTGATTTTTACAACTAATTCTTCCAATATATTTTTTACATCACCGATAATAGCCACTCTTGGCACTCTATTTTTACCTATTTCAGCGGGATCTATATCTATATGAACAACCTCGGCCTTGCAAGCAAACTCATCAAGCTTGCCAGTAACGCGATCATCAAACCTAGCTCCTAGAGCTATTAATAGATCGCATTCGCTCACTGCAAAATTTGCATAAGCTGTGCCATGCATTCCTAGCATACCTAAAGCTAGTTCATGATCTTCATCGATTATACCTTTTCCCATGAGAGTAGTCGTTAATGGTATTTCACAAGTGTTAACTAATTCCATTATAATATCATGGGCATTAGAAGTAATTGATCCACCACCTACATAAAGTAAAGGTTGTCTAGACTCTTCTAGAAGTTTGATTAATTGTACTAACTGAACAGTATGAGGTGCAACCTCGTGTCGGAAACCAGGCATATATACATTACCGGGTTCAATTGGTTTATAATCAAACTTTTCCAAGCCAACATCTTTAGGAATATCTATAAGTACAGGCCCAGGTCTACCATTTTTTGCTAGATAAAACGATTCAGCAACAATTTTTCCCATATCTTTAGGGTCTCGGACAACATAAGAATGCTTCACTAATGGCAATGTTATACCAAAAATATCTACTTCTTGGAAGGCATCGGTACCAATAAAAGGCCGTGCAACTTGACCTGTAATAATCACTAGCGGTATAGAGTCCATTTGGGCTGTAGCTATACCAGTTACGAGGTTGGTAGCACCAGGACCAGAAGTTGCAAAACAAACTCCAACTTTACCTGTTGAGCGTGCATATGCATCAGCAGCATGAGATGAACCCTGTTCGTGTCTTCCTAGTATATGTTGGACCAAACCTTTTTCTTCCCAAGCATAAAGTTCGTCATAGATAGGAAGAATTGCTCCTCCGGGATACCCAAAGATGTGTGATACGCCGTGCCTTACCAAGCTATCAAGCAGCGCAAACGCCCCACTATTATAATTAATGTCTTTGTTCATAGGATATTTAGTAGATTATACTTTTTAGTATGAGATAGAATGTAGTTGTGCGGGTTATAGAATATAACAGTACAAAATAATATGAGACAGAAGATAGTCCTAGATGTATTGAACATTTAGAGCCTGTTTCACAATAGTACTGCAAAAAGCCCTCTTCGCTTTGCTGCTCTTTAGTTCACATATATGCATATCCTAGCATTAATTTTAAAGTAATGTATATTAACAAGAAGACTAGAGCTATCGTTATACCAATCAGGTAACTGGTTCTTTTATTTTTTAACAGCTTAAGAATTGGGTAAATAGTTGTCAAGAAAAACCCTACGAATACAGATATTATAAACTTTGGAAACTTTATAATATTTTCCCAAAAATTGTACATGTTAAAGATAATAAATATATGATATTAATCAAATTATAGCTTATAAATGCACATCTTTTATTTTAGATTTGCAAATTTTAAGTTGGTAACATATTATCCCATATCACCAGTCATTTCCTAAGACAATATCACACACCTCTGCTATGAATAATTTAAATAGAATAAAATCTTTACAAGAAACATTACCTTACTTGCATGATACGTCAAGCAAAAAAATTGTCATTAAGTACGGTGGCTCTGCAATGACAGATCCAGACTTAACCCTCAGCGTCATCCAAGATATTGCAACTCTGTCGCTACTTGGTTTCAAGATAATACTTGTCCATGGAGGTGGCCCGGCTATTAATGAATGGTTAGAAAGACTCCAAATAAAACCGAAATTTAAAAATGGTATTAGAATTACAGACTCAAGAACGATGGAACTTGTTCAGATGGTCCTCTCCGGAAAAATCAACAAAGATTTAGTTGGTACTTTAGGAAGTCTTAATGTCCGTGCAGTTGGTCTGTCTGGCAAAGACGGCCAGTTAATTCTAGCCGACTCAATAGAATTGTATGCTGAGAATAAAGTTGGAAAGATTAGAGTAATTGACACTCATATTTTGGAAATTTTGCTAGAGAATCAATATCTGCCTGTCGTTGCACCTATTGGGACAAATGAGTCAGGCCTGTCTTTTAATATCAACGCTGATACTGTTGCGAGCGAGATAGCTTCAGCAATTAAGGCATCTAGCCTCATAATGCTAACTGATACGCCAGGTATTTTGAAGGATTTTAGTGCTCCAGATACTTTGTATCCAAATCTGGATTTAAAAAACCTTGAAGAGTTAATTAATAACGGAACCATTGTTGGAGGAATGTTACCTAAAGTACACGGATGTATTAAGGCCTTAAAAGATGGAGTTCAGTCAATCCGTATTATTGATGGCCGTCTACCCCACTCTTTGTTATTAACTCTTTTAAGCGAAGCTCATGTTGGCTCGGTACTTACTTTATAAACTTGTAGACAGGTAGTATTTTTGCTACAATATTAATTGTGGCTCAGTAGCTCAGTTGGTTAGAGCAGGGGACTCATAAGCCCAAGGTCGCAGGTTCAAGTCCCGCCTGAGCCATTCTTTTTATTGTATTATAAGGAAAACTAATATTCTCATATTTTCTGTATCTACTTTTTTTAGTAATATTATGGTATGATTTATATAGTGTCTGGAGAGATGGCCGAGCGGTTTAAGGCGGTAGATTGCTAATCTGTTGTACGTCTTTTATAACGTACCGAGGGTTCGAATCCCTCTCTCTCCTAGAAAATAACCTTATCACTAAGGGACTGTAGTTCAACTGGTTAGAGCACCGCCCTGTCACGGCGGAAGTTGCGGGTTCGAATCCCGTCAGTCTCGTATTTATAGATATAAGTATTATATCAATTTAATATATGCTTGTTTCTGAGGAATAGATGTGTACTCGCTAATGATTTGTGCAAGTACTTCTCCGTCAATAGTTTCTTCTTCAATAAGTAAATCAACAAGCCTGTCTATGACGACTCTGTTGTCCTCAATGATTCTTAAAACTTTTTCATGGCACTCACTTACAATTTGATAGACTTGTCTATCAATTTTTATAGCTACTTCGTCTGAGTATTCACTAGAACTATTCATACCACGACCTAAAAATGGGTTGCTGTCTTCACTTTCTAAAGACAATGGACCAATACTTGACATGCCAAACCTGGTCACCATTTGTCTTGCCATGGATGTAACTTGTTGCAAGTCGTTACTTGCACCTGTAGTTACTTCTGTACTACCAAAGACAACTTCTTCAGCTGCCCGTCCACCTAAAGCTCCCATTATTCTTGCTTTTATTTGTGCACGTGATACTAAGCTCTGATCATCACCTGGAATAAACCATGTTAGACCCTTTGCTTGCCCCCTAGGAATTAGAGTAACTTTTTGTACTTCATCGTGATCTTCTAACAATGTTCCGACGATTGCATGTCCAACTTCATGGTAAGCGATCAGTCTTTTACTTTTGCTATTGGTTAAAGGTGTTCCTTCCATGCCTGCTACAACCCTATCTATTGAAGCATCTACTTCATTAATGCTTATAGCATCTTTTTGTCTTCTAACAGTTAGTATAGCAGCCTCATTTAATAAGTTGGCTAAATCAGCTCCAGAAAATCCTGGCGTTCTTCTTGCAATTGTTTTGATAGATACATTGCTAGCCATTTTCTTATTTTTTGTATGTACTTTTAAGATAGCTAGCCTGCCATTTAAATCTGGTACATCTACACTTACTTGTCTATCAAACCTTCCAGGTCTCAGTAAAGCTGAATCAAGAATATCAGCTCGATTCGTTGCTGCAATAACAATAATGCCTGTATTGCCTTCAAAACCATCCATTTCAGTTAAGAGTTGATTAAGAGTCTGTTCCCTTTCATCATTACCACCACCAACTCCAGTTCCCCTTTGTCTTCCAACTGCATCTATTTCATCTATAAACACAATACATGGGGCATTTTCCTTAGCTTTTTTGAAAAGGTCTCTTACTCGAGAAGCTCCGACCCCAACAAACATCTCAACAAATTCAGAACCAGAAATGCTGAAGAAAGGTACGCTTGCTTCGCCTGCAATTGCTTTTGCTAATAAGGTTTTACCTGTACCTGGAGGACCTACTAAAAGTACACCTTTGGGAATTTTAGCACCTACAGCAGTAAAAGAATCCGGTTGCTTTAGAAAAGTTACGACTTCTTCAAATTCTTCTTTAGCTTCATCTACTCCAGCTACATCATTAAAAACAATACCTGTTTTTGCTTCCATCTGAAAAAGAGCTTTCGACTTTCCGAATGACATAGCTTGACCTGGTCCGCCTGAGGCATTTCCTGATCTACGGAATAATAGTACAAGTCCTCCCAGGAAAACTATCGGGAAGAATACATTACCTAGTAAATTCCATATTGCATTATTATCCTTAATTGGATGTGCATCAATATCGATTTGGGCTTTCCTTAGTTTTGTAATAAGTTCTGGTGCATTTGGAGGTAGCTCAACACGAATTTTTTGTACTCGATTGCCCAGCTCTGGTCCCAGTGCTTCAACAATAGCCGTATGACCATTATCATACAAATCGACTCTTTTTACCCATCCCATATCTAGATACTCTAAAAAGCGACCATATGTCATTCTTGAGCTCGCAACATTATTATTTAAGTCATTATTGCTAGGTGTCAAGAAACTTTGCCACAAAAAGAATCCAATGACTAAAAATGGTAAAGACCATAATAAAACTGTTTTCCAAGATACTTTCATTATAAGAACTCTCTCCTATCTATATCGTTAATATATTATCTCTTAAATGTAACAGTTCTTTGATGTTTTGGGCAATTAATTCAATACTTTTATTTAATCCCCATCTTTTATGAACTTACAAATGTTATTATTGTTTATTGTAAAAAGTGGTAATGCTCATACTATTAATGAATATATTACTTGGAGATTTTCGCACATGGTTAAGAAAGGCAATACTGTAAAGATAATGAGAAAAGAATCTTACTGGTATCAAGACACTGGGAAGGTAGTGAAAGTAGAAACAGATATCAAGTACCCAGTGGTAGTTCGATTTAGTAAAGAAACTTATAGTGGTGTGAATAATAATAGTTTTGCTGAAGATGAGGTTGTAGTAGTTTCTTAAAGAGTAATAAACTTATAATCTGCTAAACTTAGATATCTATTGAGCGATCATTATAATAAATTTAACATAGTGTTAAAGCAGAAAGTTTGATTTAACACTTATAATAGTATTGCTAATGCAATAACTTTTTTATCCAATCTATTTGAAGCACATTTAACTACCTAAAGTTGCCCAATCTACATCAACATTTTCTAAAACTAGAGACGAGTTATAAATTTGCAAAATAATTAGCAAAAATAGGAAGAATAACAGCATAAATACTGCCATAATGGGCGTAGTGCCCCAACCAGGAGCTACTTTGCCATATTCTGAATTTAAAGGTCTTAAAATCTCTCCTAATCTTGTTCTTAGTGCCATAATGATTTTATATCCTTTTTTTTGTTATGATTTATTATGAGTATTAATATTCATCTAGTAATTTAATTTATATTTATTGACTTATGGAAACAGCAACTATACTAAGCATTTTCATCTCTAGTTTATTACTAGGGATTACAGGCTATTCTATCTACACAGCATTTGGACCATCTGCAAAAGAATTACGAGATCCTTTTGAAGAGCATGAAGAGTAAACTTTTGTAAGATTTTAATCTCCATAATTATATTATGGAGATTATTAAATTGCTATTATCCAATAATCTAATATTAATTATTTTGCTATTCTAGGCGGATCTCTAAAAAATACTGCGAAGAATATAACCATTAAAGTACCTGTTAATAAAAAGACATACACGAGAGCTTCCATTATTATATTTCCTCTTTTATTCAACGTAAGATATTTCTATACAGCACCTTGCTTTTTACTACTACGATCTCCTAATTTTTGGAATGCACCAAATTCTACTTGTTCTGTAACTTCAGCCCCGATTCCAGCAAATACGTCTCTGAATATTGTCCGAGATCCATGCCATAAGTGACCAAAGAAAAATATTAAAGCAAAATTAGCATGCCCGAATGTAAACCATCCGCGCGGGCTACTTCTAAATACACCATCAGACTCTAAAGTAGTACGATCAAATTCAAAAACCTCACCAAGCTGGGCTTTCCTGGCATATTTTTTCACGCTTGGTGCATCTGTAAATACTTTACCATTTAGTTTTCCGCCATAGAAGTTAACAGTAACCCCTACTTGTTCAATACTATACTTAGATTCTGCTCTCCTAAAGGGAATATCAGCTCTGATAATACCGTCTTTATCGACTAAGATCACTGGAAAAGTCTCAAAGAATGCAGGCATTCTTCTTACTGCTAATTCGCGTCCTTCCTTATCTTGAAATATAGGATGGCCTAACCAAGCTTCAGCAATACCATCTCCTTTATCCATAGGTCCAGATCTAAATAACCCACCTTTAGCTGGATTATTTCCTATGTAGTCATAAAAAGCTAACTTATCTGGTATCCTAGACCAAGCTTCAACTGGTGACGCTCCATCTCCTAAATAGGTCTCTACTCTTTTCTCAATTTCTTGTTGGAAGTATCCACTATCCCACTGATATCGAGTAGGTCCAAAGAGTTCTAAAGGCGTAGTTGCTGAACCATACCACATAGTTCCACAAGTAATAAACGCACTAAAGAATACCGCAGAAATACTACTGGAAAGTACCGTCTCAATATTCCCCATTCTTAATGCTCGATAAAGCCTTTGTGGAGGTCTTACAGTCAAATGGAAGACGCCAGCCAAAATTCCTACTGTCCCAGCTGCAATATGATGCGAAGCAATACCACCGGGATTAAATGGGTTGAAACCATCAGGGCCCCATGCTGGCGCTACTGGTTGTACCTTTCCAGTTACACCATATGCATCTGATACCCATATACCAGGTCCAAAAAGTCCTGTTGCATGGAAAGCTCCAAAGCCAAAGCATAAGAGGCTAGAAAGCAATAAGTGGATGCCAAAAATTTTAGGTAAGTCTAGAGCTGGTTCTCCTGTTCTCGGATCTCTAAATAATTCTAGATCCCAATAAACCCAATGCCATATAGATGCTAAGAAAAGCATTCCTGAAAGTACTATATGAGTTAATGCTACTCCTTCAAAACTCCATAAGCCAGGGTTAGAAACACTTTCGCCTGTGATACTCCATCCACCCCAAGAATCAGTTACGCCAAGTCTTGCCATGAAAGGCATTACAAACATTCCTTGTCTCCACATTGGATTTAATACCGGATCTGAAGGATCAAATACTGCTAATTCATACAATGCCATTGATCCTGCCCATCCAGCAACTAAAGCTGTATGCATTAAATGAACAGAAATTAAACGACCTGGATCATTTAATACAACTGTGTGTACGCGGTACCATGGTAATCCCATTGAAATTGTATACCTCCTAATAAAACAAATAATATATATAATTTTCTTACTAATATGTTTATTTGTTGATTTTGATAAAAAAGATTGCAATAATCTTTTTACCCGTTTCCTATTAATTATATATTATAGCATTCTTCTACTTTTTAGTATAAATTTATAAATTATTCTTCAAAACGTTTTGTTATCAGCATATCAACTAGCTTTATTGACAAACAATTAATACAAATCATTATAGCAGTAATTTGTATCATATTTAGGGGTCCCCAAACAGTTTGCATAATACAGTCATTGTAATTTATAAGTTCATGGCTATATGTATATCTAATAATTTCTATAATGTAGCTGAGTGGATTTAAGCTTGCAATAATCTGTAGCCATGAAGGCATAAAAATTAAAGGGGCTAGAGCAGTACTTGAAAATAGGAAAGGTAGATTAATAATAACCAAGGATGCTAAAAGCTCTACGTGTCCAGGTAATATAAATGCTAATATTAAGCTAAGGTTCGTTACACTATTACTTAACAATAGTAATGTACATCCGATATATGCACCATTAATTATGCTTGGTATTGCATTGCCCATTAAAAATGAGACATAAATGATAATACTTACTTGAACTAAGCTAGTCAAAGCAATATTCACAGAAGACGAATAGACGATAGAATATCGTGAGTACATCGGTGAGCTTAGTAACCTATTAAGGAATCCGAATTCTCTATCAAAAATAATAGGTAATCCAGCATTTAACGCACCAGTAAAAGCTGTAAATACTATAATCCCTCCGCCAATAAAATCACTATAAGTATCTGTGGAAGTAAATAAGCCGATTGGCGCATTTTGGAATAAAGCGCCAAAAAGAATCAACCACAATAACGGCTGCAGAATACCTGTAATGATCATAGAAGGACGTCTCCAACTCTGAACCAATAGCCTAGATGTTAAGGCTTTAATTTCTTTATCTGCCCCCAACTGATTCTGTACCTTATTACGTATACTGAGATTCGGCTGGAGAATATAACAATAACTAGCCATAATATTAAATAAGAATACTTTTTTTAAAGATTAAGGTTTATTCAAAAATATAAATATTGTAAATTTATAAGAAAAATATATACTTCTTTTTTTTTGTCAATAAGTTGCATTAAAAGTATTTTTAACTTTTTAATAATATTGAGCTAAAAATATTGTATGATATATATCATAGTTGAGTTAATCTTATATCTTAATATAGCACGGTCTAAGAAAGCTATATAACGTTCTACTTTAATGGAGGAAATCATGGCTGAAACATACAAAGTAATACTAGAGACACCTGAAGGAGCTGTAACGATTGATGGAGATCCAAGTGTTTATATTTTAGATTCAGCAGAAGAACAAGGTATAGATCTGCCATATTCTTGCAGAGCAGGTGCTTGTTCTACATGTGCAGGGGAAGTAGTATCAGGTACCATTGATCAATCTGATCAATCATTCCTTGATGATGATCAAATGAGTGAAGGTTTTGTCTTAACTTGTGTAGCTTACCCAACTAGCGACTGTACAATTAAAACGCATCGAGAAGAAGAATTGTACTAGCTTTTATCTATTAGCTTAATTTTTCAAGTGTCTAATGTAATATTAGACACTTTTATTTTTGTGCTATTTTATAGCTTGACTTCGATATCGATTCCAGAAGGAAGATTGAGTTGCATTAATGCGTCAATTGTTAAGGCTGAAGGATCCTTTATTTCAATCACTCTTTTATGTGTACGCATCTCAAAGTGTTCTCGAGAATCTTTATCTACGTGTGGTGAACGCAAAACACAGTAGATCCTACGGTGTGTAGGTAAAAATATTGGTCCAACAGCAATAGCATTAGTTCTATTAATCGTTTCTATAATATTTTGACACGATATATTTAAAATGTTATGGTCATATGCTTTAAGTTTAATCCTAATTTTAGGTATTTGTGTAACAGTCATATTATGATTTATTGTTCTTCCGCTTGCTATATTCAATTATATTATTTATCTATTATTCTAAAATTTTTGAAACTACCCCAGCACCAACTGTTCTACCACCTTCTCTAATTGCAAAGCGCATGCCTTGCTCAATAGCAATAGGATTAATTAATTGAGCACTCATTTTGATTCTGTCACCAGGCATAACCATCTCTGCTGTTGAACCATCATCAGCGGTAAATTGCGTAATGGTACCTGTCACATCAGTTGTTCGTACGTAGAACTGAGGTCTATAACCCGAGAAAAACGGAGTATGTCTACCACCTTCTTCTTGTGTTAAAATATAGACCTCGGCTTCAAATTGTGTATGTGGGGTAATTGTACCAGGTTGTGAAAGTACCATTCCCCTTTCGATATCTTTCTTTTGTACACCTCTTAATAGTATACCAATATTGTCACCAGCCATTCCTTCGTCTAAAGTTTTTTGGAACATTTCCAGGCCGGTAATAGTAGTTGTTCTAGTTTCCCTAATGCCGACTATCTCAATTGTGTCACCTACTTTAATAATACCTCGTTCAATTCTTCCAGTTGCAACTGTTCCTCTGCCTGTAATTGAGAATACATCTTCTACTGCCATTAAAAATGTTTTATCTACATCTCTTTCTGGTGTAGGGATATAATTATCTATAGCATCCATAAGTGAATAGATCTTATCTACCCACTTATCATCTCCTTTCTTTGTCTCTGGGTTACTAGTTACACATTCTAAAGCTAGTAAGGCAGAGCCGGCTACAAATGGAATATCATCACCAGGAAAATCGTATTGAGCTAATAGTTCTCGTACTTCTAATTCTACTAATTCGAGAAGTTCTTCGTCATCAACTTGATCTTCTTTATTCAAGAATACAACAACGTGTGGTACTCCAACCTGCTTAGCTAGTAAAATATGTTCACGAGTTTGTGGCATTGGCCCATCTGCTGCAGACACCACTAAAATAGCTCCGTCCATCTGCGCAGCACCCGTAATCATATTCTTAACATAATCAGCATGTCCAGGACAGTCAACGTGTGCATAATGACGGTTATCGGTCTCATACTCAACATGGGCTGTGTTGATTGTAATCCCCCTAGCTTTTTCTTCAGGAGCTGCATCGATTTCATCAAACCTTTTCAATTGAGTGTCTCCTGTCGCTGCAAGAGTTGCAGAGATAGCTGCTGTAAGAGTAGTCTTTCCATGATCGACGTGACCAATTGTGCCAATATTTACATGTGGTTTCTTGCGTTCAAACTTTGTTCTTGCCATATTAATCTATTTAATTTTTTATAAAAACAGGATAATTACTTTTAGCGATTATGAAGTGTAACTTCAATACTGGTTATATCTAATATCTGTAGTGAGCAAAAGCTTTATTTGCTTCAGCCATCCTATGTGTTTCTTCTCGTTTTCTGATAGCGTTTCCATTTTCGCCTGCAGCATCCATTATTTCATTTGCTAACTTTACTGCCATGTTTTTGCCTGACCTTTCTATTGCAAATCGCGTGATCCAACGTAATGCTAAATTAGTGCCTCGGTAAGCTCTAACCTCAATAGGAACTTGATACGTAGATCCACCCACTCTTCTTGCTTTTACTTCTACTAGAGGAGTAGCATTGCGTATTGCTTGTTCCAGAATATGCAATGGTTCTGATGTGGATCTTTCTTTAATAATTTCTAAAGCAGAGTAAATAATTTTTTGGGCTATGCTCTTTTTTCCATGCTTAAGTACTCGGACTGTTAACATGCTGACAAGCTTACTTTGATAGACAGGATCAGCTTTTACTAATCTTTTTTTCGATGTATTTCTACGAGACATAAGTAATTTTATTTAAATGAATAATAATATAGCTAATAATTAGGATTTAGGTTTTTTTGTTCCATACTTCGAACGACTCTTCTTACGGTCCTTCACACCAGCTGAATCAAGTGTTCCCCTAACAATGTGATACCTAACACCAGGTAAATCTTTGACCCTACCTCCTCGAATTAATACAACTGAATGCTCTTGGATGTTATGACCAATGCCAGGTATATAGGCTGTGACTTCAAAACCTGATGTTAGTCGAACTCTTGCAACTTTTCGCAAAGCGGAGTTAGGCTTCTTCGGTGTAGTAGTATAAACACGAGTACATACACCACGCCTTTGAGGGCATGATTTTAGAGCTGGAGATTTAGTTTTTTTTACTGCTTTTTGTCTTGGCAGTCTAACTAATTGCTGAATAGTAGGCATAAATTTTCGTTTTTAATGTATATGTGTGATCAATAAAACACTAACTTTAGTGTATATTTTTGAATAATTACCTGTCAAATTAATCAAATGAGATATTAAGTATCTGCAGTCTTTTGAACGTTATACTTACGCATAAATCTTTCTACCCGACCTTCTGTATCAATAATTCGTTGAGATCCTGTAAAAAATGGATGATTTCCTGACCAAATATCTACGTGTAATTCAGGTTTTGTGGAACCTATTGTCATTATATGTTTTCCGTCACAATAGACTTTGGAGTCATTGTACCATTCTGGGTGAATATCTGTTTGTGGCATAATCTATTTGATGTATTAGTGTATTAATGTATCGTCTATTTTATAGTCTTTAACGTTTAGAGAATTGTGGAGCTTTTCTTGCTTTTCTTAAACCATATTTTCTTCTTTCTTTAACACGTGCGTCGCGCGTTAAATGCCCTTCCGCTTTTAGAGCGCCACGATTATCTGGGCTCACTGAGCATAGAGCTCTCGCCACTCCTAATCTTATTGCATCAGCTTGTCCTGTCAAACCTCCTCCATGCGTATTTACTAAGATGTCATATTCTTGGCTTAATCCTAGCGTTTTAAGAGGACCATAAGTAATTCTGATATAATTTGGACTAAATTGCAAGTAGAACTCTCCGGGTAAATTATTTATAGTTAATTTACCAGATCCAGGCACTAAACGTACCCTTGCAATTGATTCTTTGCGTCTTCCTGTTCCAGTATACACAGTTTTAGCTTTCTCAGATGTGATTGTCATAGTAAATATATCTCTTAATTAGATTTGTATTTTAACTGGGTTTTGTGCTTGATGCGGATGTGCATCATTCGCGTAAACCTTTAGATTTTTAAATAATTTTCTACCTAAAGGGCCTTTCGGAAGCATTTTTCTTATAGCTTGTTCTATTATACGGTTGGGTATTCTATTTTGTAACTCATCAAAAGTCTCTGTCTTTAAACTACCAGGCCTACCTGAATGCCTATAATAAAGTTTTTGATATTTTTTCCGGCCAGTAACTTCAATGTATTGTGTATTAATAATAATAATATGTGTCTCTGGACTAACTGAAGGAGAGTAGTCGACGTGATTTTTTCCTCTGAGCAAACTAGCTGCTTGACTTGATAACCTGCCTAAATTTTTTGCTTTTGCATCAATCACGTACCATTTATTTCTTGTCTTTGGGACTGATATTTGTGTATTATTCATAAGAGCTGTTATATCTATATTGGATGATAGTAATTTTAACTACTTTAGTATATTCAAGAGACATTTTTTCTTGTATATATATTATATCTTTTATTCTACACTGTCTATTTCCTTATTTTCTCTTTTGGTAAGCTAATTCCTAATCGTTTCTGAAGGGCCTCAATAACTTCTTCTGCTGACTTTTGCCCAAAGTTTTTTATCTCAAGTAATTCTTCCTGGGAGTAGTCTAGTAGGTCCGATATAGAGTGAATTTGAGCTCGTTTTAAACAATTATAAGCTCTAACTGATAGTTGTAGTTCTTCTATAAGTACCATGCCTATTTGTTGTTGGTCAGGAGTAGTAGGATCAGCTATCGGTTTGAAATCAATTTTTCTTAAAGGATAAAACAAATTTGTTAAAACTGTGGCTCCTTGGCTAAGTGCTTCTTGAGGTGATAGGCTGCCATTCGTCCATAATTCAATCAGTAGTTTCTCTTTAATATTTTTCGGATTGACACGGATCTCCTCTACAACATAGTTAAATTTTTTTGCTGGCATAAATACGGCATCTATCTGTAAGAAATCTACAGCTTTGTCATCAATACCTTTATTAACTAGCTTATATCCCCGTCCTTGTTCAATCCGAAATTCCATTTCGAAAATAGTATTATTACAAATGGTAGCAATGTACTGGCGCGGGTCAACTATTTCAATCTCATTTGGGACATCAAATAAGCCCGCTGTAATAATAGCTGGTCCTTGTACCCGTACTCTCCCAATTTGTGGTGTGTCAGTGTAACTTTTCAATACAACTTCTTTTAAGTTTAAAAGAATTTCTAGAATGTCTTCCCGTACACCCGCAATAGTAGAGAATTCATGATTAATTCCAGCTATTCTCACAGCCACTACAGCTGCTCCATATAGATCGGATAATATTGTTCGTCTTAAAGCATTTCCTACCGTGATCCCTTGACCTTGATTTAAAGGTTCCAAAATAAAACGTCCGTATTGTTCACGAGCACCTTCGGTTTTTGACTCGATGCATTCTATTTGGAAATGAGTCATGTATAGAAAATTCTTTATTAATGATATATATAACGCATACACTACAGATTTATCAATAGATCTTTGTCTATCTGATTTATACTCGACGTTTTTTAGGTGGGCGACAGCCATTATGAGGTACAGGCGTTATATCTTTAATTAAGGTAATATTTATTCCTGCAGCTTGAAGGGCTCTAATAGCAGTTTCTCTGCCAGCACCAGGCCCATTAATCATTACTTCAGTCTGTCGCATTCCCTGATCCATAGCTTGCTTTGCCGCTTTCTCAGCTGCTGTCTGTGCAGCAAAAGGGGTACCTTTCTTTGCCCCTTTAAAGCCAGTTCCTCCTGATGAACACCATGATACTGTTTTACCTTTTAAATCTGTAATAGTGATAATGGTATTATTAAATGTAGACTTTATATGAGTGATACCATTAACTACATTTTTTCTATTTTTGCTAGCACTTCCTTTTTTTATCTGTCTTGCCATTTTAGTTCTAAATTTTAATGTTTATATGTTAGTCTATTTTTTTGGAGCTTTTTTCTTGTTGGCCATAGTTCTTTTCGATCCTCTCCGAGTTCTTGCATTAGTTCTAGTCCGTTGCCCCCTTAAAGGAAGTCCTATTCTATGCCTTTTCCCACGATAAGAATTAATTTCCATTAGTCTCTTGATATTCATTGATTCTATTCTTCTTAAATCGCCTTCAATTTCGTACTCAGAGTCTAAGATAAGTCTCAATTTTACTACTTCTTCGTCATTTAACTCAGTAATTTTCGTATTGCTGTTAATTCCGGTTGCAAGAATAATCTCTTTAGACCGTGAAATACCTATGCCATAAATGTAAGTTAATGCTATTTCTATTCTTTTGTTGCGAGGAAGATCAACGCCTGCAATTCTAGCCACTATAATTCTCCACTGATTATGTAATTTATATTGAGTTATTTTACTCTCTTATTTATCTTCCTACCCTTGTCTTTGCTTATGTTTTGGATTAGTACATATTACCATAACTCGCCCATGCCTCCGAATTACGCGACATTTATCACACATTTTTTTTACTGATGCTCTTACTTTCATAATTAATTTGATAATACAGTTGTTATTTATTAGTACTTATTTTATTCTTTATCGTTTGTTATCTTAGGCTACTTCTTTTATGTTTATTTCATCATACTTTCATACTGTTCTGATATCACGTAAGTTTGTATCTGTTTTGCTGTATCAATAGCTACACCTACGAGAATGAGCAATGATGTCGCTCCTAGACCACGGAAAGTGTTAATTTGTGTTACTTGCGCTATCAATGATGGCACTAGTGCTACTAAGTACAAGAATATCGCACCAAGGAAAGTTAGACGATTAATTGTCTTTTTCAAATATTGCTTAGTTTCTTCACCTGGTCTCACATCTGGGATGCTAGCACCCATCTTTTTTAAATTACTTGTTAGATCTTCTGTATTTAACACAATCGAGGAATAAAAATAACTAAATACTACTATTAATACTCCATAAGCTATTAGATAAAATAGACTATTTGAGATAAATAAATCAAGAAATCTTTGAATATTACTGTTAGGTATTACCGATTTTAAATAATTAGGCAGAGCCATCGATGCTGAGGCAAACACAATAGGCATAACGCCACCTTGGTTTAATTTTAGAGGTAAATAACTCTGTGGATCGATGGTATTGTTCTTAACTAGCTGTCTTGCAGAAACAATTGTAATTTTTCTAATTCCTTCTTGAACTAGAATAGTAATTACAAGCATTGCAATAAAAAGAGGACATAAAATTAAAATTTTGTTAATAATTAAAACTTTATCTACAGACATTGAATTCTTTATATTTTGTGGTATACCAGAGATAATATTTTGAAAAATTAGCAACGAGGCTCCGTTCCCGATACCTTTTTCTGTAATTACTTCCGAAAACCACATTATAATAATAGCCCCTGTTGTTAAGCTAATTATGATGTCTACGATAAAATTTATATTCCAATAAAAAACATAAGGCTTAATCCACAAGCATATACCAATGCTTTGAATAATAGCCCATACAACAGAAAGATATCTTGTAAACTGTGTTATTTTTTGCCTCCCAGATTCTCCTTCTTCTTTTTGCAATTTTTCCAGTTCAGGTATTATCTTAGTTAATAATTGAATAACTAAGGATGCATTAATATAAGGTACAATACCTAAAGCAAATATACCAATAGTAGAAAAACCTCCACCAGAGAAAGTGTTCAAAAAATTTACTAGGGTATTCTTACTAATGCTGTTTGAAAATGCATCATGATCTATTCCAGGTATTGGAAGAAATATCCCAAAACGTGCAATTATCAATAGAGTCAAGGTTAATGTAATTTTCTTAGCAAGTGTATTACTTGTCCACATTGATGAAATATTTGGATTACTTAATAATTTATACCATATTTAGGCTCTTACGAAAACAAACTGTCTCGAGATAAACCTCTCTCTTCAACTACTTGTTCAAAGGTTTTTAAACTGTTTAAAGCATTTAATGCAGCGCGCGCATTATTGAGAGGATTAGCCGAACCTAGCTGTTTAGCTAATATGTTCTTAATCCCAGCTAGTTCGAGAACAGTCCTTACAGAACCACCAGCAATTACACCAGATCCTTGCGCTGATGGTCTCATTATTACAGCTGCTGCTCCTGAGATACCGTTAATGGGGTGCGGAATAGAATTTACTTTTGTTAATGGAATATTAATCAAATTCTTCTTAGCGTCTGTTACAGCTTTTTTCACAGCGCCTATTACGTCACTTGCCTTACCTATACCAACTCCGACTTGACCTTTTTCGTCACCAACAACTAATATCGCTCTAAAACTCAGCTTTTTGCCTCCTTTTACAACTTTTGTAACTCTTCTAACTTGAACAACTCTTTCTTCCCACTGATTATCTTGATCTTTGTTCTTTGTGTTCTTTTTTTTAGTTGCCATAATTTAAATGTAATGATCGTTAATTTAGAACTGGATTCCAGCTTCTCGTGCCGCATCAGCTAAAGCTTTGATTCTTCCATGGTATAGTTTACCTCCACGATCAAAGACTATTTGCTTAATACCAAGATTGATACATTTATCCGCTATTGACTTACCTACAACTTTAGCTGCTTCACAAGTTGAAGGAGATGTAATAATAGTTTTTAGTTCGCTAGAAATACTTGAGCTGCCCGTAATCACTTTTGCTTGTGTATCATCAATCAAACTCGCGTAAATATGTTTATTTGATCTAAATACATAAAGTCTTGGTCTGGACGGATGACTCTTGATCTTTTTATTCATTAATTATTTGCCTGCCTTACCTATCTTTTTCTTAACAACTTCTCCTTTATATCTAATTCCCTTGCCTTTATATGGCTCAGGAGGCCTAACACTCCGTATTTTTGCGGCAATTTGGCCAACAACAGCTTTATCAATGCCTTTCACCTCAATTTTAGTATTATTCTGAACCTGAATACTAATATCTGCTGGTGGATTAATAGTTACTGGATGACTATAGCCTACATTAAGAATTAATTTACGCCCATCCATTTGTGATCTATAGCCGACTCCTTGTATTTCTAATTCTTTAGAAAAACCACTGCTAACTCCTATGACCATGTTGTTAATAAGGGTTCTTGATAAGCCATGCAGCTGTTGAGCTTTTTTTGTATCCTCTACAGTAGTAATCTGTAAGACTTTGTTCTGGTCTATATTATTAACTCTTACATGAATTAAGCTAGATATTGTCTGAGACAGTTCACCTTTTGGTCCCTTCACGGTCACTAGGCTATCTTTTATAGTCGTGTCTATCTTCTCTGATAAAATAATACCTTTTTTTCCTATTCGAGACATATTTATATACCTATCTATTCTATTAATTTACCAAATATAACATAATACTTCACCGCCCAGACCTTCATGACGAGCTTTACGATCTGTCATTACACCTTTAGAGGTTGAGATAATTGCAATGCCTAAGCCTCCAAGAACTTTTGGAATTTCCTTATGATTGGCGTACACTCTCAAACCTGGCTTACTTACTCTTTTCAAGGCAGTAATAATTGATTCTCTTTTCTTTCCTTTGTATTTCAAGGATATTAATAAAAACGTTTGTAAGGTTTCATGGATTTCTTCAAAATATTCAATAAAACCTTCTTCTTTAAGTACTTTAACAATATTGCGCGTCATTTTTGTTGCTGGAACTTGTACTATTTGGTGCTTCGCTAAACTAGCATTACGAATACGCGTCAACATATCAGCAATCGTGTCGTTAACCACTACTCCTCCTTAATTAGTTTGTGAATAATTTTTAATCGTAAAAAGGCATTCCTAGTCCTTTTAATAAAGCTAGGCTTTCCTCATCAGTTTGGGCAGTCGTAACTATTGAGATATCAAACCCTCGTATAGTATCAATCTGATCATATTCAATTTCAGGAAAGATTAGCTGTTCCCTTAAACCTAAATTATAATTACCCCGTCCATCAAATTTTTTACTACTAATACCTCTAAAATCTCTAATGCGTGGTAATGATAAGTTAATTAACTTATTCAAAAAATCATACATCTTTTGCCTTCTTAAATTAACTGTGATACCCACAGGTATATCTTCACGAATCTTAAATCCAGCAATCGCTTTTTTTGATCTTGTCACTATGGGTTTTTGGCCTGTTATTAGCTGAAATTCTTTCAAGCTATTGTCTAATGCTTTAGAATTTTGTGAAGCTTCTCCTATTCCTCTATTAATCGTAATCTTGACTAATTTTGGCACTTCATGCTGATTAGTATAATTAAACTGTTTGGTTAAACTAGCAGTGATTTTGTCTGCATAGAGTTCTTGTAAGGAAGTATTCATATATTAATCCTTTTCTATATTGATTGAGTCTCTAATTTAATTAATTTACGCTGGTTTTTTCCATTATTATCTTTTACAGTCCGATATCGACTAGCCACTTTATGTTCTGAACTATACAACATAACATTAGAGCTATGTATTGGCGCTTCTTTTTTAAGAATTTGGCCTGTCTCTCCTTCTTGACTTGGCCGAACATGCTTAGTTTTCATATTGATATTTTCTATTAGCACTGTACCCTGAGTCTTGAAAGTTTTTACAATAGTTCCTATCTTACCTTTATCCCTTCCTGAAATTATCTGGACTTCATCTCCAATCTTCACATGCATCTTTTTCTGTTTAGGAGTAGTAACCATTATACAACCTCCGGAGCTAAAGATATTATTTTTGAAAAGTTTTTATCACGCAATTCTCTAGCAATAGGTCCGAATACACGTGTTCCTCTAGGATTATTCTCGGGATTAATAATAACGGCTGCATTATCATCGAAACGAATGCTCATTCCATCAATTCTTCTAATAGCCTGTTTTGTCCGAACAATTACAGCTCTGACCACGTCAGATCTTTTTACTCCCATATTTGGTGATGCATCTTTAACAACCCCAATAATAATATCTCCAATGCTAGCATAAGACGGATTGCTTGTACCAAGTACTCGGATACACATTATCTTTCTTGCTCCAGTATTATCTGCAATATTCAGATAGCTTTGTGTTTGAATCATATATTATTCCTTGCCTAATCCTATATTAGCTATGTAATGTTCCTAATTTTGTTATTAACTTCCAAAATTTAGTCTTGCTCAGCGGTCGAGTCTCTTGGATTTTGACAATGTCTCCTACTCTGCATTCATTAGCTTCGTCATGCACTTTATACTTCTTTGTGCGAGCTAAAACCTTCCCATATTTTCGGTGTGCTATTTTGGTTTTTACTGCTACAGTAATAGTTTTTGTCATCTTGTCACTAACAACAATACCTATTCTTTCTTTGATCAGCATATTTTTATGTTTAATTATTGATTGAAATATTTTTCTTTTTGAATAGTCATAATTCTGGCAAGCTGATTTTTATAAGCTTTAATAATATGCGGCTTAACTGATTGTCTAGTTGCTTGCTTTAATCTAAAATCGAACAGAGCTCTCTTAATTTCAAGAACCTCTCGTTCCATGCTTTCAATATCTAAATCACGAATAGCTTTGTTGCTTAATATATTCATTATTTATCGTACAATAAATTTAGTTTTTATAGGCAGTTTATACGAAGCTAATTTCATAGCCTCTTTAGCTGCATCTTCTGGCACGCCATTTATCTCAAATAAAATATGGCCAGGTTTTATAACAGCTACCCAATACTCTGGTGCACCTTTTCCGGCTCCCATTCGGGTCTCAGCTGGACGAGCTGTTACAGGCTTATCTGGAAAAACACGAATCCACAACTTCCCTCCTCTCTTTACGTAACGGGTAATAGTTCTTCTAGTAGCTTCAATTTGTCGCGAAGTTAACCATACAGGCTCTAACGCTTGTAAAGCATAGTCTCCAAATGCAATAGTGTTGCCTTTACTAGCTTTGCCAGTCATTCTACCACGATGTTGCTTACGAAATTTTGTTCTTTTGGGGCTTAGCATTTGCTTAATTCTTACTTTTGTATTGATAATAATTAGATCTAGTCGTTTTGAATACTTTGGCCAGGCAGAATCTCTCCTTTAAAGAGCCATACTTTAACTCCAAGTACTCCATACGTTGTCTGTGCAATGCGATACGAGTAATCAATGTTTGCTCGTAATGTTTGCAAAGGGACCCTTCCTTCCCTTACCCACTCACTTCGTGCAATTTCTGCACCATTCAACCTTCCAGAAACTTGCACTTTAATGCCTTTCACATTAGCCCTCTGTGCTCTTTGAACAGCTTGTCTTACTGCACGACGGAAAGCAGTTCTTTTTTCTAATTGTTGTGTAATGAAGTCTGCTAATAAACGGGCTTCCGTGTCAGGCTCTGTAATTTCTACTACATCAACTCTAATTTTTTTGTTATCTTTTAAGATATGTTGTATTTCAGAACGAATGTTTTCAATTCCTGTAGCAAATCGACCTAAAACAATACCTGGTCTACCAGTATATATCTTAATTTCAATCTGGTCGACTTTTCTATCGATTTCTACCTTTCCGATACTAGCATTGGATAATTTAGTTTCAATATGGTTTCTAATTTTAAAGTCTTCCTCTAAAAGTTTAGGATAATGACTAGTTTTTGCGAACCATGAAGACCGGTGTTTTTGAGTAATCCCAATCCTAAATCCTAAGGGGTGTGTTTTTTGTCCCATGTTGTATATACTAGAATATTGATAATGTTATTAATTGTTTTCTATTTGATTTATTACAGATAGTGTAATATGGCAAGTTGGTTTATGAATAGGAAAAGCTCTACCTTGAGCCCTAGGCTGAAACCTTTTCATAGTCGGACCTTGGTTAACGTAAGCTTGTTTGATTATTAGTTGAGTTTTCTGTAGGCCATGATTGTGTTCTGCATTAGAAGCAGCCGACTCTAATATCTTTTTCACATTAATACAGGCACGATAAGGCATAAATTGCAACATGATAATAGCATCTTGATATGTTTTTCCTCTTATCTGATTTAATACGCGGCTGGCTTTAATTGGCGATAGTCTCAAATATTTGCCGATTGCGATAATCTCATTTTTTTGTTTTATCATCTATTCTACCTCCTTGCTTTACGATCACTTTTTACGTGACTTCGAAAAGTCCTACTCGCAACAAACTCGCCTAATTTATGTCCAACCATTTGGTCCGAAATAAAAACAGGAAAATGTTGCTTTCCATTGTACACGGCAATTGTGTGTCCTACCATATCAGGTAAAATCGTTGACGACCGGGACCAGGTTTTAATTGTATGAGTTGATTTTGTTGCGTTCATCTTAATTATTTTGTTAAATAATTTAATATCGATGAAAGGTCCTTTTTTAAGTGATCTAGACATTATTTTTTATGCAATAATTTATTATAGGATATTATTTTCTTCGTCTTAAAATATAGTTGTTACTGTATTTTTTAGGGTTTCTTGTTTTAATACCCAATGCTGGTTTGCCCCATGGTGTTACAGGATGTGTTTTTCCAATAGGTGAACGTCCTTCTCCACCACCATGCGGATGATCTACAGGATTCATAACAACTCCCCTAACTCTCGGTTTTTTACCCAGCCATCGATTCCTGCCTGCTTTTCCGATAGTAATATTGCTCGAGTCTATATTTCCAATTTGTCCTATAGTTGCATAGCATTCTTTTCTAATAATTCGGACTTCACTAGATGGAAGTTTGAGTGTCACAAAGTTACCATCTCTGGCAACAATTTGAGCGTAAGTCCCTGCAGCTCGGACAATTTGTCCACCTTTTCCAGGTGTAAGTTCTATATTGTGAACAGCAGTCCCCAGGGGAATAGCTTCCAACGGTAAAGCATTCCCTAACTCTATTGGAGCATCTGGCCCAGATACTACTTTAGCTCCAAGGTTAAGTGATCTAGGATGTAAGATATAACTTTTCTGGCCATCCCCATAATGTAAAAGTGCAATTCTGGCATTTCTATTAGGATCATATTGAATAGATGCTACAACTGCTTTTACACCAACCTTATTCCTCTTAAAATCAATAATTCTATATTGTTTCTTATGTCCTCCGCCTCTGTGTCTTGATGTAATACGCCCCTGATTATTTCGTCCTTTCTTATGATGTTTGGAAATAATTAGTGATTTTTCAGGAGAACTGCTTGTAATTTCACTAAATGTTGATACAGTACGGTTACGTGTTCCTGGTGTGTATGCACGGTATAGTCTAATCGCCATGATGATGCTTTATATTGTAAAATTCCTATCTAATATTCTATACACTTAATCTTCAGGGAATAAGTTAATCTTATCTCCAGAAGCAAGTTTAATTATTGCTTTTTTATATTGAGGTTTAGTACCTGCAAACTTACCAACTGTCCGTTTTCTAATTGGCATATTCATTGTATTAACTTTTATAACCTTTACACTAAAGATGTATTCAATTGCCTCCTTGATCTCGTCCTTCTTCGCATTTTTTGTCACAGCAAAAGAATATTGATTCTCTTCAAGCATTCTCGTGCTTTTGTCAGTGAGGATAGGTTTTCTTACAAGGTCAAGTAGCTTATTGGACTGATTATTTAACATGATATGTCTCCTGTATATCGAACAAACTTTCTCGTGTAACAACTAAGTAACGAGCCTTGAGTAAGGAAGCAATATTAAGGTTTCCAGCCCTAACTAGTTCGACATTAGGGAGATTACGACTAGCTAAGTAAAGATAATCATTTTTTTCTTTGACTATCAACAAGACTCTGCTGTTAATTGTAATTCCTAACTGTTTTAATTTGCTTGCTAGTTGCTTAGTACTAGGCTTTGCTAGTACTAATTCTTCTGCAGGAATGGTAATAGTTGTATTCAACTTATTCAAAAGTACAGTCTGAATCGCAACTCTTCTTTCTTTTGTATTTAATTTTTTGGAGTAGTCCCTAGGTTTAGGACCAAAAATTACACCACCACCACGCCATAATGGCGATCTTGTTGATCCAGCTCTCGCCTTACCGGTTCCCTTCTGTTTCCAGGGTTTACGCCCACCACCCCTAACTTCACTTCTTGTTTTAGAATTGGCCGAGCCTTGTCTTTTGCCAGCCATTTGGGTAACCAAACTTCTATGGACAAGATACATACTCTTCTTGTCATTTACTTGCAATTTTATATCTTCTGTTTTATTGCTTAATAAATTTGATTCATAAATCGGAAATTTTGCTATTGTCTCTTTTACCATGGATTTGTAATATTACTGATTTTTATAACACTAGATGCAATACTATGCTTGAAGATTTAGAATACTACCAGGTTTACCTGGAATGGATCCTTTAATTAGAATGAAGTGCTTTTCTGTATTAATATCTATGATTTGTAGATTTTTTATCGTGGTTTTGGTTCCACCTAGTCGACCAGCCATCTTTTTGCCTGGAAAAACTCTTCCAGGGCTAGTACCGGCACCAATAGAACCAGGTTGTCGATGATTTTTAGAGCCGTGTGACATTGGCCCTCGAGTAAAATTATGCCTTTTTTGATACCCAGAAAAACCTTTTCCGATGCTCTTGCCCTGTACATTTACTTTTGCTCCGATTTTTAAGCAATCGACTGTTAACACTTGACCTATATTAAGATCACTAATTTCTCCGACACGATATTCGTGCAAATATTTAAGAGCTGGAGCATTAGATTTATTAAGATGTCCAAGTCTTGCCTTCGTCATAAGGTGTGGAGCTACCTGAGAATAGCCAATTTGAATAGCATTATAGCCATCAGAGTCAGTGGTTTTTATCTGAGTAACGACACAGGGGCCAACCCTTAAAACGGTAACTGGTATGCAAGTCCCTTGTTTATTGAAGACTTGCGTCATTCCTATTTTAGTTCCTAGAAGACTAATTGACACGTTAAATATTTTTCCTTTGTTATAAAGATTATTACGGACAAACTACTATCTCAATTTATTGAGATCACATTACAGGAATAATATCTTATGTAAAACGATGCAAGTAATCCTAAATTTTTTAAGAATGCATACCAAGAAATTGTATCAGTTGATTCTTTAACTTGCAAGCTACTTGGCTATTTTTACAGAATTTCTTCTTGGTTTAGTTTAATAGTTCGGTAATTACACCTTTTATTATTCTTTAATATATTGCAATATAATTATTACCTATCGGTCAAGATAGAAGATTATGCCCATATAAAAAAAAGGATGTATTATTATGTCAAAAGTAGTTGGAATAGACCTAGGAACAACTAACTCTGTAGTAGCAGTAATGGAAGGAGGCAAGCCAACCGTAATACCCAATGCAGAAGGTTTTAGAACTACTGCATCAGTGGTTGCATACACTAAAACAGGAGACAAGCTAGTTGGCCAAATTGCTAAACGTCAAGCCGTAATTAATCCTCCCAACACCTTCTCATCTGTTAAACGCTTTATTGGAAGGAAAAAAGATGAGGTTGCTCAAGAATTATCTCAATCATCATATACGTTTAGTAATAAAGGAGATAGTCTTAAAATTGAATGTCCTGCTTTAGGCAAAGATTTTGCACCCGAAGAGATTTCAGCACAGGTTTTAAGAAAACTGGTTGAGGATGCTACTAAATATTTAGGGCAACCAGTAACTCAAGCAGTTATTACTGTACCAGCTTATTTTAATGACTCTCAGAGACAAGCTACTAAAGATGCTGGCAAGATTGCTGGCTTGGATGTTCTACGTATTATTAATGAGCCTACAGCTGCATCTTTGTCATATGGTCTTGACAAGCAAAACAATGAGACTATCCTAGTTTTTGACTTGGGTGGTGGTACTTTTGATGTATCAATTTTGGAAGTTGGAGATGGTGTTTTTGAAGTTTTATCTACATCTGGCGATACTCATCTGGGAGGAGATGACTTTGATAGAAAAATAGTAGATTGGCTAATCAAAGAGTTTAAGCAAGACGAAGGTATTGATTTAAGAGGGGATCGCCAAGCTCTACAACGATTAATGGAAGCGGCTGAAAAAGCAAAAGTAGAACTATCTAATCTTCCACAGACAGATATTAACTTACCGTTTATTACAGCCACTAACACTGGACCAAAACATCTTGAGCGCAATATTTCACGTGCAAAATTTGAAGATTTATGCTCTGATTTAATCTCCAGATGTGAAATTCCGGTAAAAAATGCATTGAAGGATGCACAGCTGGATACTAGCAAAATTGATGAAGTTGTGTTGGTTGGTGGATCTACCCGTATACCTGCTGTACAAGAAGCAGTCAAAAAAGTTATCGGTAAAGCCCCTAATCAAAGTGTCAATCCTGATGAAGTTGTTGCAATTGGAGCAGCTATACAAGCAGGTGTCTTAGCAGGCGAAGTAAAAGACATCCTACTTCTAGATGTAACACCTTTATCTTTAGGGGTAGAAACATTAGGAGGAGTAATGACTAAAATTATTCCAAGAAATACGACAATTCCTACCAAGAAGTCAGAAGTTTTTTCTACAGCTGTGGATAATCAACCTAATGTGGAAATTCATGTTTTACAGGGTGAAAGAGAATTTACTAAAGACAATAAAAGCTTAGGTACTTTTAGACTTGATGGCATAATGCCTGCTCCCAGAGGTGTCCCGCAAATCGAAGTTACATTTGATATTGATGCAAATGGCATTCTAGCTGTAAAAGCATCAGATAAAGGTACGGGCAAAGAACAATCTATTACAATTACTGGTGCTTCAACTTTACCTAAAAATGAAGTTGATAAAATGGTTTCAGATGCTGAACAAAATGCTGATTCAGATAAGGAAAAAAGGGAAAAAATTGATATCAAAAATCAAGCTGACTCACTATGCTACCAGTCTGAACGTCAATTAGCTGATTTAGGCGATAAGATTGCTGGTGAGACTAAAGAGACGATTGAAGCTAAAATTCGGGAGTTACGTTTGGCCATCGAAGAGGATAATTTTGAATCAATCAATCAAGGTCGAGAACAGTTACAAACGTTAATGATGGATGCTGGCAAAAATTCGTATGCTAATACAGAAGATAACCAGTCCGACGTAGAGAATGGTGATGTTATTGATACTGATTTTTCAGAAACAACTTAGAGTTATTAATTATAGCGGGTAACGCGATTCGAACGCGCGACATCAACCTTGGCAAGGTTGCGCTCTACCACTGAGCTATACCCGCATTTATATTCTCCTACCTATTCTCTCAAATTAGCCACTATTTTGTCAATATATTTACTCAAATATTTTATATATAAATATTTGAGAATATAATTACTATTGTAAGTTGCACAATCGATGCAGACTCATTCTAAATCACGACTATGCGACAAAAGAATTGACTACTCCAGTAACAATTACTAAGCCAGCCCACAGTCCTGATCCCGTGTATACAAGATTTTTTGATTTTTCCCATTGGCCTGGAGATGCTAACGTGACAGGTATGCCTACCACCAACACAGTGGATAAAGCGATTAACAAAAATACCAGTAATTGAATAACGATTGACATAAAGCCTCCATAATTTGTAATAGTTTTTTTCTTTGCATATATTGTACAATTTTTTTTAGTTCTTATAACTATTTTGTAACTCTTTCTTTTTATTGTTAATAACAAGAAAGAGTATTATGTTAGTCTTTATAAGCTTGGTATTTTAGTTTACATAAAAATTTAAGAAGAAAATGTAACAAAATAAAAGGTTTATTGTAGATTATTAGCAGTAAAACTTTTGAATATTTTTTGAGGTATAATTAAATGGAACTTACGTTAATGATTGCAAAGCTCCCAGAAGCTTATGCTATGTTTCGTCCACTAGTAGATATTTTGCCAGTTATCCCAGTATTCTTCTTACTACTAGCTTTTGTTTGGCAGGCAGCTATTGGTTTTAGGTAAAATGATAAAAATTATTAAGTACAAGAGAAGTATTTAATAGAACATTTCTAATATTTTGTTTTATTCGCACTATTGTTATATTTTTTTATATGGTAGAACCACTTTTGTCAGGCATTGTTCTAGGCTTAATTCCAGTAACTATTGCTGGCTTGCTAGTTGCAGCTTATATACAATACCGTAGGGGTAATCAGTTTGGTTTATAAACGATAGTATCGTAATATACGTCAGTTTTAATTTGCTTTGATGTACGTTTAACGTGCAATACTCTATTAATTAGTTTGCTGAGAGTATTGCAGAAGCATTTAGTCTTCAAGCCATTCTACTACCAACTAGATTTTGTAACTCCGGGTAATAAACACTCGTGTGCCATTTCCCTGAGTACATGTCTAGATAAGCCAAAATCTCTATATACTCCGCGACTACGACCAGTCATCCAACAACGGTTTCTCAATCTTGACGGAGCACTATTTCTAGGTAAATTTTGCAGTTTTTCTTGTATTTCTAATTGTTCTTGGAAAGAATTTGTTTTTTTAATCTGCTTTTTTAAAGCAGTTCTTTTTTCGTCATATTGACTCACTAATTTCATTCTTTTGTCTTCTCTAGCACGCATACTTTTCTTGGCCATGTATTCTACTCCAATAATTATTTACACTAATTATCATAATAGATTTCTTAAGTCATAGCAAGACAAAATAGCTTCTATTTAGACTTTAATAGAAGCTATTGATGACGAATAGAGAATCTTAAGACAAGTTAACCAAATTTACCAGATGTCGAAGCTATAACAAATGCTGCATAAGTTAAAATATAACCAACAGAGAAGTGGGCTAAGCCAACTAAACGTGCCTGCACAATTGATAAAGCTACCGGTTTATCCTTCCATCGAATCAAGTTAGCTAAAGGTGTTCTTTCATGTGCCCAAGCAAGAGTTTCAATTAGTTCTTGCCAGTAACCACGCCAAGAGATTAAGAACATAAATCCTGTTGCCCAAACTAAATGCCCAAATAAGAACATCCACGCCCACACAGATAAACTGTTCATACCGTATGGGTTATAGCCGTTAATCAAAGGAGAAGAGTTTAACCAAAGATAATCTCTTAACCATCCCATTAGGTATGTAGATGATTCATTGAACTGGCTGACATTTCCTTGCCATATAGTTATATGTTTCCAGTGCCAATAAAATGTTACCCAGCCAATAGTATTTAACATCCAAAATACTGACAAATAGAATGCGTCCCATGCAGAGATGTCGCATGTTCCTCCACGACCTGGGCCGTCACAAGGAAAACTATAACCAAAGTCTTTCTTGTCAGGCATTAGTTTTGATCCTCTAGCATCTAATGCACCTTTTACTAAGATTAAAGTAGTTGTGTGCAGTCCTAGTGCAATGGCATGATGTACCAAGAAGTCTCCAGGACCAATAGTTAAAAATAATGAATTCTTACCACTGTTAATTGCTTCCAACCAACCAGGTAACCATACACCACTCCCAGCCTGTGTTGCAGCACTACTACTAGAAGATAATAAAACATTGAATCCATATAAAGCTTTTCCAGAACTTGCTTGGATCCACTGTGCAAAGACTGGTTCAATCAGAATTTGTTTTTCTGGATTACCAAACGCTATTACTGTATCGTTGTGTATATATAAACCTAGAGTATGAAAGCCTAAGAATAAAGAAACCCAGCTTAGATGTGAAATGATAGCCTCTTTATGCTCTAACATTCTTGCTAGTACATTACCCTCATTTTGTTGTGGATCATAATCTCTTACAAAGAAGATTGCACCATGGGCAAAAGCACCTACCATTAAGAAGCCAGCAATATACTGGTGATGTGTATATAGTGCAGCTTGCGTAGTAAAATCTTTTGCCATAAATGCATATGGAGGCATTGCATACATATGTTGTGCAACTAAGGAAGTAATAACTCCCAGAGATGCAAGTGCTAATCCCAATTGCATGTGCAATGAATTGGTAATTGTCTCAAACAATCCTTTGTGTCCAGCTCCCAATCTACCACTAGGTGGGCGATGTGCTTCAAGAATATCTTTTATATTATGTCCTATCCCCCAATTGGTTTTATACATATGCCCAGCAACAATAAATAATACTGCTATTGCTAGGTGATGATGGGCCATGTCGGTTAGCCATAAAGATTGACTCTGCGGGTGAAAGCCTCCTAAGAAAGTTAGAATTGCTGTACCAGCACCACTATCTGTACCAAAAAGATGATTTACAGTATCTGGACTATTTGCATAGACACTCCAGTTTCCAGTAAAAAATGGCTGTAAGCCAGCTGGATGTGGTAAAGCAGTCGTAAAATTATCCCACCCCACATGTTGTCCACGTGATGCTGGTATAGCTACATGAACTAAGTGACCTGTCCAAGCTAATGAACTCAAGCCAAATAAACCAGATAAATGATGATTTAAGCGAGATTCATTATTCTTAAACCAAGCTAAGCCAGGCTTAAACTTTGGCTGTAAGTGAAGCCAGCCTGCAAATAGCATAAGAGCAGACAGGACTAATAAGAACAATGCACCACTGTACAAGTCATTATTTGTTCTCATACCAATTGTATACCACCAGTGATATACTCCTGAATATGTAATATCAACAGGATATGATACGCCTCCGCGTGTAAAAGCCTTTAGAGCTGGTTGCCCAAAGTGAGGATCCCAAATTGCATGTGCAATTGGTTTGGTTTTCAGTGGATTAGTAATCCATTGTTCAAAGTTTCCTTGCCATGCTACATGAAAAAGATTACCAGACGTCCATAAAAAGATTATTGCTAAATGTCCAAAATGAGATGCAAAAATCTTTTGATATAAATTTTCTTCAGTCATGCCGTCATGAGTTTCAAAATCATGAGCAGTAGCTATTCCATACCAGATTCTTCTGGTGGTAGGATCTTGAGCTAGTGCTTGGCTAAACTTAGGGAATTTTGTTGCCATATTGTTATTTTCCTAATTTCATATTATCCTACGGCAATAATTCTTGCTAAGAAAAATGCCCAAGTGGTACCAATACCACCCAGTAGGTAGTGGGCTACTCCAACAGCACGTCCTTGAGTAATACTTAGTGCTCTTGGTTGAATAGATGGTGCTACTTTAACTTTATTATGAGCCCAAACTATCGACTCTATTAACTCTTGCCAGTAACCTCTTCCGCTAAATAGGAACATTAAACTGAATGCCCATACAAAGTGTGCACCAAGAAAAATTAATCCGTAAGCAGATAAAGCAGATCCATAAGACTGAATAACCTGTGAAGCTTGCGCCCAAAGAAAGTCTCTTAACCAACCGTTAATTGTTAGTGCACTCTGTGCAAAATTTCCGCCAGTTATGTGTGAAACAGAACCAGCATCTGAAACACTTCCCCAAACATCAGATTGCATTTTCCAACTAAAATGGAATAGCACAATGGATAATGAATTATACATCCAGAATAGTCCTAAGAATACATGATCCCATCCTGAAACTTGACAAGTACCTCCACGACCTGGACCATCACAAGGGAATCTAAATCCTAAACTTGATTTATCTGGTATCAGTCTAGAGTTTCTAGCAAATAAGAATCCTTTCACAAGTATTAATACTGATACATGGATAGTAAATGCATGTATGTGATGTACCATGAAGTCTGCAGTACCAAGAGAAATTGGCATCATCGCTACTTTATTCCCAACTGCAACTACATCTCCTCCAAATGCATAACTTGCCGTCGTTAACGCATTTGGAGCTGTGTTACCTGGTGCTAGAGTATGTATATTTTGCACCCATTGAGCAAATATCGGCTGCAATTGGATTGCAGTGTCAGAAAACATATCTTGTGATCTGCCTAAAGCTCTCATTGTGTCATTGTGTATGTATAATCCAAATGAATGGAATCCAAGGAAAATGCAAACCCAATTCAAATGAGAAATAATGGCATCTCTATGTCGTATTACACGATCTAGTAGATTATTGTAATTTTGTGCAGGATTATAATCCCTAACCATAAAGATAGATGCATGAGCTCCAGCTCCTACAATACAAAAGCCACCAATCCACATATGATGTGTGAATAATGAAAGTTGTGTAGGATAATCTGTTGCAATAAATGGATACGGAGGCATTGCATACATATGATGTGCAACAATGATGCTTAAAGAGCCTATCATAGCTAAATTAATAGCTAGTTGAGCGTGCCAAGAAGTTGTTAAAATTTCATATAAACCTTTATGTCCTTCACCGGTGAAAGGACCTTTATGAGCTTCTAGAATTTCCTTCATGCTATGTCCTATGCCCCAATTGGTGCGATACATATGCCCAGCTACTAGAAATAACACGGCCAAAGCTAAATGATGATGAGCTGTGTCAGTCAACCATAGTCCACCTGTTACGGGATTTAATCCGCCCTTAAATGTTAGGAAGTCTGAATAAGCATTCCAATCTAGGGTAAAGAAAGGTAATATTCCTTTGCTAAAACTAGGGTATAACTGAACCATTAATTCTTTGTTTATAAGGAACTCATGAGGTAAAGGTAATTCTTGAGGTGACACTCCAGAATCTAATAGTTTATTAATAGGAAGTGAAATATGTATTTGATGTCCAGCCCAGCCCAAGCAACCTAAGCCTAATAAACCAGATAAGTGATGATTCATCATTGATTCTACATTTTGAAACCATTCTAGCTTTGGAGCTGATTTATGATAATGGAACCATCCGGCAAAAATCATTAATGCTGACATTACTAGACCACCTATGGCTGTCGCATATAACTGAGATTCTGTAGTAATTCCAGAAGCCCGCCACATTTGAAACCAGCCAGAAGTAACCTGAACACCCTGAAAACCACCACCAACGTCGCCGTTCAAAATTTCTTGTCCAACTATTGGCCAAACTACTTGTGCACTAGGCTTGATAGTTGTTGGATTATTTAGCCAAGCAACATAGTTTGAAAAACGTGCCCCGTGGAAATACATTCCACTAAGCCATAAAAAAATAATCGATAGTTGACCAAAATGTGCACTAAAAATTTTTCTAGATACTTCTTCCAATGAACTAGTATGACTGTCAAAATCGTGAGCATCAGCATGTAAATTCCAAATCCACGTCGTGGTTTTTGGTCCTTTAGCTAATGTTCGTGAAAAATGTCCAGGTTTAGCCCATTTTTCGAAAGATGTACTTACCGGATCTTTATCTACTGCGATTTGAACTTTCTTTGTCTCTTGCTCTTGTGAGCTAAGTGTCATCGAGATTCTCCTCTCTAATGAGACAAGGAATTAAAACGCTCACCATATCATATTCGATTGAGTGAGTTTTCACTATAATATTATAACTATAACTGATTAAATATTATTAATGTGTTAACAATAATTAAAATCTCGGAAATTATAACTTGATTAGTCTTAAAGAATCTTTAGTTTGCAGGCTTAATTTTCATAAGTGCTTGGCCACAATCAATGATTGCTCCATTTTCTACTAAGATCTCAACAACTTGACCACTAACCTCAGCTTCAATTTCATTCATTAATTTCATAGCTTCAACTATACAAACAGACTGATTAGTAGTAACATTATCGTGTAGTTCTATGAAGTATGGTTCATTTGGTGCAGGAGATCTATAAAATGTGCCAACCATAGGTGACACGATAGTAAAGTATGTCTCTTGATGTTGCTCTTCATCAACTTGTGTTCCAGCCATAGTATTGCTAGCTACTACTTCTCGCCTACTTTTTTCTATTGCTGGTTTGATGCTTTGTTTAGGATCTACAAATAACTGTTGTTGACTTTGCTTTGTTTCTTTACTAATGAGAAGTTCAAATTCAATTTGCTGAATTTTAATTGAGCTCAAATGAGTGCGCTCTGCGCACACTAATAAATTTTCTAAATCTTTAATCTTAAATTTCACTATTTTTTACTTTTGCCATTATAGTATATCATTCATGTTATAGTGTCTAATTATTACTAACTTATATTGCTAGAAAAAACGATGTTAATTGCAGACGATTTAGACCAGCTATTGGACATATTGCCGCATTTTATAAAAAATACTCTTAGAGTGCATCCTAACAGGAAGAATTTAATTGAGATAGTTATGGATTTAGGAAGACGCCCTGAAGCTCGCTTCCCGTCAGGTCCAGAATATTTATCCCTAAAAAATATCTCTTGGTATGATCTAGATTATTCGATCAAAAGAGTTGGAAGTTTTAGTAGTGATAATCGATCAGGTATAGAACGTACCTTGCATCGTATCAGTTCAATACGCAATCGTCAAGGCAATGTGATCGGTCTAACATGTCGAGTTGGGCGGGCTATTTTCGGGACTATTAGCAGCATTCGAGACTTACTAGAAACGGGCGAATCTATTCTACTTCTCGGTAAACCGGGAGTGGGTAAAACAACTGCAATTAGAGAAATTGCTAGAATATTAGCCGATGAGATGGAGAAACGTGTTGTTATTATTGACACCTCCAATGAAATAGCTGGTGATGGCGATATTCCTCATCCTGCGATAGGTCGTGCTAGAAGAATGCAAGTGACTCGACCTGAACTACAACACCAAGTTATGATAGAAGCTGTAGAAAACCACATGCCAGAAGTTATTATCATTGACGAAATTGGTACTGAGTTTGAATCTTTAGCTGCAAGAACAATTGCAGAAAGAGGAGTACAACTAGTTGGTACGGCCCATGGCAATTACTTAGAAAGCTTAATCAAAAACCCCGTTTTGTCGGACTTAGTTGGGGGTATACAATATGTTACATTAGGAGACGATGAAGCCAAAAGAAGGGGCAGTCAAAAAAGTATAATAGAAAGAAAAGCATCTTCAGCATTTCAAATTGCTATAGAAATTCATGAAAGGAGGAGCTGGGTTATACATGAGGCAGTAGATAAAGCTATTGATGCAATATTACAAGGATATAATGCATCCTTACAACGAAGAGTTATTTTAGATAATAGTAATGTTAGTATTACTTGTCAGGAGACTAGTTCTAGTCAGAATGTTACTCGAAGTAAAATCGAGAAAGGGAAATTAAATTTGTTAACTCAATATATTCCTTTCAACAATATATCTATGCCAAAAGATTCAAAAGAGCTCACGATCCCTTCTGTGAATTCTAATATATTGGCAATTTATCCTTATGGTTTAAATTTTCACGAGGTATCTCTAGTTATCCAAAATTCAGCTTTGCCTCTTCTCCTCTGTAAAGAAGTTAGCAAGTCAGATGTTATTTTAGCACTCCGTACAAATTTAAAGCAAAATAAGAAACTAAGACAAATAGCTCGCGATCGCAGTATGACAATTTACACAATTCATAGCAACACAGTTCCGCAAATTACACGTGCATTAAAAAAGATAATTGAGATTAAAGCTTCAGCTTTAATTCATTGGACTGAAGTTTGTGCTGGTAAAACAGGTAAAGACTTAGAAGCTCTATGTGAAGTAAGATACGCAATTGAAAAAATAGTTGTTGTCAATAGACAGTCTGTTGAGCTGTTGCCAAGGCTAGCAGACACTAGAAAAATACAACATGAATTAGTATTATTATATAATCTTAAAGCTAGAAGTTTAGGAGAAGAACCTTATAGAAGATTGCATATCTACGCCAGTGAGTAGAATAATTATTAAAAATAATATATCCTGTAACTAGGATGGATACTCTAGATACAGAAAATCAGCTTTTGAATATTAATCAATAAGGAATTACTTATGAACGCAACAACTATTTTTAACAGAGTACAGGGTATTGTAGCTCAACAATTAGGTGTAGAACCTGATCAAGTAACAAAAGAGGCTAATTTTGCAGATGATTTAGGGGCAGATTCCTTAGATACTGTTGAACTAGTAATGGCTATCGAGGAGGAGTTCGAAATACAAATCCCAGATGAAGATGCTGAAAAAATTGCTAATTTAGGCCAAGCTATTGAGTTCATTGAAAAGGCTGTCTCTAGTAACTAGTCTATTAATTATTATATTCGGAGAGGGTGGGATTCGAACCCACGGAACCTCATCGGTTCATCTGATTTCAAATCAGACGCAATCAACCAACTCTACCACCTCTCCATCAGATTAATGATACAGGATTAGGATATCATAAATGAATTATTTTTACAATTATTCTTTGGTGCTACTTTTCCTATTGATTCTATTATTTGTGATTAGTAAAAATTTACGAGTTAATGCCAAGCGTTGATAATCTATTATATTAAACACAAAATAAAAGTATCTTGTATCTAATTAATATATAATTCTGAAAACTAGGATACGTTTGAAGACTTCTATACACTAAATCTGATCTTTTTGATAATTGGCATGTAGTAAAAAGTTGCAAGACCTTCACTTGCAGTTAGGATTCTTTTAATAAGTCAGAATATCGACAAAAAGAAGCCAATTTTTTTTATACACACACTAAAGTCCTGTAAGAAATGTTAGTTAATTTATAACTAACAATTGAGCTAATATATAGTTATAAGTGAGCAACATAAACAAAATACAATCAGAATCCGGAGATTGTTTTATTCGTACGTACCTTCGCCTGTAAATTTTTTATTTACTGGATTTGTATTTTTACCAATAGAATGTTTTACATTATTAGCTGCTTCACGACCATCATTAACTTTTTCTGGAACTACCCCATCTTTAGGGTGTAGATATTGTACTTCTCCATTTGGAAAAATACGGTATATTTTGAAGTCACTAATTTTAAAAGAAAGTTTTAGCTGTCTACTTAGTGCTAAACACTGCTCTTTTTTTGCAAGATACAATAGATTCTCACCGCTCCGCATTATAGCGGCTCCCCCTGTGGGCATCTCAAAAACTTGTTCTTTTGCACTTGTCCAAGTAATAGCATATTTCTCTTCAACTTCAGCAGCTCTCAGCCAGCCCCCAGTACTCCCACCAAATGTAGGAGAAGGCATTTTTAGGTTAATTGTACTTGTCATATTGCAAAGTCCTCGATTGTATATATAGTTATAATATACTCTGATTAACCTCCATAGTTAACCTAAAAAACATAAAGCTTCTAATTTACTTGTTTTGTACTCTTGAAGACGCTTGAATAATATTAAGAATAGTAAGAAGGGACTTATTTTTTGTCCCCAGACTGTATAAACATATATATATATATATATTAAATAATTAATCAATCAAAAATTTTATGAAATTAGCATACTGGATGTACGCAGGTCCGGCACACATAGGAACATTGCGTATTGCAAGTTCTTTTAAAAATGTGCATGCAATTATGCATGCGCCGTTAGGAGATGATTATTTCGTGCGACTTGTTCATGATAACATTTATAAATGGAAGCATTGAAAAGGCATAAAAGGCCTTTTAACTATAAAAAACTACGGGTTAAGGTCCCGTCGCCATAATAGCAGGGCGTTGCTCTTTATCTTAACTGAAAGACCTTTCTATTAAATTGTGTCTTAGACGTATTTAAGCATAAGAAAAGAGTTATCTAACTACGATGTATTGAATTGAAGCTTCATTACTTAGTCTAATTATTAAGTTTGAGGTAAAGATATCTCAATAAAATTATTATGTATGTAATGGAATATATATACTAGCTGTAAATAATAAATTTCATGGAGTATAGTTCACATCTAAGGTTATGCAGTATTGTTTTTTATGGAACAAGGTAAGGCTAATTTTACTACAATAAGTCAGATGATAGTATCTGTCTGTAAATAGCCAAAGGATTGGTTCTGAAGCCAACGCTTTATGTTTAAACTTTAAAGATATGCTGAAATAACCACTTAAGCTACATTATATATTTTTAATACTAAGATTTTCATGAGTAAAGAAATTAAAATTTATTTCAATACAGTGTTTTGGAGTTCTACCCATCAAGAAAATTTGTATTTATACATTTCCAGTCTTAAATCTAAAATATATAAATCAGCAAGTCAGAATAACTATAGTAAGATGCATAAACTACAGGATCAATTAATTGCTTCACCATCTGCAAGGATAATAGCGCTTAATCTAATATTAGAAAAATTTAAAACTGATAACAAGCCCGGCTTCATCTATCCGAAAGAAGTTTATCTTTCTGGGGAGTTACATAATTTAGAGGTAGATATCAGTAAATACTTAGGTAGATCATTTAGTAATAAAAAAAAAGTAGACTTAAAATATTTTAAGAGTAATATAATTAATCTTGTATTAATCGAGGCTATCAAGCCTTATTGTAATGCAATCAAAGATAAGACATCTAATTACCTTGAAATACAAGATTATCAAAAGATTGTTCCTCTGGTAAATAATGTGGTGGCAGAAAGAATGCTAAAAAAGGACTATTTGTGTAGCTTGAATTTAGAGACTTTACTTCATAATATAGACAGAAGATACCTATTTGCAAGAATATCAACTACTATCTTAGCCTCAGAGATGCTAAAGCGTTATCTAAAATCTCAACTATTGGTAAGGTCAACTAAGCATGCCGTAACATCTATTTATGTAAACGATGTGAACCCTAACTTACAACTAGTAGTTCTTATATTTTCATTCTTATGCTACTTAGTATTACTAGAGACATCATACCTGTTACCCTTACCAACTGTTTATTACAATACTTATAATTTGAGTTTGTTATGTACACAATATAGTATCATTAGCTTTCAAGGTAGCATCATGTTATATGGTAAAAGTAAACAAACACTAAATTTTTTACTACAATCTTTTACAAAGATTACTTCTCAACATGCTTATCTTAAAACTGATAGCTTCTGTAAAATGTCTAAAATATCGCTTGTACAATGTTATTTCCATAATTATTTTCTTGCTAGAGGAAGTAACAATAAATTTTATACTTCTCCTAGTAAAGATTCTCAGAGACTTTTACTGTATCAAGTCAATATAATTTGCACTAAGTTTAAGGGTGATTCATTGTTTCACTTAACAAACAGTCTGAACATTACTTTGAAAAAATGGATGGCATATTTTGGATCAACAAACAAACAAAAAATATTTATACTACTTGATTATCTAATTTATTTAAAGCTTCGATCATTACTATCTAAGAGGAAGTCAAATATTTCAGACTTAGAAGAAAAATATCCTAGTTTCAATTTAAGATTACTATACCTAAAGTTTTATTCTATTCGAGATACTTACTAGTTTAAACTGGCATTACTGTTAATAGCTTAAGAAAAGCCGTATGAGATAAAAGTCTCATGTACGGTTTTGAAGCCAAGTAAAAAATTATACTTAGGGCAACAATGTAATGCGATCAATGCTGGAAAGAGACCGCAATTTTACACCAGTTACAGCGAGTATTGTTGATAGACACGTGTTAGCAAGAGGTTCGCAAGAAAAAGTAGTAAACAATATTAGAAGAAAAGACAAAGAAGAAAAGCCTGATTTAGTTGTTTTAACACCGACTTGTACTTCAAGTATACTACAAGAAGATTTACAAAACTTTGTAGACAGGGCAGCTTTAGAATCAGAAGCAGATATTATACTAGCAGACGTTAATCACTATAGAGTAAATGAATTGGAAGCAAGCGATAGGACTTTAGAGCAAATAGTATCTTTCTATATAAGGAAAGCTATACTTAGCAACAGTGTATCAAAAGAAAAAACAATAAAACCTTCTGTAAATATTATTGGTATATTAAGTCTAGGTTTCCATAATAAACATGATCTAGTTGATTTAAAAAGATTGTTTAGTGATTTAGATATTGAAATTCATCAAATTATACCAGAGAATGCTTCAGTACATAATCTTAAAAATTTGTCTCAAGCATGGTTTAACTTTATCCCTTACAGGGAGACAGGTTTGCTAACTGCGCAATTCTTAAAAGAAGAACTGGATATGCCTTTTGTTGACATAACTCCCATGGGCATTATTAATATTAAAGCTTGTGTTAGACAAATTCAGTCAATTCTAAGTAACTTGGGTTCTAATAGAGATTATGAAAAATATTTAAGTGATCAAACTAAATATATCTCGCAAGCAGCTTGGTTTTCACGCTCTATTGACTGTCAGAATTTAACCGGAAAGACTGCAATTGTATTTGGAGATGCAACTCATGCAGCTTGTATGACACAAATTTTGTCGGAAGAGATGGGTATAGATGTACTATGGTCAGGTACATATTGTACCAACGACGAAGAGTGGTTTAGAAAAAAAGTTGAACCATTTTGCAGAGAGGTTGTTATCACTGACGACCACAATGTTGTTGGGGATTTAATAGCTAAAACAGAACCTAATGCTATTTTTGGAACACAAATGGAAAGACATATAGGGAAAAGACTAAATATTCCTTGCGGAGTAATCTCTTCTCCAGTTCATATACAAAATTTTCCTTTGAGTTATAAACCTTTTTTAGGATACGAGGGTACCAATCAAATTGCAGATTTAATTTACAACTCATTCACGCTAGGCATGGAAGACCATCTACTAGACCTATTTGGAGGACATGATACTACTGATGTGTTAACTAATACCTTAACTGCAGATAATGATATTGTATGGGATACAAGTGCCTTTGCTGAACTTTCTAAAGTTCCTGGCTTTGTGAGGGGAAAAGTAAAAAGAAATACGGAGAAATATGCTTGTCAAAAAGGTTATACAGAAATTAATCTAGAAATTATGTATGAAGCTAAAGAAAAAGTGAATACTTAATATTATATTAAGTTATCACATTGTTATTTACTGTACATAAACTAACGTTTATGTACAGTATTTTATTTTACAATCAGACTCGTATCTTGAGATTCAATAGGCTTTATTAAATACAGTTTAATTAGATTGGTTACTAGCCCAAAGTAACACGGAGTTTTTTTGAGGAATAACTGAATCGGGTTTGTATTCTCAAGGTTACAGTTAATTAATAAGTTATTTTGTTTGGCACACTCATCTAAACATTTGAAAAAATAAGGATGATCTACGTTCAAAGCAATAGGAAAAACTCTAGAAGCACTTTCGTTAGTTTTACGTATTACTTGCATGTCATATTGTCTTGAATCTAAGCCAATAGTGTTGTAAAAACTTGATCTTTGAAAATCATTTAAATACATAGTGGCAAATACACTTAACAAGAAAAACCGACACCATAGCTTTGACTTAGTATTATTTAAAAAATGGGGTTGTGACTTTAATAGTGCCGCAAAAAAGTCACCGTGTCGATTCTCATCTTGACACCAATTCTCAAAAAAGCGAAAAATTGGATAGATTCTATGGCTTGGATTTGCCTCAAGATGTCTATAGATAGTTATATATCTCCAGTAGCCAATCTTTTCAGATAGGTACGTTGCATAAAATATAAACTTTGGAGAGAAGAATGTATACTTTCTATTTTTAGTTAAAAAACCAAGGTCAAGAGACAAATTAAAGTCCCCCATCGCTTTATTCAAAAATCCAGCGTGCCTTGCTTCGTCTCTAGACATTAATAAAAAGCATTCTGCTACAATAGGGCTACTATTCTGCAGTCTTCTAGAAAGTTCTTTATATAATAAAAAACCTGAAAATTCAGCTGTACAGGACCTTTCTAAAAACTCTACAAACAGTGATCTAGTTTGTACGTCTAAAGAATCCCATGATTGATTAAATTCGTTATCACGTATAAAATGTTGCTTATTATAGTCAGCTCGAAACTCTTCTAAGATTGCATCGAATTCATCTCTATTGAGAGAGATATCTAATTCTGCCATTTCCTTAAAATCAGTTGTATAAAAACGTGGTGTCAACAATGTCTCTTTGACTGAAGATGTTCCTTGTTTTAAAGTGCTTTGCATTGATAAATAATGTGTAATAATTTTTGACTTTCGTATGTACTAACAATTATTCAGATATGAATACTAAAATTTGTAAAAACTAAATTTTATATGAGATTCTTAAATATTGTGATGTTTTTAAACTTTTAACGTGTAGATTTAGGGGCTTTGCAGCCTAATATATTCCTTTCAAGATGCCAAATCTATTTTCTTAATTATTTCCTTAGAATTTTATATAATTATTTATCATAATATAGAATTATCATAATTATCATTATATACTAAATATAATTAAATGTATGTGCTTATTATTTTAGCTAAGTAAACGGAGAAATAGAATGGATATTATTAGTTTAGGATGGGGCTCTTTCATGGCTGTATTTACCTTTTCTATTGCTTTAGTCGTATGGGGAAGAAACGGATTCTAGGTTTAAGTAAGTCTCTTAGACAGTTATTATGATTATATTCTTAATTACAAATATACAAAAGGAACAAAATGGGTAGTGAAATAATAAATGCGGCACTACTAAGCTCTACAATGATCTTGTTTGGTTTAGTTCTAGGCTTTGTGTTGCTTAAAGTACAAGGTGAATGAGCCTAGAAGATAACTGATACTTTTAGTGTATGATAGATATTATCAAATTTATCATACCTTTTTTTTAATTTAACTATGAAATTTCTCTGGTATTCAATTAGTCTATTTTTAATTATCTTAGTATTAATTAATAACCCCAAGTCGGAAGGCGTTAAAGGTTTAAATGTTCAAAATAAGCTATTCACTGCTAATCGTAAAACAACTAATACAGTTGAAATCTTAACAGGACTTTCTGTGACTATTTTTTTATGTCTTACTGTTATTTTATCAGCATATTATGAATATTAACGCAATATTTGTAACATATCATCTCTACTAAATCTTAGCATATGTCACCTAAGCCTGATTTTTGTCCTGTCCCTTTTGATCAGCAGCCAATAAATGAGTATGAAGCGCTTAAAAAATCGCCACTTTTTGATTGGTCAACAAAAAATAATAATCAATTTTTCGGTCAGTTATTGTTGCTATTTACATTATTCTACTGTATAGGTATTGCTATCAACTGGTCTATTTTAGTAACTCACAAACTTTCAGCTTTACTACTAATTAACAGTCTAATTTTTTCAGTATTGATAATAGAAATAATAATAGTCAGATTATACCTCGGTTGGTCATACGTATTTAAGCGTCTTGCAAGTGCTACTATTTTTTATGAAGAATCTGGTTGGTATGATGGCCAGTTATGGATAAAATCAGCTACACTGTTAACACAGGACCGTTTAATAGGAATTTACCAAGTACAGCCAGTATTGCTACGTGTTAAAAATATATTTTTTATAACATCTGTCATATTATTAAGTACATTTATTATCAGCTCCCAAGTATTATAATTTGATTAGGATAAGCAAGTTACCGATATCTTACTAAAGTTAGACTGGTACTTGCGTTTAGGATAGAAATCAATTAATATACAGTTACATTGTTTAATCAGCGCGGGGTAGAGCAGTCTGGTAGCTCGTCGGGCTCATAACCCGAAGGCCAATGGTTCAAATCCATTTCCCGCTATACATTCTATTACTAAATAGCGATTTTAGTTTAAAATCAGATAGTAATAATAAACTTTATCATTTTTGTAACATTATACGTACCGTCATATTTCAGCTTGCCACACATTATGTTACTATAAACCATGATGACATGTACTTTAAGGAAAGAGTGTCATATCTTAAATTAACTATAGATTATATGAGTAAGTTGTTATGACATCAGAAATTGAGTATTTAAGAGTTGGAATGAAGGCACCTGATTTCGACGCTACTGCTGTTTATGACCAAGAATTTTTTCCAGTTAAGCTGAGTGATTATCGTGGTAAATATATTGTACTATTCTTTTACCCGCTAGATTTTACCTTCGTCTGTCCAACTGAAATTACAGCCTTTAGCGATCAGTATGATCGTTTCAAAAAGTTGAACACAGAAGTTCTAGGGGTCTCCGTTGATAGCGAATATGCACATTTAGCTTGGTTACAAGCGGATCGTGAAGTGGGTGGACTCGGGAATTTAGACTATCCCTTAATATCAGATCTGAAGAAAGACATTAGTAAGGCTTATAATGTTTTAAGTAATGACGGCGTAGCATTGCGAGGCTTATTTATCATTGATAAAGAAGGTATTCTTCAGCATTTATTGGTCAATAATCTAGCTTTTGGTCGCAGTGTAGAGGAAACGTTGAGGACTTTGCAAGCTATACAGTATGTTCAATCTCATCCGGATGAAGTATGTCCAGCAGATTGGCAACCAGGCGATCGTACTATGGCACCAGATCCAAGTAAATCCAAAGAATATTTTAGTGCAATATAAAATTGCAAACTTTTGTTATGAAATTCATTGGTTTCTAACTTTTAAAAAGTAAGTTTATTGAAAAGCTAAATTCTAAAATTCTTATCATCAATCGTTTACAATTATGAGGAAAACGCAATGACAATTAATTTAGCAGACAAGCTACGTCAAGGTACTACGAAGTCACATAGTATGGCAGAAAATGTAAGTTTTGTGAAATCTTTCTTAGGTGGAGTCGTTGACAAAAAGTCTTATCGAAAATTAGTAGCGAATTTATATTTTGTTTACGTTGCCATGGAAGAAGAAATGTTACATAATAAAAACAACGGAGCTGTCCAACCCATTTATTTCCCGCAACTTAACCGCAAATTAAGTTTAGAAGAAGATTTAATATATTACTATGGCAAGAATTGGGAGGAACAAATTGAAGCATCTGATGCTACACAAGTATATGTAAGACGCATACGCGATATTAGTTCAAGTCAGCCAGAGTTACTTATAGCACACGCTTATACAAGATATATGGGAGATTTATCTGGTGGACAGATATTGAAAAAAATAGCTCAGAATGCAATGAATTTATCAACCAATGAAGGTACGGCATTTTATGATTTCGAGGAGCTCGAAGATGAAAATAGTTTTAAACAAATTTATCGTAATCAATTAAACTGTATCTCATTATCAGAAGAGCAAGTTGCAGATATTATTGCTGAAGCAAATATCGCATTTACATTAAATATGAAAATGTTTCAAGAACTGAATTCTAATTTTATCAAAATCATGATTATGTTACTATTAAATGCAGTTCGGAATTTACAAATCAGCAAATAAGTTTTTGCATTATAGAACTGGTAATCCTCCAAGCTATATCTCGATAATGACCTCTTTGAGTTGTAAATAGCCAGATAAATCTAAGTATTACTTAAATTGGTTAGTAGTATAAGATACTGCATAAGATAAATAGCTATTTGAAATTATACTTATGTGCTGAAGCGTATGACCTCACTTATTAAAATTACCCATAGAATACTCAATGCCTAAACTTAAAACATCTTCTTCAATATCGAAAAGATTTAAGATTACTAGAAGAAAGAAAATGGTACGACACAAAGCACACCGAAGCCATTTGTTGGAAAAAAAGTCGCCTAAAAGAAAACATAACCTCTCAAAAACAGTTACAGTGAATAGCTGTGATAAAAAAAGACTAATGCTTAAAATAAATAATTAAATTTCAATAACATATAATTTTCATATGACCCGAGTAAAACGAGGAAATGTTGCAAGAAAAAGAAGAAAAAAGATACTCAATCTAGCACAAGGATTTAGGGGTGCGCACTCTGGACTATTTAGAACGAGTAATCAACAGGTTTTAAAAGCTTTAAAGTATTCATACGTTGGTCGTAAAAACCGGAAACGAGAATTTCGACGTTTGTGGATCTGTCGTATTAACGCTGCAACAAGATTGTACGATATTAAATATAGCAGATTTATACATTTATTGAAGGAATCTAATATCGGATTAAATCGAAAAATGCTAGCTCAACTAGCAATAATTGATCCGAGAAGTTTTGAAGCTTTAATCCAAGAAGTTTCTAAATAGGTATTAGTTCATGGAAAGATTAATAACTTTCTGTACAATAATACTTTAAGATAAAAGTGGCACTCCGTTATATTAATTAATCCTGTCCAATACGTATGAGCTAACTTTTACTAAATTACAGTAGTCCTCGTATTCTATATCTTTAGAAGAACTGAAGATATTAATAGCTGCTTGAATATGTTCTGCGGCTAAATCCTTAGCCTTATTAATGCCTTGTGTTTTACTTATTAGATTAATTGCTTGTCCTACATCAGACTCTCCTTCAAATTCATTATCTATAAGATTTTGTAATTCGGGAGATTCAGTTAATGCAAACAAAATAGGAGCTGTAAGATTACCATTTTTTAGATCAGACCCACTAGGTTTGCCCAGTTCATCTGGCTTGCCTATTATGTCCAATATATCGTCAACAATCTGGAAGGCCAAACCTAAGTGTTTACCATACAGATAACACTTATCTTGTTCCCTAGCACTAACCTCACTTAAAATAGCTGACCCTTTACAGCTAGCTGCAATTAATGATGCAGTTTTATAAAAAGACTTTTCAATATATTCATTGACCATAATCCTAGTATCAAAGCTTACAAGTCCTTGTCTCACTTCTCCTTCAGCAAAATCAGTGATCACCTTCGATATAGTTTTCACTACAGCTAAGTTATCCAAGTTAGCTAAATACCAAGATGACTGTGCAAACAAGAAATCGCCTGCTAATACTGCGATTTTAGTACTAAACATATTGTGTACGGTAGGAACACCTCTACGAGTTGTACATTCATCAATTATGTCATCATGTACAAGACTTGCTGTATGTATAATTTCCGTAATTTCTGCTAGTCGCTCATGTGAGTAAAAAACTTTACCATTCTCTTTACCCAACATAGCTTTTGCAATCAAAATTACAATAGCGGGTCGAATTCTCTTTCCACCAGCTGTAAATAAATGTTCTGAAGCAGCATGCAAGACTGGGTGTCGAGCACCCACCATGGATTCTAAATTGTGGTTTAAAGTTAGCAAATCTTTATCAATCGTAGAGAAAATATTTTCAGATGTCATCTTATTTTATGATTGCTTCAAAAGCAGTAGAGTAGATATAATATGTTTTGCATATGTTATATTCATATGCACGTTAGTTGAGACTTAGATATTATAACATATTTTTCTTCATCTTATCTAATATTATAGTACTTGAAATATATGCTGCAAGACAATGATTTTATACGGTATTTTGCAAAGAGGAATAGAGTCTAATAATTAATTATATTTATGCTATTATAACTCCTAGTTGAACTTATATTATACCTCATAAAGATGCCAGATCTTTTGTAATAACTCAAAGGAAATATTCTCAACAGCATATTATTCTAACAAAATACAATTCTGCAATTATTCAGATAACGGAGGTAATTACATTGCATATGAAAGAAAAAGTGGTTTTGCCAGTTATTCACAGCCAAAATTACGAAATTAATAAAGAAGAAGCTCTGTTAATATATCAAGATATGATGCTTGGCCGTAGTTTCGAGGACATGTGTGCACAAATGTATTATAGGGGAAAGATGTTCGGTTTTGTTCATCTATATAATGGTCAAGAAGCGGTATCGACAGGAGTAATTAAAGCTTTGCAACAACAAGACTATGCTTGTAGTACTTACCGAGATCACGTACATGCACTGAGCAAAGGTGTTCCTCCAAAAGAAGTAATGGCTGAACTTTTCGGAAAAGAGACCGGTTGCAGTAAAGGACGTGGTGGTTCAATGCATATTTTTTCTGCAAAACATAACTTTCTCGGTGGTTTTGCTTTTATTGGAGAGGGAATTCCAGTAGCCACGGGAGCCGCATTCCAAAGTATCTATAGTAAACAAGTGCTACAAAGCAAAGAAGATATTCAAGTAACGGCCTGTTTTTTTGGAGATGGCACTACAAATAATGGCCAATTTTTTGAATGTCTAAATATGGCCGTTCTTTGGAAACTTCCGATTATATTTGTTGTTGAAAATAATCAATGGGCAATTGGTATGGCTCATCATCGCTCAGCATCAACTCCAGAAATTTATAAAAAAGCGGAGGTTTTTGGGTTACCAGGAATAGAGGTAGACGGAATGGACGTTTTAGCTGTAAGAGAAGTAAGTCTTGATGCTATAAAGAGAGCTAGACTAGGAGAAGGTCCAACGCTGATCGAAGCACTAACATACCGCTTTAGAGGACATTCGTTGGCTGACCCTGATGAATTAAGATCCCGTGACGAAAAGGCAGCTTGGGTAGCTAGAGATCCAATTATTAGACTGAAGAATTATATGCTGGTTAATAATTTGGCAAAGCCGGAGGAATTAAAAGATATAGAAGATATTGTTCATAAACAGATAGAAGATTCAGTTGACTTTGCTTTATCTAGCCCAGAACCTGATATTAAGGATTTAAGAAAGTATCTATTTGCTGATGATAAGATTTAATGATTTAAAATAAACTGACTTAACTATAACGAGATGAAGAAAACATTGATGTTTGATGCCTTACGTGAGGCTACCGATGAAGAAATGGAGAAGGACAACCGTGTTCTAGTTATTGGAGAAGATGTAGGACATTATGGTGGATCTTATAAAGTAACAAAAGGACTACATGCGAAATATGGGGATTTAAGAGTTTTAGATACTCCAATTGCTGAGAATAGTTTTACTGGTATGGCTATTGGCGCAGCAATGACTGGTCTAAGACCTATAGTAGAAGGAATGAATATGAGTTTCTTGCTGCTAGCATTTAATCAGATATCGAATAATGCTGGCATGCTAAGATATACCTCTGGTGGGAATTTTAAAATTCCTATTGTAATAAGAGGGCCAGGAGGTGTTGGACGGCAGCTAGGAGCTGAACATTCACAAAGGCTTGAAACCTACTTTCAAGCCATTCCAGGTTTGAAAATCGTTGCTTGCTCGACTCCATACAATGCCAAAGGCTTACTTAAAGCGGCTATTCGAGACGATAATCCTGTTATTTTTTTTGAACATGTATTGTTGTATAACTTACAGGAGGATATCCCTCTAGAAGAGTATGTGTTGCCACTAGATAAAGCTGAAGTTGTGAGGACAGGCTTAGACCTTACTATAATTACCTATTCTCGGATGCGACATCATGTAATGCAGGCTGTAGATATCCTAGTACAAGAAGGGTATAATCCGGAGGTAATTGATTTAATATCATTAAAGCCTTTAGATATTAAGACAATTGCAGAATCAATTAAAAAAACTCATTTGGTTATTATTGTGGAAGAATGTATGAAAACAGCCGGTATTGCAGCTGAGTTAATTGCACAAATTAATGAGCAGGTATTTGATGAATTAGACGCGCCTGTTGTGAGACTTTCTTCTCAAGATATACCTACCCCGTATAATGGCAAATTGGAGCAAGCAACTGTAATCCATCCTCAACAGATCATAGAAGCTGTAAAAAGATTAGTTAAACTTCAAGCTTGATAGAAGAATCACTTTTTAAGGGCTTTATATATAGCCCTTTGTATCTTCATCTTAAAAGCGGTATCTAATTAGAAGTTAATTTCAGCAGCTTGGACTTTCTCCCACTGTTTTTTCTTCAAAACAAAGAAGATCTGTGCAATTGTTACTGCAACAAGAAAAGCAATCATACCCCTAACTCTAGCTGGACTCTGCAATACGATTTCAGTCTCATTCTGGCCGAACCCACCTACGTTAGGGTCTTGAGTTAGTGCTTGATCCACAGAAACATTATCACCTGTCTTAACCAGTAGATTTAGACCTTTTGGCACAGATTCTGTAATACTTTCTTGATTATTTTTTAGAATATTAACTGTATATCCGCCTTTGTCGAGTGCTTGGATATCAGTAATTTTTCCAGCAGTGGAAGAAACTACTTGATTATTGTTAGTCTTTTCTCCGGTTGGATAGATCTGTCCTCTACCTCTATTTCCTCCAACAAAAACAGGATATTTTAAGAAGTATGAATTTTTATCTTTAGATGGATCTGGTGATAGAATTGGAAAAACTATTTCCTTATTTTTATCACCTGGAATCGGACCCACAACTAAGATATTGTCTTTATCGGTACTGTAAGGTTGTATATAAACTCCCTTGGTCTTAGCTTTAATCTCTTCGGACAACATATTGCTAGGTGCCAACTTAAAGCCTTTAGGCAAGATAACTACTGCTCCAACGTTTAGTGATCCCTTCGTCCCTCCGCCCAAGACTTGCTGAGATTGTGTATCATAAGGAATTTTCACGACTGCTTCAAAAACTGTGTTAGGCAATACGGCTTTAGGTGCTTCTATTTCGACAGGTTTCTGAGCTAAATGGCAGTTAGCACAAACAATACGCCCGGTTGCCTCTCGCGGATTATTGTAAGCTTGTTGTGCATAGATAGGAAAGGCATGTGATGGCAATGAATAAATACCACTTATACAAAATATTCCTAAGATTATAAGTAGAGAAGATTTTAATTGATTGCTGAATCTAATGAAATTATTGAATGGCATATTTAATACGATTAAATTAAAAAAAAGAATTATTCTGTTAACGATTTATGATATTAATAAATTATAACTATTATAGTGCTAAGATATTCATTAATGGTGAATAATACAGATTAAATCTATTCACTTCCAATATTATTTTTCTACATTTATTGCATTTACTTATTATATTATAGAATAAATAAAATAAGTATTTATTTTTTTAATACAATAAGAATCATAACTCCTGTAAAGTATAAAGCTAAAATAGCAGATGACAGAATCAGTTGAGTAAACGGATCGGTGGATGGTGTTAATATTGCTCCTATTATTGTTGATAATACAACAATATACTTCCAAGCTGAAAGCATTTGCGTAGATGTAATAACATTCAACAGTCCCAAAAATATTTGGAGAATAGGAATTTGAAAGGCAAGTCCTGTGCTCAAAAGCAATAATAATATAAAGTCGAAGTATTGTTCAAATGACCAGATTGGTTCTATAATTTCCGAACCATACTTAATAAAGAATGCTAAAGCAGCAGGTGCTAAAACATAGTAACCAAAAGCAATACCCACAAAGAATAGAACTATTGAACCAATAAGAGATGGTATCACAAAACTGGCTTCGTCTTTGGTTAAGCCGGGCAGTATAAATTTAATAACTTGGTATATAGCAAAAGGACAGCTTAATAGTATTCCAGCATATATAGCAATTTTCATTGAAACAAAGAAATATTCACCTGGCGCAAGCTGCAAAAATTTTACTCCAGTAGCTGGTTCTTGCAAGAAGAGAGTAAGCTCCTTTAAGGTAGTAAACGAGAATAAAGTGGCCGTAACAAAAACTACTATAACGGTTAATAAACGGTATCTTAGCTCTCCTAAATGTTCAGCTACTGACATTTCATTATCATTGCTATTTGTATTCTCTCCATTAGCAGACGATTTTATAGACATTGTAGTTGTGTATATGTGTGTTTAATTTTAATTATAGAGAAGATCAATACAGTTTGAATATAATGAGTAGCAAGTATCTGTGTCTTTTCAATTGTATACTTAAAAATCCTTTTGAGAACATTAAGTATTACAAAAGATATCTTTATTCAAAGTAGTTTTATTTCTAATTATAATATGTTATGTGAGAGATAATTTACTTTAAGTACAGTAATGTATTCTTAAACTATTTATGTTTAAGGAATTGTTTCTGTAAATATAATGCATTGTTAAGTCAAGGAGATTTAAACTATGAGTGTTAAGGCAAGTGGTGGAAGCCCGGTAGCTAAACCACAGCTTTACCGGACGGCATCAATCTCAGCGATTATACAAGCAGAGCAACAAGACAGATTTTTACAGCTGGGAGAATTAAATCAGCTAATAACTTTTTTAAATTCAGGGAATAAAAGACTTGCTGTGGCTGACATGTTAACCCAAAACGCAAACTTACTAGTTGCTAAGGCAGCTGATAAGATCTTTACAGGGGGTTCAGCAATATCGTATCTTGAGCGGCCTCAAGCCTCTTTTCTATCAGAGGATCCTAGTTCTAGGAATGTGGGAGTAAAACCGACTATCAGCCAGAAAATGCAAAAATCTAAACTTCCGGCTGTGGTTGCCAATTTAGATGAAGCAACTCCAGCAGGATTTAAACCGATTAATGTTGTCCGTTACGGAACAACTAGGATGAAGAAATCGTTGAGGGATTTAGACTGGTTTTTAAGGTATTTAACCTATGCTATCGTTGCAGGTGATCCTAACATCTTATCTGTTAATATAAGAGGACTAAGGGAATTAATAGATAATGCGTGTTCAAGTGCAGCGGCTAGTGTTGCCCTAAGAGAAATGAGAAAAGTAGCCGTAACACTATTCAAGAATGATCAAGAAGCAACTGATCTAGTTCTCGAGTACTTTAATATAGTAATCAGTGAATTTGATGCGGCTGGTTTAACAGATATTACACGAAAGCGACAATTTGGGACTGAACAGGGATTAAGACTCCCACAAATTTACGCACAAGCTGGTACTTCCCGACAAAAATTTGTCATGAAGTCAAATTTATCTGTAGATGAAAAAAATAGCATTGTTAGAGCATGTTATAGACAAGTTTTTGAAAGAGATATTCAAAAAGGATATAGTCTATCATTCTCTGACATAGAATCACAGGTGAAAAATGGGCAGTTGTCAATTAAAGAGTTTATTCGTTCTCTTGGAAAGTCAGAGACATATAGGAAACAATTCTTAGAACCTTTCGTAAATAGTAGGGCTCTAGAGTTAGCATTTCGGCACTTTCTAGGAAGGGGACCAAGTTCTTTAAGTGAGTTTCAAACATTTTTTGCTGTACTTTCAAGTAGGGGTCTTCCTGGTCTTGTTGATAGTTTAATTAACTCAAGTGAGTATGCTGATTACTTTGGTGAAGAAACGGTTCCATATTTACGTAGTTTAGGTGAAGAACCTCAAGAATGTCGCAATTGGGGACCACAAATTAATCTATTTAATTATAGTGCACCGTTTCGTAAAGTTCCCCAGTTTTTAACTCTCTTCAGTAACTATAACCAAGCACTTCCTGATCAACATCCTTATGGTCAAGGGAATGATCCTCTACTTATCCAATTTGGTGCCATTTTTACCAAAGACACAGTTAATCCTAAAAGTCGACCTGCTTTCTTTGGTAAAGACACGCGCAGACTTTTAATACGCAGAGGGCCTGGCATTTACAACCAGATTAGTTCACCTGAGTTAAGATCTAAAAATGCAGGTTCACTTGGACCTGTTATATTTAAATTAGGTTCTCAAAGAAATGACTTGTCTGATCAAATGAATATGTCAAATCAGTCGGTGATAAATGCAGTTTATCTAAGGGTATTTGGCCGTCAGGTTTATCAAGAAGAATTACTAAACTTTAAGCTTGTTGAAAGTAAAGTAAAAGATGGAAATCTCTCAGTAAAAGAGTTTGTAAGATATCTCTCAAAATCAGCAGCGTTTAGGGCTCTATATTGGGAACCTTTATATGTTTGTAAGGCTATAGAATATATTCATAACAGATTACTTGGAAGACCAACTTATGGTAGACAAGAAATTAACCAATATTTTGATATTGCTTACAAGCAAAGTTATTATAAAGTGATAGATGCTATCATTGATAGTGCAGAGTATGCAGAAGCATTCGGTGATAATACTGTTCCTTACGAAAGATATTTAACTTCTAGTGCTATTTCAATGCGTTCTATCCGCCAGAATCCAACCTATGCTTCATCAAGCACTACAATTGACCGTTTTATACAGCTAGGTAAAGTTAAGGATCCTGTAAGTTCTAGTAATTTAGATCGTAAAATTAAACAAGGTGTAACTACACTGAGGGACCAAACTGTTGTTTTTGAATTAACAAGTCAAGAAACTGGTAATAAGCATAGTCTAGAAACTTTGTTGAGGGCTACTTACAGACAAATTTTTGAGAGAGACATTAATCCTTTTAGTTTGGGCTATGAGTTAACAGAGTTAGAACGTGCATTTACAAAGGGTGAGTTGAGTGTTAAACAACTAGTAGGTAAACTCGGCGAATCATCTCTATATCTAAAAGAATTCTATCAACAGTACCCAAATACCAAGGTTATTGAACTAGGAACAAAACATTTCTTAGGTAGAGCTCCTAATAATCAGGCAGAAATCAGGTATTATAATCAGATACTAGCGTCACAAGGACTAAAAGCTTTTATTCAAAGCTTAGTAAATAGTAATGAGTATGCTACGATATTTAGTGACAATATAGTACCATACCGCCGTTTTCCTACTTTGCCTGCGGCAAACTTTCCAAATACAGAACGTCTTTATAATAACTTTACAAAACAAGAACCAGGTATTGTTATTCCTAGTTTTCAAGCTGTTGTAGGGAATCAATAAGGTCTCTGTCTCCACCATAAACTTTCTTGCTTTGGTACTTCGCTATACATATGTGTTATTGAGCGTTATAAGCATCACAAATTATTCCTTGTAATAAATTTTATAATTTAGGGATAATTTGTAATATATTATTAATAGGTCTACTAAAGATTTAGATTACCATTATCTTTAGCCTTTATAAATGTGCGTCAGCCTAAAAGGAGTTTAATCTATGAGTATTGTTACTAAGTCAATTGTAAATGCAGATGCAGAAGCTAGATATTTGAGTCCCGGAGAGCTAGACAGAATAAAGAGCTTCGTACTATCTGGCCAAAGAAGACTAAGAATAGCACAAATTCTTACAGAGAACCGTGAGCGTATCGTAAAACAAGGGGGACAACAATTGTTCCAAAAACGTCCTGACGTAGTATCGCCTGGTGGGAATGCTTACGGAGAGGAAATGACCGCAACTTGTTTACGTGATCTAGACTACTATCTAAGGCTTGTTAGTTATGGTATTGTAGCTGGTGATGTTACACCTATAGAGGAAATTGGCTTGGTTGGTGTTAAAGAAATGTATAACTCTTTAGGTACTCCAATTTCTGGAGTAGCTGAAGGTGTACGCTCTATGAAAAATGTTGCTTGCTCATTGTTATCAGGTGAAGATTCAGCTGAAGCAGGATTCTACTTTGATTATACTTTGGGAGCAATGCAGTAATTGAGACGTTCTAATGTTTTTGATATTTTGATCTATACAATTTAATTTATTCTTAAGGACAATATAATAATATGCAAGATGCAATTACTTCTGTAATTAATGCAGCTGATGTACAAGGCAAGTATCTAGATGACAGTTCAGTAGAAAAATTAAGAGGATATTTTCAAACAGGGGAATTAAGAGTAAGAGCTGCTGCTACTATTGCAGCAAATGCAGCTACTATTATTAAAGAATCAGTAGCTAAGTCATTATTATACTCTGATATTACTCGTCCCGGTGGCAACATGTACACAACTCGTCGATATGCAGCATGTATTAGAGACTTAGATTATTACCTGAGATATGCAACATATGGTATGCTTGCAGGTGACCCTTCAATCTTAGATGAAAGAGTTCTAAATGGTCTAAAAGAAACATATAATTCTTTAGGTGTACCAATTGGTGCTACAATACAAGCTATTCAAGCAATGAAAGAAGTGACAGTAGGATTAGTAGGAGCTGATGCAGGGAAAGAAATGGGTTTATACTTCGACTATATTTGTTCTGGTTTGAGCTAATAAAATACACAGTATTTTCTTTGTAACGAAAAAAGATAATAGTACATGTGTAAAACATACACTATTATCTTTTTAAATTAATTAATTGCCGACACTAGCAAGAGCTTGTAATCTAGCTCTTGCTTTTCTAATGTTTTGTGTTGCTTCTATTTTGTCTTTATTACTGCTAGCTTCTTCAAATAAAGCAGAAGCTTTATCCAAGTTCTGTTGAGCTGCTTCTGCATCAATCTCAGATATCTCCTCGGCTCCATTTACTAAAATAGTAATGATATCGTTTTCTACCTCAGCAAATCCACCTAGCAATACAATAGGAATCCACTCTTTATCAATTCTTACTCTCATTACTCCTATATCTAAAGCAGTTAATAATGGAATGTGTCCAGTTAAGACTCCGAGTTGACCTGTACTACTGGGAAGTATAATCTCTTTTGCTGTTGCGTCCCAGACAGTTCTGTCTGGTGCAATCACTCGTATTGTTAATGTCATAATAATCTAACCTTTTAATGTTTCGGCTTTAGAGATAGCTTCATCAATGCCTCCTACTAGATAAAAAGCTTGTTCTGGTAAGTCATCAAGCTCACCCTTGAAGATCATCTGAAATCCTTTTATTGCATTTTCCAAGGATACGTATTTTCCAGGTGAACCTGTAAACACTTCAGCAACAAAGAACGGCTGAGAAAGGAATCTCTCAATTTTTCTTGCTCTAGACACAGTTAATCTATCTTCCTCAGATAGTTCATCTAATCCTAGGATAGCAATAATATCCTGTAATTCTTTGTATCGTTGTAGGGTAGATTTGATTTGTTGTGCTGTTGCATAATGTTCTTCTCCAACAATACCTGGTTGTAGCATTGTCGAGGTAGAATCTAAAGGATCTACTGCAGGATAGATACCTTTAGCCGCTAAACCTCGAGATAAAACAGTTGTAGCATCTAAATGAGCAAAAGTCGTAGCTGGTGCAGGATCTGTTAAATCGTCGGCTGGGACGTATACGGCTTGAATCGAAGTAATAGAACCTTGCTTTGTAGAAGTTATTCTTTCTTGTAGTGCTCCCATTTCAGTTGCCAATGTTGGCTGGTAACCTACTGCAGATGGCATTCTACCTAATAATGCCGATACTTCTGATCCAGCCTGTACGAATCTAAAAATATTATCGATGAATAATAAAACATCTTGCTGATTAATATCTCTAAAATACTCTGCCATTGTTAACGCAGTTAACCCCACTCTCATTCTTGCTCCCGGTGGTTCATTCATTTGACCATAAACCAAAGCAACTTTTGAGTTTGTTAAGTTTTCTTTATCAATAACTTTAGACTCTTTCATTTCTTCATACAGATCGTTCCCTTCTCGAGTTCTTTCACCTACTCCACCAAAAACAGAAACCCCTCCGTGTGCTTTAGCAATATTATTAATTAATTCCATAATTAATACAGTTTTCCCAACTCCAGCCCCACCAAATAAACCAATCTTACCACCCCTTCTGTAAGGAGCTAATAAATCAACAACTTTAATACCAGTTTCGAAAATAGATGGTTTTGTTTCCAGTTGAGTGAATTCTGGAGCTGATCTATGGATAGGAAGACTAGTATCTGTAACTACAGCGCCCAAGTTATCAACTGGTTCACCAAGAACATTAAATATTCTCCCTAGAGTTGGTAACCCAACTGGGACTGTAATCGGAGAACCTGTATCTATAACTTCAAGACCTCGTTTCAGTCCTTCGGTTGAGCTCATAGAAACTGCGCGAACTCTATTATCTCCTAACAGCTGCTGTACTTCACATGTTATAACCCCTTCAGGTCCTTGTACAGTCAGTGCATTAAAAATTTTGGGCAGTTTACCATTAGCAAATTCAATATCCAGTACAGGGCCGATAATTTGTGTAACCGAGCCATTATTTGTTTTTGCAACCATTGATTATTTATGTAGTAATTTAGACAATAGATTAAATTTCATGAGCAATGAATGTAAAAAGACAACTCAGATCTAGCTAAAAGTGTAATAACATTCTGTTACCATACAATATTGTAAACCAAAAAATTGATTTTTGCATATAAATCAAACTTTTTAGAAGCTATTATCAGCAGTTTGACGGCCAGTTGTCTTTAGCCAGTTTTGGGCTTCTATGTAGTTATTTGGTGCCAAGTAGATAGCCTGTTGCCAATAGCTAGCAGCTTTATCAAACATACTTTTTGAGATATCTTTTTTATTTTTTTCTGAAGCTTTCACTCCTTGATAATGGTAGATTACAGCTATATTATTAAGTGCTTGAGGCAACTTTGTATTTAATTCTAGCGCTTTATGGTAATATTCTAGTGCTTTGATATGTTCTCCATTACTGGAGTAAATTAAGCCAATATTATAAAGTATGTAACTGCGATCATACGGATCTTCCTCTAGGCCAAGAGCCTCATAGTAGTTTTCTAAAGCTTCCGCATACTCACCTTCTGATTGCGCTGACATGCCGTCTCGATAGTAACAAAAAGCTTCCTTTTCTTCCTTGCTTGTTGGAAGCACTTTCAGGACAATATCCGCCAAAACCGTAAATGTCTTATCAATAAAATTATCATTTTTTTGGGAACGTGACATAATTATATCTCCATATTTAAGTTGTATTTATAGATAAATAGAATTTAACCCAGTTGCCTTTACTTTATTTATATCATATTTTTAAGATTATGTAATAAAGTTATCTATTACATTAGAAACCATATCGTTATCACTATTGTTAAATTACAAGAAAAATCCATGATCCCCTACAGAAAACATAAATGCAAAGAATTAAGTAATCTTTTTCAGTTTACATTAGAACTGGCCAGTACACATCCAAATAATATAGATAAAAGTTGGCTACAATTACAACATCCTAAAATTGTTTATATGGATAAGGCTAAGGTGAGTAGCTCAATTAGTAAACTAAGCTCGCCCAACGATATTACAGATGTTGGAACTGAAGAATTAGGTTTGATTCTTAATCGCACTGACAAAAAAAACAAAAATTATAGCAAACTGACAGATGCTTTAGAGTATAAGAAAAATAAAATTAAGTTAAAGAAGAAAGTTAGAGCTAAGATTCATATTAATGATGATGATGAAAGCATGGGTGGTGATTCAGATCAATCTAATCAATCAAAAGTAAATCAAAGTTTAGCTTTATCTTTAATGCGTCCTGCTAATCAGCTGAAAAAAATAAGTAATCCAGGTCGAATTAGTTATAAAAAGAATAGTATAGTTACTAAACATAGCAAAAAGAAAGAGACTATACCATCATTAAGTTCATCTGAAACGACACAAGTTATTTTGACCGATCCCATATCAATTGAAAATTTATCCAGCACACTCAGTATTCCACCGGCTGAAATAATTAAATTTTTATTTATGAAAGGTATTTCAGTAACTGTTAATCAAGTAGTAGATATTAAGCTTGCTAAGTCTATTGCTGACGAATATGGGGTTACTGTAGAAGACAAAGAACATCCTAAAGTACTACTCAGGAAGAATGAGTCTGAGACTTCTAAGAGCCAAGAATTATTGTCAAAAAGAGCTCCGATCGTCACTGTTTTTGGTCATGTCGATCACGGTAAAACCACTTTGTTAGATACAATTCGTTCAAGCCAAACTGCTGCACTAGAGTCAGGAGGAATTACACAGAAAATTGAAGCTTATCAAGTGAACGTTAATCAAAGTAAAATCATTTTTTTAGACACTCCTGGACATGAAGCATTTGCATCAACACGTCTGCTTGGCGTTCAAGTAACCGATATTGGTGTATTAGTTGTTGCGGCTGACGATGGTCTACAGCCCCAAAGTGTTGAAGCTATTACTTATCTAAAAGATTCTGGAATACCTTTTGTTGTCGCTTTAAACAAGGTGGATAAGCCTGAATCTAACATTGATTCAATAAAAGAAGCTTTAGCTGGATTTGAAATCACTGCTGCAGAATCAGGTGGTAATACTCCAATAATTGCAATAAGTGCGCTAAAAAATATCAATATTGACTTACTACTAACTACTATTACCGATATTGCGGACAGCAATCAACTTCAAGCCAATCCTAATAGCTTAGCATCGGGTACTATCCTTAATGGATATTTAGATAAGCAAAAAGGACCTGTTGCGCATATTATAGTCCAAAATGGTACGTTGGGTATAGGAGACTATATTACAAACTCTAATTGCATTTCTAAAATAAGAAGTATTTCTGGTCAAGGCCTAGAATACGTTAATAACGTCGGACCTTCGTCAATTGCTACAATTTCTGGATTGTCCTCTATTCCACAGTCTGGCACTACTTTTAAAGTACTGGAAAATACTAAAAACGCAAGGAAACAACTTGCAGAGTTCCAAAAATCTAAATCTTTAAATTCCAATCAGGGACATCAGAAACTAAATACTCGTATTACTTTGAAGGCTCCATTACAAAATAAAAATACAAAGAATAAAAAAGTTAATATTGTTTTAAAAACGGATTCTGACGGTACAATAGAAGCAATTATCCAATCCTTCAGCAATATTCCTCAAGAAAAAGTACAGTTAAATATAGTTTCAATTAGTGTTGGAGAAGTGAATGCTAGTGATGTTAACTTAGCAAGTGTTAGCAACTCATTAATGTTAAGTTTTAATACTAATATACCGTCAAAAATGTCTTCACTTGCTCTAAAAATGAATGTAATTATTGAAGACTTCAAAGTAATTTATGACTTAATTGAATATGTAGAAAAAGAAATGTTGAAATTTGTAGATATAGATTATCGTGAACAAACAATTGGCTCTGGTGTAGTAGAAAGTGTATTTGTTGTAAGTAAAGGTAACGTTGCTGGTTCTATTGTAACTGAAGGGAAACTAAAGCGGAATTCATATATTAGAGTACATAGGAATGATGAATTAATGCATGAAGGTAGACTGAGCTCTTTAAAGCGTGTAAAAGAAGATGTAGAAGAGGTATCTGTTGGCAATGAATGTGGAGTTCTTTGTAATAATTTTGACAAGTGGCAAAAACAAGATATTATTAGTTCTTACGAACTTATTGAAAAAGCAAAAACACTTTAAGTTTAGATGTAAGTTAAGTTATTTGACTATAACTTTAACTTACATATAATATTAATCCTTGTTCAGAAATGGTAATAAAGCTAATATACGTGCCTGCTTGATTGCTTTCGTTAACTTTTTTTGTTGTTTAGAAGTTAAACCAGTGGATCTCCTCGGGAGAATTTTACCCTGTTCCGTTATAAATTTTCTTAATAGATCAATATCTTTGTAATCTAACACCTCTGTCTTTTTGATGGGCGAAAGTTTTTTATTATATAAAGCCATAAATGTTATTAGGTGGTTATTTGATTTCTTTAAACGTAGTATGGCTATTGCAATACCTACAAAACTTCTTTAGTTCAATACGACTTGGAGTATTTCGTCTATTCTTGGAAGTTGTATATCTAGAAATACCATTACTTCTTTTGTCTGCCTGTGGATTATTCCGACATTCACACTCAAGAGTTATGGTAATGCGTGCACCTTTGCTTTTGCCCATTATTAAATGCCATAGTTGTAGTTATAATATACCTAGTATCTCACGTTTTTATGTAAAGTATCAAGTCTTCAGTCAATTTCTGTTTTAGAGTCTGGACTTTCAGGTATTGTAGATTACCATTTCTTAATGTTATAATGGGCTCAAACTTTATAAACATTAATGTCTGGTAATTATAATGGCTAAAAATTCATCTGTAATGAAACGCATAGCAGTTGCTGAAAGGAACCGTTGTCGAAACAAAGTCTATAAATCGACAATAAAAACTTTAACGAAGAAATATTTAGAGGAAATCCATCAGCCTAGCTCATCTCAAGATGTGCAAATTATGCTCAACAAAGTCTATAGTAAGATTGATAAGGCTGTGAAAAGAGGAATTTTGCATAAAAATAACGCAGCTCGTAAAAAAGCTTTTTTGGCTAAAGCTTTAAAACTATCATTGTTATAATCTTTAGCCTTTAATACTATGTTATTGTAGTATGTTGTACAATAGGTGGGGTGACAATCTTACTTTTTATCTTACAGGTACTTAGTGATTACAGTCGTAATAAACATTTTATCATAAGATTATACCACCACTCCTTAACAAAAATTAGAAACCTATTCTGATAATAGATTTCTAATAGCTTACCATTAATTGTCAAATCTTTTATTCTTCTATCCATTCAACAACTAAAGTATTGCAACTTTAGTGTGTTTTATTTTCGTGCTTTGAAACTGATAAGCTAAGGAATAATTATTTATGCTACCAGCTAAAAATGTAACCACTCACTCTACTTTTCCTGACTTGGCAGACATACAAATCAATAGTTTTCGTTGGTTTTTATCAGAAGGTCTCTCTGAAGTTCTAGATTTTTTCCCACTTATTACTGATCCTACTGGTAAACTTGAATTACAATTTTTTGGGAAAGAATATAAACTAAAGTTTCCTAGGTATAGTGTTCGCAAGGCAAAAAGCCGTGACAGAACATATAGCGCTCAGATTTATATACCATCTAAGTTAACTCGAAAAGATATTGAGCTGTTTACCTCTAAAAGTCGTTTGAACAACAATGTAGTTACTTATCAAGAGATAAACTCACAGAATAAAAAATATAAAAAAAGACCTATTTTCATAGGTGACTTGCCTTTAATGACGAATCGAGGAACTTTCATCATTTCAGGGACAGAAAGGGTTATTATTAACCAAATTATACGTAGTCCTGGTATCTACTATAAAAAAGAATTGGATAAAAATGACAAGCATACTTTCAGTGCTAGTTTAATATCCAATCGAGGATCGTGGCTTAAATTTGAAATTGACTCTAAGGCACAAATTTGGGTGCGAATAGATAAGACACACAAGGTTAATGCTTATGTGTTTTTACGTGCTATAGGTCTCAGCAAAGAAGATATAAGAAAAGGTTTAAGTAAGTATAATTTCCTGGTTAACGCATCAGCCCTTTATGCAAAAAAAGAATTAGAAAAAGAAATTGGTAAATCGCAAGTCGAAGGTATTACTGACGAAGAAGCACTTTTAATTGTATATAGCAAGTTAAGGCCAAATGAACCCGCAACTGTGCAAATAGCACAACAAATGCTTTATTCTCGTTTTTTTGATCCCAAACGGTATGATTTAGGAGAAGTTGGCAGACATAAAATAAACAAAAAATTAAATATTAACATTCCTATTTCTTTCCGTGTATTATCTCCACAAGATATTATTGTGGCCATTGATTACTTAATTAACCTTAAAGAACAGAACATTGGCACTTTAGATGATATTGATCATTTAGGTAACCGTAGGGTTAGGTCTGTAGGAGAACTACTACAAAATCAAATGCGCATAGGATTAAATAGACTGGAAAGAATTATTCGAGAACGAATGATTATATGTGACTTAGACTCTCTGAGCCTATCTAACCTAATAAATCCGAAACCGTTAATAGCATCTGTCCGTGAGTTTTTTGGATCAAGTCAACTTTCACAGTTTATGGATCAAACTAATCCCTTGGCAGAACTAACTCACAAAAGGAGAATTAGTGCTTTGGGACCCGGAGGGTTAAATAAAGATAGGGCTGGTTTTGCAGTTCGGGATTTGCATCCGAGCCACTATGGCAGAATCTGCCCTATTGAAACACCAGAAGGCCCAAACGCTGGCTTGATAGGATCGCTTAGCATTTATGCTAGAATTAATATTTACGGTTTTATTGAGTCTCCCTATGTTAAGGTAACAGATGGTAAGGTTTTGCATAGTACAAAACCAATTTTTATGACAGCAGATGAAGAAGATAATTTGCGAATAGCACCAGCTGATATATTATTAGATGATGACGCTAATATTATAGGGGACTTAATACCTATTCGCTACAGACAAGAATTCTTGACAACAAGTCCTGCAGAAGTCGATTACATAGCCGTTTCTCCAATACAAGTTATTTCAGCTGCTACATCTTTAATCCCTTTTTTAGAGCACAATGATGCAAATAGAGCATTAATGGGGTCTAATATGCAAAGACAAGCTGTACCATTACTTTATCCAGAAAAGCCTATAGTAGGCACAGGACTAGAATCAAAAATAGCACGTGATGCTGGTATGGTTGCCATTAGTAAAACGGAAGGGAATGTAAATTATGTATCTGCTACGAAAATAGGTATACAAGACTTGAGTGGCAGAACTATACATTATCGTTTAAAAAAATACTATCGTTCTAATCAAGATACCTGCATTAACCAAAGACCTATTGTCTGGCCAGGTGATAGTATTATGATAGGTCAAGCTATAGCGGATGGCGCATCTACGGACGGAGGAGAGATGGCGTTAGGACGTAATATTTATGTCGCATATATGCCTTGGGAAGGGTATAACTACGAAGATGCATTTTTAATTAGCGAGAGATTAATTTACGAAGATATTTATACTTCCATTCATATTGAACGTTATGAAGTTGAGTGTAGACAGACTAAATTAGGACCTGAAGATATTACACGTGATATACCGAATGTGGGCGAGAATTCAGTAGCTCACTTGGATAATAATGGAATTATTACAATTGGTTCTTGGGTAGAATCTGGTGATATTTTAGTAGGTAAAATTACACCTAAGGGTGAATCAGATCAATTACCGGAAGGAAAGTTATTAAGAGCAATTTTTGGTGAGAAGGCCCGTGATGTGCGTGATACATCTTTAAGGTTACCTAATGCTGCTAAAGGTAGAATTGTAAACATTAGGGTGTTCACAAGGCAAAAGGGTGATGAACTACCTCCTGGAACAAATGCAATTATTAGAGTTTATGTAGCACAAAAAAGAAAAATACAAGTCGGTGATAAAATGGCTGGTAGACATGGAAATAAAGGAATCATCTCGCGTATCTTACCTCGTCAAGATATGCCGTACCTGCCAGATGGAACACCGATTGACATAGTTCTTAATCCACTGGGTGTACCATCACGAATGAATGTTGGACAATTATTTGAATGTCTACTTGGCTTAGCAGGAGATTATATGGCTAAGAGATTTAAAATTATTCCTTTTGATGAAATGTATGGAGCTGAAGCATCGCGTTCATTAATTAACCACAAGCTTCAAGAGGCTAGTCAAGCTAGTCATCAAAAATGGCTTTTTAATGATCAGCACCCTGGGAAAATCAAGTTAGTTGACGGTCGTACAGGAGAAGAATTTGATAACCCTATTACTGTTGGGAAAGCATATATGTTAAAACTTGTACATCTAGTTGATGATAAAATTCATGCAAGATCTACTGGTCCATATTCTCTTGTTACTCAACAACCACTAGGAGGTAGGGCACAGCATGGTGGGCAACGTTTGGGGGAAATGGAAGTATGGGCTTTAGAAGCTTTTGGCGCTGCATATACACTGCAAGAATTATTAACAGTGAAATCAGATGATATGCAAGGACGTAATGAAGCTCTCAATGCAATTGTTAAAGGTAAACCGATACCTCGTCCAGGTACGCCAGAGTCTTTCAAAGTACTAATGAGAGAGTTGCAATCATTAGGCTTAGATATTGCCGCACACAAATTAGAATTGCTTGAAGATGGAAATAATCATGGTGTTGAAGTTGATTTAATGTCCAATGACAAAAATGATTTTCTATTTAAGCAAGATAGTAATTATTCAGATTCCAGCAATACAAATGAGGATTTCTTTTATGAGGAGCAAGAAATATTAAACGATTTCGATCTTTCACAATAATTATTATCTCGATTATCATTTATACTACACTCAATATAATATTCTTAACCCTCATGTTATGGCAAAATTTGAACAACACTTTGACTACATAAAAATCAGTTTAGCTTCACCAGATAAAATTCGCGGATGGGGGGAAAGAACATTACCTAATGGTCAGATAGTGGGCGAAGTAACTAAACCTGAAACTATTAATTATCGTACGCTTAAACCAGAAATGGATGGTTTATTCTGTGAGCGTATATTTGGCCCAGTAAAGGATTGGGAGTGTCACTGTGGTAAATATAAACGTTTCAGGTATAAAGGTATTGTTTGCGAGAGATGTGGTGTGGAAGTAACAGAAGCTAAAGTGCGTCGCCATAGGATGGCATATATCGAGTTGGCTGCTCCAGTTACTCATGTCTGGTATTTAAAAGGTACCACCAGTTATATTGCTTTAGCTCTTGATTTTACGGTTAAAGAGGTTGAAAAGATTGTATACTTTCATTCTTATGTCATTACCAACCCTGGTAGTTATGAATCTCTTGTATATAAGCAGTTACTTGAAGGTTATGAATGGAGGGCTTTAGAAGACAAATTATACCCACAGTCTTCAAGTTTATTCGGAGTAGAGGTTAGTATAGGAGCAGAAGCTATCCAAAAACTTTTACAGGACTTAGATATCAAAGCCACAGCTTTAATTCTAAGAGATGAAGCTCTTAATCCTCCAAAAAGTCTCAAGAATTCTTCTCCTAAATTCAATAAAAAGATGAAGAGATTACGTTTGCTAGATCATTTTGCAGCCACTGGTGCTAATCCAGCTTGGATGGTCTTTTCGGTAATTCCGGTTATCCCTCCTGATTTAAGGCCAATGGTACAGCTAGATGGAGGGCGCTTTGCTACGGCTGATCTTAATGAATTTTACAGGAGAATTATTAATCGAAATAATCGCTTATCAAGATTAAAGTCTATATTGGCTCCCGAAATTATTATACGTAATGAAAAAAGAATGCTACAAGAAGCAGTAGATGCACTAATGGATAATGGCAGACGTGGTAGAACGGTTGTAGGAGCAAATAATCGTCCATTAAAATCATTATCAGATATAATAGAAGGCAAACAAGGTCGTTTCAGACAAAATCTTCTGGGGAAAAGAGTTGACTACTCGGGACGTTCTGTTATTGTAGTTGGCCCAAACCTAAAACTTCATCAATGTGGTTTACCCAGAGAAATGGCTCTAGAATTGTTTCAACCATTTGTTATTCATCGTCTTATTCTTCAAGGACTTGTTAACAATATTAAAGCAGCTAAAAAGCTTATTCAAAGAAATGAGATTGCAGTTTGGAATGTTTTAGAAGAAGTTATTCATGGACATCCAGTTTTACTGAATAGGGCGCCAACTTTACATCGCTTAGGGATACAAGCATTTGAGCCATTACTCGTTGAAGGTAGAGCAATTAAATTACATCCTTTAGTCTGTCCTGCTTTCAATGCTGATTTTGACGGTGACCAAATGGCTGTACATGTGCCACTATCGTTAGAAGCACAGGCTGAAGCGAGACTTTTAATGCTTGCTCCAAATAATTTTCTATCTCCTGCAACCGGTCAGCCTATATTAATGCCTAGTCAAGATATGGTTCTAGGATGCTACTATCTAACAGCCAATAATCCAACTAGTCAAAAAGGCTCAGGTCAATATTTCTGTAGTTTGGAAGATGCTACAGTAGCGTATCAACAAAAAGTTATAGATTTACACGCTTATATTTGGGTCAGATTTGATGGTTCCGTGGATAATGTTGAGAATGATAAAGTTCTGTTTATAAAAGAAGATTCTGAAGGCTATATTACTAAATATATGCCCGATAAAATCCTAAAAGAAGATTCTTATGGTTATTGTATCGTACAGTATATTCGTACTACAGTTGGTCGTATATTATTTAACAAAGTTATTCAGGAGTCATTGGTCTATTAGTAAGTAGTAAGTTAATTAAATATATGCAGGAGATATCGAGTGCCAGATAAAAAATCATTAATTCAACCTAGTTTTTCTAATAAAGTTATTGATAAGTCAGAACTAAAAAAGTTAATTGTTTGGGCATTCCGTAACTATGGAATTGCACGTGCTGCTAACATGGCTGATAAACTAAAAGATCTAGGCTTTTATTATGCAACTAAGGCTGGCATATCCTTGAGTTTAGAGGATTTAAGAATACCCCCTGCAAAGAAGGGCCTGCTGAATATTACAATGGATTCTATTAACTTAACCGATCAGCGTTATTATAGAGGCGAGATTACAGCAGTAGAAAGGTTTCAAAAAGTTATTGATACATGGAATAATGCCAGTGAATCACTGAAAAAAGAGGTTATTTCATACTTTAAAGAAACAGACCCACTCAATTCCATCTACATGATGGCATTTTCTGGTGCACGCGGAAACATTTCACAAGTTAGACAACTAGTAGGCATGAGAGGACTGATGTCTGACCCACAAGGTCAAATTATTGATCTACCCATTTCTAGTAATTTTAGAGAAGGTTTAACTGTTACTGATTACTTTATTTCTTCTTATGGAGCACGTAAAGGGCTTGTTGATACAGCACTAAGAACGGCTGACTCTGGATACTTAACGCGTAGATTAGTTGATGTTTCACAGGATGTAATTATAAGAGAAGTCGATTGTCAGACAAAAAGAGGTATTCTCTTGGAGGATATGGTAGAGAATCAAAGATCGCTTATTTCTCTAGATCAAGCTTTGCTTGGTAGAATTCTAGCAGATGATGTCTATGACCCAATATCTCAACTAACTATTGCCAAGGCTAACCAAGAGATTGACCCCTCTCTGGCACAAAGTATTGTTGCCTCTAAAATAACTAAGGTACTTGTTAGGTCTCCGATTACATGTAATTCTACAGGATCTGTATGTCAATTATGCTATGGCTGGAACTTAGCACATGGTAAATTGGTTGATATCGGTGAAGCTGTTGGTATTATTGCCGCTCAATCTATTGGGGAGCCAGGAACTCAGCTAACAATGAGAACTTTTCATACTGGAGGGGTTTTTACTGGAGAACTAGCTCAAAGTATTTACTCTCCTGGCAAAGGTACATTAGAATACCCAAGCGAAAGTCACGTTAGCCCTATGCGAACTCGGCATGGTGAACAGGCCTACCTAGTAGATCAAAATTGTAGAGTTAAACTAGTGAACAATGGCAGTTTCGAATATATAACTTTTGATAAGGGAACAATTCTTCTTAAAAAAAATAATGATCAAGTTGTAGAAGGTGAAATTATTGCGGAATATCCCTTAAGCAATCGTCTAATTACAGAAAGAGCACAAAAATCAATCTTGGCCGACTTTTCTGGCAAAGTGCAATTTACAAAATTAACAGTTGAGGAAATTCAAAATAAGCAACATACAGTACGTATAGCTCAAGAAGGTGGGCTTGTTTGGGTCTTATCTGGCAAAACATATAGAATACCAGATGATGCTAAACTAACAGTTAAAACCAATGAGTTAATACACGAAAAAAGTGTATTAGCTAGTATAAAAATTACTAATCAACATCGAGGTTGTATTAGACTGTCGGATCAACTAAATAGTAATCATAGAGGAACTAAAGAGATCAAAATAATAGCAGCATCTAGAAGACTAGACTCATCGAGCGTATATATTGACTATAATGTTGCTAATGGATCGCACATTCTAGAGACATCCAAGCAAGAAAAATTTATACTGCATGTAGAGTCTAAACAAACAGTTGTGAATAACCAGGTGGTTGCAGAGTTAATTTCCAGTACATATGTTACTCAAACAGGAGGTATTGTTAAATATCTTGACCTACCTGTCTCTAAAAAAAAGGTTGGAGACGGCCAAGACTTCTATGATATTCTTGGTGCTGGATACATACTGTGGATTTCTGAAGAAACTCATGAAATTAATAAAGATATTTCCTTATTATTAGTTAGTAATGGTGATTTTGTTGAAGCTGGTACTGAAATTGTTAAAAATATTTTTGCTAAAAATTCAGGAATTGTAGAAGTTTTAAAGCAAGATGGCATAATTTTGGAAGTAGTGATTAAACCAGGAGATATTTATTCTATTCCTGGTAGTGCAATCAATAATAATAAACATCGAGGATTTCTTCGACCTGGCGAGCAAATTGTAGAAGGTATTACTACTAATAAGCTTGTCTACTGGGAGTATATTCACACAGCCGAGAAAGATTACATACTGATACGTCCTGTAATTGTATACTCTATCCCCAGTAAAGAGTATCAATTTTGCAAAGATGAGCTAAATGAGAAAGGGGCTTTAGAATTGTCTGTAATTAATAGAACTCCATTTAAAGATGGAGACCGGGTTAAATCTGTAAATGGAGTAAATTTAGTTAAGACTTACCTTCTCTTACAAGTTGAGAATAGTAATACTTCAATAAGTTGTACTGCAGAATTTGAACCTAAGTATAACGATCCAAATTCTTATATCCTTCAATTTATTATTGCTGAATCTTTATCATTAAAAGCTGAAAGTCTCTACGAATCTGGTAGTATTAGCAGCGTGACAAATCTTTTAGTCAAAGATGGGCAATTAATTGAGGAGAACACAGTTATTGCACAAACGGATATTTTATCAACAAGTGATGGTATTATTGAATACATTGATGATATGAATATCTACAATAGACGTCTGCTTGTAATTACGGACTTGGATCAAAAAATTTTTGAAGTACCTGAAGAACATCTTAAAGTAGGTATTAATGACTGGGTTTGCTCTGGCGATGAGATTGGCAATAATGTAATTTCACTTGAATCTGGCAAAATCATTAGTATCGATGGGAGTAAAGTTACCATGAGGATAGGCAGACCATATCTAGTCTCTAATGGTGCTATATTACACGTAAATAACGATAATCTAGTGCAGCGAGGTGAAAATTTAGCAACTCTGATTTTTGAGAGAACAAAAACAGGCGACATTGTACAAGGCTTACCTCGAATTGAAGAAATTCTAGAAGCTAGGAAAAAAGCTGATACAAATTTCAACCCTCATGTTTTGTTAGAAAATAGTTTTAACTCATACTTAAGTATAGGCCTGAACTCATATAATGCTACGATACTTAGTATACAAGAAATTCAGCTCTTCTTGGTTAAAGAAGTGCAATTAGTGTATCAATCTCAAGGTGTAGATATAGCTGACAAGCATATTGAAGTGATTGTAAGACAAATGACTTCCAAGGTCAAAATAGAGACGGGTGGGGACACAGATTTCTTGCCAGGTGAAATTGTTGAATTACAAAAGATACATGATGTGAATAATACAATGTGTATCTTAAATAAACGTGAATCTATTTATTCTCCAATTTTACTTGGAATTACCAAAGCATCGCTTAACACCGAAAGTTTCATTTCAGCAGCCAGTTTCCAAGAAACAACTAAAGTTTTAACCGAAGCTGCTATCTCTGGTAAACTTGACTGGCTAAAAGGACTAAAGGAGAATGTCATAATCGGTCGCTTAATTCCAGCTGGTACAGGATTTAATGTTTATAACAAGAACTTGGATACACATCAAAGTTCGGCAGATCATTCAACTGCAGCAATAAACTTAAAGCATTATAAAAAGACAAACAAGACTGAAGATGCTAGCATAGATGATATTATTTTAGACGATAGAAGTGCTCGGAAATATCCCTTATCGCAAAACTAATAGCTACAGAAGCATAATTGAGAAAGATGAACTATAAGTACACAGACTCTAAGTCGAATGATAATTAACCGGAGTTAAGACAGTATGGCAGTAGTAGCATTGGCAGAATTATTAGAATCAGGGGTGCATTTTGGTCACCAAGCAAGAAGATGGAATCCTAAAATGTTTCCATACATTTACACCGAAAGAAATGGTATCCACATCATAGATTTAGTACAAACAGCACAACTACTTACAGAAGCCTATGACTTTGTTAAAACTTGCTCCTCAGAAGGAAAGAAGTTTTTATTTCTGGGTACCAAAAGACAAGCTGCTGAAATTATTGCACAGGAAGCAATACGCTCAAATTCTTATTATGTTAATCAAAGATGGCTTGGAGGCATGCTAACTAATTGGGTGACAATTAAGTCGAGAGTTGATAGATTAAAGGAGCTAGAATTTCAGGATGAGTCTGGTTTAATTGATCAGTTGCCTAAAAAAGAAGGAGCTGTAACTCGTAGGGAATTAGATAAACTGCGCAAACATTTGAACGGTATAAAAAAAATGAAAAGTTTACCTGACATAGTAGTAGTAGTAGATCAAAAGAGAGAGTCCACAGCTATTCAAGAATGCATTAAATTAGGCATTCCTACGATTTGTGTATTAGATACTAATTGTAACCCGGAAATAGTTGATATACCCATCCCTGCAAATGATGATGCTATTCGATCTATTAAATTAATTATCGGCAAAATTGCAGATGCTATTATTGAAGGGAATAGAGAATTGGAGAACGCTGTTTAAAAATCTATTGTGGAACTTCCAACTGCTAATACTGGAAGTATTATATCTTTTAAAAGAGATTAAATTTAAATATTATTCTTATTATCAAATTACCAATCAAGACTAGGAATTATTACATGCCGATAGAAATTTCAGCTCAATATGTTAAAGAATTAAGGATAAAGACAGGCGCTGGAATGATGGCGTGCAAACAAGCTCTCCAAGAATCAAAGGGAGATATGGAACAGGCTGTAAATAGCTTAAGAAAAAAAGGTCTAGCATCAGCAGATAAAAAATCCAGTCGCCGGACTGCTGAAGGTGTTATTGATAGTTACATTCATGCTGGATCTAGAATAGGTGTAATGCTTGAATTAAATTGCGAAACAGACTTTGTTGCAAGAAGAGCAGAATTTCAAGAATTATCTAGAAATATAGCTATGCAGATAGCTGCTTGTCCATTGGTAGAATACATTAGTGTGAAACATATACCCGAATCTATTGTAGTACTTGAGACAAAAATTGAATCTGAGAAAGATGATCTTGCTAATAAGCCAGATTCAATTAAGGATCAAATTGTTCAAGGTCGTATACAGAAAAGGTTAAAAGAGATGTCTTTATTAAATCAAACTTTTATTCGAGATCAAGATATTACAATTCAAGATCTAATTAATCAGAAGATCGCTTTAACTGGTGAAAATATACAGATAAGAAGATTCGTACGCTTTTTACTAGGAGAAGGAATAGAGAAAAAGGTGGATAATTTCGCAGAAGAAGTCCAAGGAATGATAAAAAGTTAACATAACTTCAAAATTATTTGGGCAATAATGTTAAATATTTTTTATATAGTTATATAATTATAGTGGATGATAATATTTTTGATTAAAATATTATATACTCTAAAAGTTTATATACGGTTAGAACGTAAAGCTTTTAAGTAATTTGGAGTATGCCTGCAATGAAAAAAAGGCATACTGGAATAATCTTTTACATAATAATAATCTGTTAATTTTAAATTTATTGCTAGGGTATAGCTATGATACCAACTTTGTTGTCTAATAATATGGAACAACTATCTTCATCTATTAGTTTGTCGGCTGTTGAGGTCGGTAAACATTTATATTGGCAAATTGGACCCTACAAGGTTCATGGTCAAGTGTTTATAGTAACGTGGTTAGTAATGGGAACCTTATTAGGCATTGCCTTTGCAGGAACAAGAACTTTAAAACGTATCCCTGAAAACTTTCAAAATTTCATGGAGTATGTCCTAGAATTTTTACAAGACATTGCCAAGAATCAAATTGGTGAACACGAATATAGACCTTGGGTACCTTATGTGTCTACAATTTTTTTGTTTATTCTAGGCAGTAATTGGGCAGGTGCTCTAATTCCGTGGAAACTAATACAACTACCCGAAGGGGAACTTGCAGCACCAACTAATGACATCAATACAACTGTAGCTTTAGCATTAATGACATCGCTAGCATACTTCTATGCTGGTTTACGAAAAAATGGTATCGGATATTTCTCACGATATATTGAGCCAACTCCAGTCTTGCTCCCGATTAATATTTTAGAAGACTTTACAAAGCCTTTGTCATTGAGCTTTCGACTATTTGGTAATGTATTGGCAGATGAATTGGTGGTATCTGTATTCACTCTTTTAGTACCAATACTAGTACCTCTTCCAGTAATGATACTAGGCTTGTTTGCAAGCTCTATCCAGGCTTTAATTTTTTCAACTTTATCCGCAGCTTACATTGGTGAAGCTATTGAAGGTCATGGAGAACATGAATAATTCTACGCAATCTGCTGTTTAAAGAATCATTCACCCGAAATCTGTTAATTTTCTATCTATTTCTTTACAAAGATAATCACAATTATGGATCCCATTGTTTCCGCTGCATCTGTTATAGCTGCTGGTCTTGCTGTTGGTTTAGCTGCTATTGGCCCTGGTATTGGTCAAGGTAGCGCAGCTGCAAATGCTGTTGAAGGTATTGCTAGACAGCCAGAAGTAGAAGGTAAAATTCGAGGTACATTGTTACTGAGTTTAGCATTTATGGAGTCTTTAACCATCTACGGATTAGTTGTTGCACTATCTTTATTGTTTGCAAACCCTTACACGGGATAAGCTAATTTATTTACGCTTAGTCTGAATACTATTACGAGCAATAGTATTCAGCCTGGGCGTTTTATCAAATAGGATTTTTTATTTAAGCCTATTCTCTCACTAAAATATTTATATGATTAATATACTACTATTGTCTGTAGAATCAGTCAGTACAGAGGCAGAAGGCGGACTGTTCGATTTCAATGCGACACTTCCACTAATGGTATTACAATTCTTAGTCTTAATGATCTTATTAAATCTAATTTTTTATAAGCCTGTAGCTAAAATCCTTGACGAAAGAAGTGAATACATTCGCAACAGTTTGACAACAGCTTCGGCATCATTAAATCAAGCAGACAAGTTAACAGTTCAGTATGAAGAAGAATTATCTAATGCCAGAAAGAAGGCACAAGAAATTATTCGCGCATCACAAAAAGAGTCTCAGGATATCGTGTTAAAAAAAGTGAAAGATGCACAAAAAGAAGCGGAGCTTTTGATTAATGAAGCCTCTCAGCAATTAATTATTCAGAAAGAAGAAGCAATTAAAACACTAGAAGACCAAGTAGAGACATTAAGTGATCAAATAGAAGCTAAAATTTTGAATAACCAATCTTTGGCTTAATATCTATTGAATTTCCAGTATACTTACAGAAATATATTATACAATGAGTAACATTTTTCAAGTTTTCAATATGTTATCTGAACATATTGAACAAAAAACTTTGGGCTTCAATCCTGATTTTTTAGAAGCCAACGTTATTAATATAACTTTACTATTGTCAGGCCTAATATATATATTGAAGAATTTTCTTGGCTCTAATTTAGTTGCCAGACAAGAAAAAGTACTTCTTGCTATACAAGAGTCTGAAGAACGGTTAAAGCAAGCTAACGAGCGTTTAGAAGAATCACAGAAACAATTACAACAAACTCAATTTGTAATTGAGCAAATTCGAAAAGAATCCGAGATCACAGCACAAAAAGTTAGGGATTCTATTCTTGAGCAGGGAAAAGCAGATATTGCTAAGCTAACTATCTCAGGAAAAAATAGTATTATTAATGCTGAACAGCAGGTGAAACGTCAAATTCAGCAACAAATTACTACATTGGCTATCCATAGAGTAACTTTGCAGCTTAAAAGCCGTGTAGATGCCAGCACACAATCTAGTATTATTGACACTAATATTATGAAACTAGGAAACAAAATATGAGCAATAAAGCCTTAATGGCAAAAGTCTCACTGCCGTATGCGGAAGCTTTATTAGAACTAGCTCAAAGATCTAATAATTTAGAGAAAATTAACGAAGATATCACAATGATTTCAAAAGTATTAGCTGATTCTGAGAATCTAACTACATTTTTTGCAAATCCTTTAATTTCTAAATCGTCTAAAAAAGAAATTATAACACAGTTATTCTCAGGACAAATAAGTGATACTATTTTAACATTTTTACTTGTATTAGTTGATAGAAAACGAATAGCGTATCTAGACTTCATTTTATTAAAGTATCTGGAACTCGTTTATTCGCTCGAGTCTTTACTGATAGCTCAAGTTACCTCCTCTGTAAATTTAACAGATGACCAACAGGAGCAATTAATAGAAAAGTTGAAAATTATGACTGAGAGTACGAGGGTCAAACTGGAGTTATCAGTAGATCCTGACCTAATTGGTGGGTTTATACTGCAATTAGGTTCCAAAATCATTGATACAAGCCTAAAAGGACAATTAAAAGAAATTGCATATTTCTTAGAAGTTGGAGCAACGTAGTTTGCCATAACTTTGACGGTTATTGCAAAATTCCAACATTATCATCACTTAAAATACATAAAACATTCTAGATTTTAATAAAAAAAAACATGTTAAATATCAGACCAGATGAAATTAGTAATATTATACGTCAACAGATTGAAAAATATGATCAAACTGTCAAAGTTGCCAATGTAGGTACTGTACTACAAGTAGGTGATGGGATTGCTAGAGTTTATGGCTTAGACGAAGTAATGGCAGGTGAGTTATTAGAATTTGAAGATAAGACAATTGGTATCGCTTTAAACTTAGAAAGTGATAACGTTGGTGTAGTATTAATGGGAGATGGTAGAGAGATTTTAGAAGGAAGTACAGTAAAAGCGACAGGTAAAATTGCTCAAATTCCAGTAGGTGATGCATTCTTAGGACGAGTTGTTAATCCGTTAGCAAAACCGATTGATGGAAAAGGTGAGATTCCTAGTTCTGAAACACGCTTGATAGAATCGTCTGCCCCAGGGATTATTGGTCGACAATCTGTTTGCGAACCATTGCAAACCGGCATTACTGCAATTGATTCTATGATTCCGATTGGCCGTGGGCAACGAGAATTAATTATTGGTGACAGACAAACTGGAAAAACAGCTGTAGCATTAGATACAATCATTAACCAGAAAGGTCAAGGAGTAATCTGTGTATATGTAGCGATTGGTCAAAAAGCTTCTTCTGTAGCACAAGTTGTTTCGGCTTTAGACGAAAAAGGAGCTCTAGATTACACTATTATTGTAACCGCTAATGCTGATGATCCAGCGACTCTCCAATACATTTCACCATATACAGGAGCTGCTTTAGCAGAATACTTTATGTATAAAGGCAAAGCTACATTAGTTATTTATGATGACTTAACCAAACAGGCTCAAGCTTACAGACAAATGTCATTGCTATTACGTAGACCGCCAGGAAGAGAAGCTTACCCTGGAGATGTCTTTTATCTACATTCACGCCTATTAGAACGTGCAGCAAAACTAGACAGTGAATTAGGAAGTGGGAGCATGACAGCTCTACCAATTATTGAGACACAAGCTGGTGATGTCTCGGCATATATTCCAACTAATGTAATATCAATTACAGATGGTCAAATTTTCTTATCAGGTGATTTATTTAATTCTGGAATTAGACCGGCAATTAATGTTGGTATTTCAGTTTCTAGAGTAGGTTCAGCTGCTCAGATTAAAGCAATGAAACAAGTTGCCGGAAAACTTAAGCTTGAATTAGCTCAATTTGCAGAGCTAGAAGCCTTTTCACAATTTGCATCTGATTTAGATAAAGCAACTCAAAATCAGTTAGCTAGAGGACAACGTTTAAGAGAGATATTAAAACAAGCTCAGAATTCACCAATTCCTGTTGAAGAACAAACAGCTATCATTTATACAGGTATTAATGGCTACTTAGATGATATCCCACTGGCATCGGTTAAAGATTTTATTACTGCTTTGCGTGAAGATTTAAAAAATTCTAAACCAGAATTTTCTGAAAGCATTAAAAATACTCTAAAGCTAGATAATGAATCTGAAGAACTATTGAAAAAAGCAATATCAGATGTAAAACAAGCTTTCTAATTAATTAGAATACCAATAATAAAGTAGAGACTAGCAATCTCTTACTTTGAACTTATAACAACAAGTTGTGTACAACAGACTATTAATTTAATATTAATTCATTGCTTGAGTCAATTAACTCATAACCACTTTCTTCTAATTTATGAGCAAGTTCAGCGTCACCAGTATACTTAATTTCTCCTGCTTGCATAATGTGAACAAAATCCGGCTTTATATAATTTAATAACCTTTGGTAATGAGTAATTAAGACAATACTATTCTTTGGGTGTGCCAGTGTGTTAATACCATTAGCAATTACTTTTAAAGCATCAATATCTAAACCAGAGTCGGTTTCATCTAAGATAGCTAAATTAGTATCAAGTAAGGCCATTTGTAAAATCTCATTTCTTTTCTTTTCGCCTCCTGAAAATCCTTCATTAACATTACGGGCTAGAAACTTAGAATCCATTCCTACAACATCTAGTTTATTGCTTACTAATTCAAAAAAAGACAACGGGTCTAGCTCTTCGCCATTCATAGCTTTTTTTCTAGCGTTATATGCTAACCTTAAAAAATCGGCGTTACTAACGCCAGGAATCTCAATCGGGTATTGGAAGGCCAGAAAGATTCCAAGATGGGCCCTAATTTCTGGATCCATCGTAGTAATATCCTGATCATATAATTCAATTTGACCTGATATAATTTCATACGCTGGGTGACCCGCAATGATTTTAGCTAATGTGCTTTTACCAGAACCATTAGGGCCCATAATAGCATGTACTTCTCCAGCTTTAATTTCTAAATTCACGCCGTTTAAAATTTTTATTCCATTAATCTCTGCATGTAAATTGGTAATTTTCAAGATTGTTTCTTTCATGATTTATCCTACTGTTCCTTCAAGCTTTAAATTTAATAGTCGATCTGCTTCAACCGCAAACTCCATTGGCAGTTCATTAAAAACTTCCCTACAAAATCCACTAATCATCAATGAGACAGCATCCTCAAGGTTGATTCCTCTCTGTAAAAAATAAAAGATTTGTTCTTCACCTATTTTTGAAGTAGACGCTTCATGCTCAATCCTAGCTGATGGATTTTGAACTTGAATATATGGAAACGTATTGGCTTGACATTCATTTCCTAACAAAAGAGAATCACACTGAGAATAGTTACGGGCATTATACGCCTTAGGACCAATTTTAACTAATCCCCTATAACTATTTTTAGATTTACCAGCTGAAATTCCTTTAGAAATAATACGACTTCTGGTATTATTACCAATATGAATCATCTTACTTCCGGTATCAGCTTGCTGGTAATTATTAGTTAACGCAACTGAAGCGAATTCACCAATAGAGTTTTCTCCAGACAATATACAGCTAGGATATTTCCATGTAATAGCAGATCCTGTTTCCACCTGCGTCCAAGAAATCTTAGAATTTTCACCAATGCATAGACCTCGCTTTGTAACAAAATTATAAATCCCACCTTTTCCTTCACTATTGCCAGCGTACCAATTTTGAACGGTTGAATATTTAATTTCTGCGTTATCCAAAGCAATTAATTCTACAACAGCTGCATGTAGTTGGTTAGTGTCATATTGTGGTGCAGTACAACCTTCCAGATAACTAACATAACTATTCTTATCAGCGACAATAAGAGTCCTTTCAAATTGTCCAGATTCCTCATTATTAATCCGGAAATAAGTTGAAAGTTCTAATGGACACCTCGTATTGGGAGGAATATAGCAAAAAGAACCATCACTAAAAACAGCAGAGTTCAGTGCTGTAAAAAAATTATCTCCTACTGGGACAACCGAGCCCAAATACTTATTAATTAACTCTGGATATTTTTGGATAGCTTCTGAAATTGAGCAAAAGATAACTCCAGCTTCACTCAACTCTTTCTTAAACGTTGTGCCTATCGAGACGCTATCGAAGACGGCGTCTACTGCCACATTGCTCAATCTTTTTTGTTCATTCAGCGAAATACCTAACTTCTCGAAAGTATTAAGAATTTCAGGGTCTACCTCATCTAAACTGTTTAATTCTTTCTTAATTTTAGGTGTAGAATAATAAATAATATTATCATAATCCATTTCAGGATATTCCAGATGAGCCCACTTAGGCTCTTCCATTTTTTTCCATATATTATATGACTTTAATCGAAATTCTTTTAAAGCCTTTGGCTCTTCCTTCTTTTCTGAGATTAGCTCAACAAGTTCTCTATTTAAGCCCTTTGGAAATTCGTTAGACTCAACGTTAGTTCTAAATCCATATTGATATGGAAGATTTACTAAACGATCAAGACTTGCAGCAGTCTGAGACTTCTTACACATATTACCTACCGTTTTTTTTTGATTAGTACATATACTATATTTTAGACTTAATCATAACCATAAAGTCGTACTATCTTAGCAACCATTTTTCTTTATGTTCTGTAAGTAGTTCTTTCGAATATATTATACGGGCACATCCTACTGTGTTATTAATCGTTTTTATAATTTTTAAATATAGCAATAAAAGAATTAAGTACATTTTTTTATTACTATGTTTGAAATTAAAATTGAAACCTTTAACATAAACAGACGCTGTAGTACTCCTTAGTGCTTCTTCATTATTATGAATAAAATAGTATGCTAGAATAGTTATCAGCTTAAGTTCTTCTAAAATTGTAGTTTTGAGACCTAAAATAGATATGTAGTAACTATTCTGTAATAAAATATTTTCATAACGTGTGCTGTATTCAATTATATTGTGGACAACACAGTAAATCATTATTATCGAGAAACTACGAATACTTAAACTTGGTAGCATAGCAGCAAAAAAGTATACTCTGCTTTTATCTTTGATCAAACTAATAGGAAAACTAGGATAAACAATTGGCATTTTATAGTTCATCTGCAAACATACGTTAATACATAAGTATAACGATGATGATCGATCTGTTATCACAACTATCAATATTATAAAAGAGTACACTATCATTACTCGAAATAGTTTTTTTCTACAATAATTGCGCCAATTATAGATCAAATGTGTACACACAAAGAGAATAGCTTGTGTTGATAAGTGTAAGTTAGATGTTAAAGGTAGCATACAGAATATTACACTTGAGGTAAAGATCTTATTTGAGACAGATAACTTATGGGCCCAACTTTTAGGATAATGGAAATATCTCTGGAAAAAGCTAATATTGATCATGAAAGTTTTACCTTAGTAATTATCTCTCTATAAATAGTATTGTAGAATCCTTTTAATTATAGGAGTAAATCTATAATATAATTGATTTTCACGGAATTTCTATGTAATGATATTAGAGTATCGTTGGGTGGATGGCGAAATTGGTATACGCATCACATTCAAAATGTGACGACTTCGGTTTTGAGGGTTCGATTCCCTCTCTACCCATCAAGTAATTTAAGAGATATAAATACCAGATAATATCTACAATTTAATCATGTTGTAGAAATAAGTACTATAGAAAATATAACATTATGAGTTTACTAGTAATTGGAGCAACAGGTACATTGGGGAGACAAATCGTCAGGAGAGCGTTAGACGAAGGCTTTCCAGTCACATGCCTAGTTAGAAATTTGCGCAAGGCATCATTCTTAAGAGAATGGGGTGCTATATTAGTCTATGGAGACTTAAAAGCTCCTGATACCATTCCATCTGCTTTGTGTGGTATTACTGCTATTATTGATGCTTCTACAGCTCGTCCCTACGACCCTTACAAAACAGCGACTATAGACCTCGAAGGTAAAATAGCACTCATCGATGCCGCTGAAGAAGCTTCAATCCAAAGATTTATTTTTTTCTCTATATTGGATGCAGAAAAATACCCAGAAATACCTCTAATGAATTTAAAGCTCAAGCTAGAGGAAAGGCTCAAAAAATCTACAATGCCATATACAATATTTTCTCTATGTGGTTTTTTCCAAGGCTTAATTTCTCAGTATGCATTACCAATACTAGATAAACAATCCATATGGGTTACAGGAGAAACAACTTCAATAGCCTATATAGATACACAAGATATTGCTAAATTTACTGTTCGTAGCCTTTCCAACCCGTTCATGGAAAGGAAAAAGCTACCTTTGGTTGGGGTACGAAAATGGAATTCACTTGAGATCATAGAATTATGTGAAAAGTTATCAGGACAGAGATCTAAAACCTCTAAAATTCCACTACGTGTATTAACCTTAGCTAAAAAATTCACACAATTCTTTCAGTGGGGGTGGAATGTTTCTGAAAGACTTGCTTTTGCAGAAATATTGATGTCTGGTATCGACTTTGTAAGTCCAATGGCAGATTCTTTTGAATTACTTCAAGTAAATCAGAATGATATTACAACTTTAGAAGACTACTTAGAGGAATACTTTAATCGGGTAATGAAAAAGTTAAAAGTCTTAAATTATGAAATGGATGATAATCAACAAGACTTAACTTTTTAAGAGAGATGAATCTTTCTTGTTTAACCGTTCAGATTGCAACATGGCCTAAGCAATATATAAACAAGAATCAGCAACAAATAAGTTCTTGTATTGTACGCATACCTAATGCAATAGAAGGTTGTGAACATTGTTATTTTCATGCCATAGCGAAAGGCGACGTTGAGACGCAACTCTCTGGGTTGTATGAAAAAGGGGATTATCTAATTATTGAAGGATATTTTAAACTTCAGAAGGTAGTGGGTAATAATTTAGAGCTTAATATCATTATTCTGCAAGTATCTCCAATCACATTAGAATGATTATTCTTAATAATCAAAAGATAATTCTCAATAGAAATATTGCAATTTAATCCCAATTCATGAATCTATACCCATTTTGAGATACAATATATGGAAGTATAGCATACCCATAAATATTATTAATTTCCGAGGCTAAGAAAAACCTATGTTCACTTTAAAGATTTTTGTTTATACGACTGTATTATTTTTTATATCCTTATTCTTTTTTGGATTTCTGTCTAACGACCCTTCAAGAAATCCAAACCGTAAAGACTTAGAATAAAAGATCTATTGACTTGCGAATACCAATACACGATGAATTCCATAAAATATAATGTGTTTAACATCGTGATGATAATTGCGTTAACAAATTCTTATGTCAGAACTAAAACATATAGCTACGCACTTATTCTTTTTTTCTATTAGGGTTATACCTAAACGCAAATTTGGATTAACTAACCATAGTTTTTCCAAAGCTCTTAATGCTCCTTCCTGATGCTCAACTGAAATATGATTTAGTGTATTTGAATAACTATTTAACTTAATTAGATCATGATCTTTTAGATTAACAGTTCTTCCAATTTCCGACCCAAGATCTTTATAAGCCTTAAGAAAATGTGCATGTGTTAAATTATTCATATCTACTATTTCATGGGTATCACTAACTAATTTTTCTTTGACTTGAGTTGTAAGCTGGCTAAGGCCTTTGTTAACGCTAATTTTGGATTTATGTATACCCATAACTTTACTATGGGTAATGAAGACTGTTTTTTGAGTCATCCATTGGCCATGGTTAATATCGATAAATTTGTTAGAAGACATATGTATAAGTAGTGTATAATTTATTGTTTTTTAATTCTAATGTGGAAACAACTAGTTTTATCTATATTATAGCCATACTCGAATCTTAAAGGGGGAACTTGCTTAATAGGAGCTTGAAAATGAAAACCTATTCCATAACTCATTTGATGTTTACTTACTGGAACATAACTAGTATCCAAAAAATTAGTACAAGTAGAGCTATATTCTTTACACAAACAGTAATCTAATCCGCGCGCATAATCCATAAATAATAACACGAGACTTTTTGAAGTAATCGGTAGTGCATATTCTAGACTTATTTTACTAAATTGTTTTGGGAGCAAGCAGAAGCGCTCAGAGTATCCTCTCATTACACTAGGCCCTATTAATAGATTTTGTTCAACAGCGGGTAAATAGACTCCATCACCAAAAACTTTCATGATGAGTCCTATTATATTAATTTTCTGTTTGCAAACAGTAATACTTTGGTCAACTGCTATCATAATTTTATTGCTATAGTTGTAATGTGCAAGAAAAGTGTTAGGTCTTGTGGCAAGCTTAGAAGGTGCTAAATACACTGATTTGATCGAAAACTTTCTAAAGCTAATCTTAGGAGCTTTATTATTAAACGTTATGTAACATTGAAATTTGATAAAGGATTCTATATTGTAATTCCATAACTTGTGTACTTTCGGAGATATTGACTCAGACTTATAGCTTGTTACAAGAGACTGGAGACGATGTAAATTACTTAAGCTATATAAATGTAGATATTTATAAGATGTACTTCTCAACGCAAGTTCTCTGTTAACATAAATGACATTGTTTAGTCTTTGGTTAGATTTTATTAACAACAGAACTTCTGATGATAAATGATGACCGACAATTTTTTTGAGAAGTTCAGATTTCTGTTTCGCAAATGCATAGTGAACAGATGAATTCAAGTTACTTTCTTGCACTATTTTATAACTAATAGACTCTTGAACACCTTTAAGAAGATTAGTAACATGAGTGTAATAAGTTAAAGAACAATAATGTCCAGACTTGGGGAGGCTAGCATATATGAGTAAAGAATTCTTGTGTAGACCAATATTATGTATATGATATCTAAAACCGAAATCATTACATGATATTGGAGACACATTATTACAAAAGAACTTATATGCTTTAAACCCTTTATAAACTACTTGTGATGAAAGAGCTGCCGCTATATTCTTGTCACAATTGCGCATAATCGGATACAAAGCAATATCAGGATTTTTGAATAGTAAGAGCCCTTGTGTTATATATTGAGACACAAAACTTGTAAGGATATCATTTTTTGAAATTTGGGTGGAAGGAAAGTAAAATAATGCTCCCAGTACTTCAATAGCTTTATGCGCGAATGCTATTTTTTGACTAGATAAATACATAACTTTATTATTTTTGAGCTCTAGATAAATTATGAGACAGATATCTTCTTCTCCATTAACCTTGTAACTACCAGATCTAATTATGTTCTTCTGGTTCAGTTTTTTTAGTCCATTCTCTATAGAGTATGAGTTAAAGACACTATCTATTTTTAGATTAAGTGTGTTTAAAAGAGTATGCCTTGGTAGGATAGATTCGCCAGCAGCGCAGATATTTTTAGAACCTTCTACATGGATTTCAACTCTTTTAATAAGGCCTTCTACAATATCAATTGCTATACTCTTATCCAGTTGATTCTGACTAATAAATTTTACCGTTGCTAATTCATAACCGCGTTTATGATACCATCTTGCAATTAACTCTATCGCTTTATTTATTTGAGTAAAATTAAGGGGATAGCCTAGTTGTTGACGAAATACAAATAAGATATATGAGTAAGGTATAACTTTGTTTTTATAATTAGAGATACATATCTTTTTCAGTATGGGATTGACCTTAACATTAATTTGTATTGCTTGATGCTGTCCAAACGTGTGCACTAAGTACTCTACGCTTAAAAAAAATCCAGAAAATTTCATTCTATTTACCCAATTGTGTACATTTTTCAGGTCAAAGATAGTATCATTATTAAGAGGTATAGAAAGAAATGACATTAATTGCGATCTCATAGTTGCATTATTTATGCCATTAATAATAATTTCTTGTGACAGAATTTCTTTATTTAATGAATACATCTTGTCTGCTGTAAGTTCCAAAGAAAGAAAAGATAACTTTTGCTGTGATGAATATTTGTCAATAGCAACAATTTGGTAACATAAATTATACCGATAAATTGGCCACTTTTTTCCAAAATTAACTACTATGAATAAGAGATAAAAGAGGAAGTAAAAAGTTAGTGTCGGCCTAAGATTATATGCTCTGTTTTTCATAATAAACATAATGCTGACGTCTCGAGCAATTTCCTTAAAAGAAGACTACTCTGTATAAGTTAATTTATAATTAATATTGATATGAAATACTGGAATTTGAAAAAACTGCAGCAATCCACAGGTGACAAAATGAGTCCTTTGCCTCGGTCTATTACTACTACTTTTGATAAATTTAAACAAGAACTTGACCCACATGCAGAAGTTGATGCTTTGCAAGAGTTTCGAGTTTCTCGATATCAGACTATTGCTTCTGTAAAATACCTCTTAGTAATTATAGTTGCTCCTATCGTTTTGAATCAAGTTTCAAGACATTTTATAGTTGGGCCAGTTGTAGATTATGCTTGGAATATTAAACAACCAGGAATTTTTTTAAACGCTTCTCAGGAAGAGAGAGCATTTGTTGAATTGCAAAGATTTGAAGAAAAACTACATTTTGAAATATTAATTGGCCGCTTTCCAGATATATCTGACAAATTAATTACACAAAAAATTAAAGAAAGAGCTTTACTAATTACAAGAGAATATGTTCAAGAAAGTATTAACGCGGTTAAGAATATTTTATCAGATATTTTTTCTGTTATTATGCTATATTTCTTAATACTAAGCGGAAGACGGGAATTATATATTTTTAAATCTTTTATTAATGAGTTAATCTATGGGTTAAGTGACACAGCCAAAGCCTTTCTTATTATATTATGTACTGATATCTTTGTAGGCTTCCATTCTCCACATGGTTGGGAAGTAGTTTTAGAGATTATACTTAGACATTTTGGCTTACCAGAAAGTAGAGATTTTATCTTTTTATTTATTTCCACATTCCCTGTGATATTGGATACTATTTTTAAATACTGGATTTTTAGATATTTGAACCGTGTATCTCCTTCAGCTGTTGCAACATATCATAGCATGAACGAGTAACAAATATTGGAGAATAAACTTTTTAATGATATAATTATCTTATATGCATCTGTGGCCGAGAGGCCGAAGGCAGCGGACTCATGTGCGATCCGTTTTTTCGAAGTTAAAGGTTCTATACTCAGTAATATTACCATAACAAGCAAAAGCCATATTATCAATATTGTGATAACTATATTTTCTTTGCTAATAACCTTAGCTATCTATAAATCGTAGATAAACTCTTATAATCAATTCATTAAAAATCGCCCTTAATTTTTAGTGAATCAAGCTGATTATTTGGACTATTGATAAGACTAGTGATACAAACCCTTGTAAAAAGTACTTAATTGCTCCTTAGGCTAGTTATTGTGAGTTATACTAAGCATGATTTCTAAAAGTGAGTGAGAGTATATAGAGAGGAGTCTAAGTCAATTCATAAAACATAGAAAATATGGAACGGAGTAATCTTTTTTTCAAGTTCTGGATTATCCAATTCAGTAAGTTTGAGGTAACGAATACTGAAAAAAAATTAAGAAGTAATAAAAAGCAAATGATCTATTTAACGATAGATATAAGCTGACGTATTACACCATCAGAGTGATTATAGTCTAATTAAGAAGGATCTAAATGGTAATAAAAAATAATACTAGAAAGAACAATCTTTCAGGTATCAACGAAGTAAATACATCGTATTATTACCTTTTTAATCTTCAGAAAAGAATATATCAAGCTTCACAAGAAGGACACTTCTCGTTAGCTCACAGCCTTCAAAAACTTTTACTATATCTACCTTCTATTAAATTACTTGCAGAAAGTACGTTGAAACAAAAGATGGAAAATATAGGGAAAGACAATAATAGCGCTATTAAAAAAAATTCATCTGTAAGAGTAGATAAGCAATTGATATATTGGTGTTTAGAAGCAGAGTGGATTCCTAAAATTCATCAAACTATACAAAGACAAGTATATGAGTATCAGAATAAGTTCACAAACTTATTCTTGGATGCTTTTCTACTCAATACTGATATTTGCTTGAGTACTTTAAGTCATAGGCACCTATCTAACAAACTACAGCAAGTAAGAATTGTACAAGAATCTATTGAAAGACTCTTGAAACAAGATAGTTTCTCTAATTATACAAAGCAAAAAGCTGCCCTAATTAGATTAAATATTTCAAAAGTTGATCATTTGTATCAATTACTAGCCTTGATTTTACTTAATGGAAATCATTGGCACTATTTCAGGCAAAGTAAAATAACAATGCCAACGCTTACGGCATCAATTATTTTCTTTAAATCACTTGTTTTTAATAGATACATGTACGTAGATAAGAAAGTATTGGCTGTAACAAGGATGAATTTAATAGCTTTCTCGCAAAGTATTGGATCTGTTTTTCAAAATACTAAAGAGAATTATTCTACAATGCAATATTTAGAAACTATTAATTGCATTAATAATCATAATTATTATCAAATAGAATGTTTATCTATCCACAGAATAAACCTAATAGATTCAATAAAAGAAGAGCTCCATCAAAATGTTAAGGATCTCTTATTTCATAAAGATAATTTAGGTCGATTAAGAATAAATAATAATTTAACAGTTCATCTAATGATAGATAAAGTTAAATTATTGGTCTCAAGGTTCAGCAGTCATCACATCGTTACTGAAGAAAAAAATGATTTTTCTGAAGCGATAAAAGTGGTTATTGAAACTTGCTATTATTGGCTCAAAAAAAAGTATCGAAGACCACAAAGCTATCAAGTAAAAGTGACTTTATATTTATTAAAGCTCAGGCTAAATAATATAGTGAAGTTATCAGATCGGTAGAAGCCGTATGAGATGAAAGTTTCATGTACGGTTTTGTAGGAGAGGTATTATCCCATGAATTGGATACTATCGACTCTAATAATCCGCCATCCCGTGAGGGACGTCGCTGGTTCGAATCCAGCCAGATGCACTACAGTATATGATATAGGATTTCTTAAAGCGGGTAGCGGGAATCGAACCCGCATCATTAGCTTGGAAGGCTAAGGTTTTACCACTAAACTATACCCGCTTAACATCAAATATTATATCATACTTTGTATATAATATAAAACTATCTTAGTAGATAAACTTTATATCTATGAAATCCCTTCCAAGATCACTCCTAAGAATTGTGCTAACTCTGCAGCTTGTTCTTCTAACTCTGCTAACGGCAAAGGCTCACCAACTCGAGTTAGCGGAATCTCTCTACTATCCTTAGTTTTTAAGTAGATTTCACGTCGTGGAGTCAGCCCATCTTGTATTGAAACTTTAATCGCTTGGATTTCATTAATCCGATAGGTTAAAGATACATTTCTATTTTTGCCTGGAAAACCAGAACGGAAAATGGTAACTATGCCTTTGGTCTTGTCAAACTCATTGTAACCACCGCCTACATTCCATAAAATCGTTAGCCATAAAAAGATGCTTAATAGAACTGCTATAGTCCCATAAAAAGTCATAATAATGCCTTGAGGAATAAATAACAGCTGAGCGGAACTAGTGAATGGTAATAGATTAACTTTTAGATAACTTGACATTCCAGCCAAAAAGAAACCAAATCCTCCAGTCATTATAACTGTCGCCCACCAGTAGTTACTAACACGTCTAGAACCGGTAATATTGTCCGTTTTTATACTCATGGTATATGCAGATCTTTGTGTAAATAAAAATAATGTATAGAATAGTGTTCTCTCGACCTATTAATCTACATAATAAAGACTAAAGTAATATTTTTTTACAGTGAACACAAGATTAAAGATCTATTAGCTGTGATATTGATTAGATATATCTTATTATTTGAGTTAGATTAATTCTATCGCTTGTAAGCTAAAAAATAATCCGAGAGCTAGTCCCATAAATAGAGCTAAAAAAATAATATAACTAATAAAAATTGACATTATCAACTCCTGCGGTGTAAATTTGAATATTCTTCTTGTCCTTTCATTATATAAGTAATATGGTCATATTAATTACATAATCTTAAGATATGGCTTATTATATATATTTATTTAAATTCTTTCTAAGAAATATGTCAAAAGTCTCGTATTTCATTATATCATATATTAATATGATCATAACTATTTATATTTAATTAATTACATCTGGAAATCAGAACTATGACAGACTTTATACAACCTTATAATGAAGACCCATTCGTAGGCAATTTATCCACACCAGTGAGTACATCTAGTTTTACTCGTGGCTTACTAAGCAATTTACCCGCTTATAGGCGTGGTGTAACACCTCTCATGCGAGGTCTTGAAATTGGTATGGCACATGGATATTTTCTTGTAGGTCCTTTTGATAAATTAGGTCCACTACGTAATACAGACGTAGCTCTTCTATCAGGCTTTTTATCAGCAGTAGGGTTAATTATTATTTTAACAACTTGTTTGTCTATGTATGGAAATGTATCTTTCAACAAGGATGATTCTAAAGATTCACTGCAAACTTCGGAAGGATGGGGTCAATTTACAGCTGGATTTTTAGTAGGAGCTGTCGGTGGAGCTGGTTTCGCTTACCTATGCCTAGCAAATATTCCTGTCCTACAAACTGCAGGACTTAGCTTATTTAATTAAAGTTTGAGTCATGGAAGCTAGTGAAGGGACTTGAACCCATAACCTGCTGATTACAAATCAGCTGCTCTACCAATTGAGCTACACTAGCAATTTATATTTATGCTCCGAATTATATTATCAGCAATCTAATCATTTGGCAACTAACAAATATATAAGTACTGTACTTTAAATTATTTTATTTATTATAAGAATAACATTAAGGTACAGTACTATTATTGATTAGATTCTGTTAATTACAAGTTTTACGTTCTTCACGCACTTCCTCAGAATTATGTTCTACATAGTATGATAATGTTTCATCCAAACAGGTTGATGACCATCCTAGTAAAGATTCTTCACGTACTCCGTCATTTGATTCAAGATCTTGAAGATCATTGATAAAGTTTACTGATTCCATGGTATTTGTGCTCCCAAAACTCTCATTTGCTATAGTTCATTGCTCGCTCAGAAAAATTAATTTCTGACCGTAACGATGTGTTAGTTATATTATAACACAATATTAATGAATTGTCATCTAGCCATTAGCTTACTATCTTATTGTTTGCTGCTTCAATAAAGTTTTAATCCCTTTAGTGGAAATTTTCACTTTAATCCATCTCTGTTGTTTCTCGGACCAAATTTTCTTGCTTTGCAAGTTCACTCCCTGAATTTTTTTTGTCCGTATATGAGAGTGTGAAATAGAATATCCATTATTTCTTGTTTTACCAGTTACATAGCATTTTTTGGGCATTATATTACGATCCTTCCATTTTGTATATTATAATTATTTAAGAATCTACATATTTGTTTAGTGTTGCAGCTAACGTAGATTTAGGTATGGCACCAATCACCATATCTACTCTGATCCCATTCTTAAAGATCATAAGAGATGGTATACTCCGAATTCCGTATTTACTGGCTATGCCAGGATTGTCATCGGTGTTTATTTTAACAACTTTAAAGCTATCGCTGTATTCTTGGGCTATCTCATCAACTACAGGAGCAACCAAGCGGCATGGTCCACACCAAGGTGCCCAAAAGTCCACAAGAACTGGCTGATTATGATTTAACACTTCTTCATCAAAAGTAGAGTCCATTACCTGAGAAACTGACAAGATTTATACCCTCTTTGCATATTCCCTTGCTGAGTAAATTGTATCACAAATTTCATAGAATGAGTAAGATTTATATCTTGTAACAGACAACACATTAAATAAACTTATCGTTAATATAAACAAAGTTATGACCAGTTGATAGTCGGAAAGTGATAGATTATTAAGGGGGTTATGAAAGATTTAGTCTTTTATATGATTTATTCAAAACTTATTAGTCTTTAGAGACGATTAAGATAGAAACCTAACGAAACTGCCTTAAATTCAAGGAGGAATACATGTCTCAATCCGTAGAACAACGGACAAGGATCAAAAACGAACGTTACGAGTCTGGAGTAATTCCATATGCTAAAATGGGATATTGGGATCCTGAACACGTAATTTTAGAAACTGATGTATTAGCTTTATTTCGTGTTACACCTCAACCAGGTGTAGATCCGATCGAAGCTTCTGCTGCAATTGCTGGTGAATCTTCAACAGCAACTTGGACCGTTGTATGGACAGATCTATTAACAGCTTGCGACTTATACAGAGCAAAATGTTATAAAGTAGATGCAGTACCAAATACAAGTGATCAGTACTTTGCATACATTGCATATGATATTGATTTATTTGAAGAAGGATCAATTGCAAACTTAACTGCTTCAATTATTGGTAACGTATTCGGATTTAAAGCTGTAAAAGCTTTACGTCTTGAAGACATGCGTTTACCAGTTGCATATCTTAAAACTTTCCAAGGTCCTGCAACAGGAACAGTTGTAGAACGTGAACGTATGGATAAGTTTGGTCGTCCTTTTCTTGGCGCAACTGTAAAGCCTAAACTAGGTCTATCTGGTAAGAACTACGGTCGAGTAGTATATGAAGGTCTAAAAGGCGGTCTAGACTTCCTTAAAGATGATGAAAATATTAATTCTCAACCATTCATGCGTTACAGCGAAAGATACCTTTACTCTATGGAAGGTGTTAACCGTGCTCAAGCTGCTGCTGGTGAGATTAAAGGACATTACCTTAATGTAACAGCTGCTACAATGGAAGCTATGTACGAAAGAGCTGATTTTGCTCAACAACTAGGTAGTGTTATTTGCATGATTGACCTTGTAATTGGTTATTCAGCTATCCAAAGTATGGCAATCTGGGCTCGTAGAACAGATATGATTTTACATTTACACAGAGCTGGTAATTCAACATACTCTCGTCAAAAGATTCATGGTATGAATTTCCGTGTTATTTGTAAGTGGATGCGTATGGCTGGAGTCGATCATATTCACGCAGGTACTGTAGTTGGTAAATTAGAGGGTGACCCTGTAATGATTCAAGGTTTCTACAATACTTTACTTGAGAGTCATCTTGAAGTTAACTTACCTCAAGGTATCTTCTTTGAACAAGATTGGGCTTCGCTAAGAAAATGTACTCCTGTTGCTTCTGGTGGTATTCATTGTGGACAAATGCATCAACTGTTAGACTACCTTGGAGACGATGTAGTTCTTCAGTTTGGTGGTGGTACAATTGGTCACCCTGATGGTATCCAAGCCGGCGCAACTGCAAACCGTGTAGCTTTAGAGAGCATGGTAATTGCAAGAAATGAAGGACGCGACTTTGTTACTGAAGGTCCTCAAATTCTGAGAGATGCAGCAAAAACTTGTGGACCTCTACAAACAGCTTTAGATTTATGGAAAGATATTAGTTTCAACTATACCTCTACTGATACAGCTGATTTCGTTGAGACTCCAACAGCTAACGTTTAAATATAACTAATCTTAAGTTTACTTCTAATTAAATTAGAAGATTAAATTTTAGATTACTACTTGCCTAATCATTAAAGGAGTATAGAATAGTGAGATTAACACAAGGAGCTTTTTCCTTCCTGCCAGATTTAACAGATGAACAAATTTCAAAGCAAGTATCATATGCTATGTCGAAAGGTTGGTCTGTAAATATCGAGTACACTGATGATCCACACCCACGTAATTCTTACTGGGAACTGTGGGGTCTTCCACTATTTGATATTCCAGATGCATCTACTGTAATGTATGAAATTTCTAGTTGCCGTAAGGCACATCCAGGAGTATACATCAAAGTAAACGCTTTTGATAATACTCGAGGAGTTGAGAGTTGTTCTTTATCTTTCATCATCAACAGACCTGCTTCTGAACCTGGTTTCGGACTTCTACGTACTGAAGATATTGGACGTAATCAAAAGTATGCTATTCATAGTTATGCTACAGAAAAACCTGAAGGCTCTCGTTACTAGAGCATTAAGTAATATTTATTCATAACTTAGACTAAAAAAAGAAATTATAGAAATATAATTTCTTTTATTTATTTAATATTAACTTAAAAAATAATATGCCACAAAAATTTTCAGACGATACTCTTGTTAACCTTCAAGAAGAATATGATAAAACACAAATTCAAGAAGTACTAGATGAATTGGAGAAGGAACTTGTTGGACTAGTTCCAGTAAAAACAAGGATTAAAGAGATTGCTGCTTTGCTTTTAATTGATAGATTGAGAAAAAGCTTAGATCTAGTCTCTGGTAGTCCAGGGTTACATATGTCTTTTACTGGTAGCCCAGGAACAGGCAAAACAACAGTTGCAATGAAAATGGCTGATATCTTAAATAGACTAGGATACATCAGGAAAGGACATCTAATGACTGTTACTAGAGATGACCTTGTAGGGCAGTATATAGGTCATACTGCACCAAAAACTAAAGAAGTTCTTAAGCAAGCAATGGGAGGAGTATTATTCATTGATGAAGCTTATTATCTATATAAAGCAGATAATGAACGAGATTATGGTGCAGAGTCAATTGAGATCCTTCTACAAGTTATGGAAAATCAGAGAGATGACTTAGTTGTAATATTTGCTGGATATAAAGATCGGATGGATAAATTTTATGAGTCTAATCCTGGACTATCATCAAGAGTTACAAATCATGTAGATTTCCCTGATTATACTTCAGAAGAACTATTACAGATTGCTAAACTGATGCTTCAAGATCAACAATATTGTTTTGCACCTGATGCTGATCAAGTTTTACTTGAGTATACAAGTCGTCGAATGAAACAACCTCATTTTGCTAATGCAAGAAGTATTCGTAATGCAATTGATAGAGCACGAATGAGGCAGGCTAATCGTATTTTTGCTGGTGGAGATAAGATGCTGACAAAATCTGATTTAGTGACTATACAGTCAGAAGATATTATGAAAAGCAGACTCTTTTTAAAAGATTAAATTCTTCTCGTTACAGATTTTAATTAAGTGTGATATGATATTAATAGTTTTGTATGGCGGTATAGCCAAGTGGTAAGGCAGAGGATTGCAAATCCTTTACCCCCAGTTCGAATCTGGGTGCCGCCTAACATAACACAATAGCTATACACGCTTTATATATGTATCGGGGGTGTGGTGGAATGGTAGACACAACAGACTTAAAATCTGTTGATCTTTAATGGTCGTGAGGGTTCAAGTCCCTCCACCCCCAATAATTAAAAAATAATTTGTTAAAAATAAAGATATTTAGATGTGTATCTGTATTAATTGTCTATATATAGATAATTGCTCCGCTTATAGCATTGTCCAAAGACAACATTCTGCACCAACTTCTAAGCAGTTGAATTTATATATGTTATTTACTCCTCGTGCACCTATTATAAATGTTAATATCAAGCATAACTCACGCGTTTTAAATGTAGATTGGGATATTGTAGAATGCTTATCTTTTATTGATAGCCCTGGTAGCTGGATGAAGTAACTTATGAATATTGAAACTGCTTTTGTGCACGGGTTGATTCTAAGAGTAGTTCTGTGTCCATATTAGATGCTCGAGTTAAAGCAATTTTACCAGTTCTTGCAATTTCAACAATGCCATATTGGGACAAGATTTGCTGTATTGCTGCAATCTTGCCAGGATCGCCTGTAACTTCTAAAACAAGGAATGACTTAGAAATATCTACAATATGTCCACGAAAGATATTGACTACTTCTAATATATCGGATCGATATTCTTTTAACGCGCTTATTTTTAGTAACATTAGCTCACGCTCTACACAAGCTATGTTAGTAATGTTGTAGACATTTAAAACATTTACCAACTTATATAACTGTTTAGTTAACTGCTCGATAGTTCTATTGTCCCCGGGTACAACCATTGTTATTCTAGAAATACCTATTTCTTCGGTAGGACCTACTGCAAGGCTTTCAATATTAAAGCCCCGACGAGCAAATAGACCTGCAATTCTAGATAAAACGCCCGATTCATCTTCGACTAGTACAGATAATGTATGCTTCATAATAATTATACTTTGAGATAATGTAATCTGTTATATATACATGGGGTTTATCGATTATATCTTAAATACAAATGATATATCTTTGCGATACCTAATTACTGTTATGTTATAATAATTTTTAGATATTTCACAATATTTTTTTATAATTAGAGAGATTACCACTGTTGAGAACTAGAGTTGGAAAAACACAAAAATTTCAAGAAAAGACAAAATGACTTGCCATTTATCAATGATCGTATTCAATTTCCTGAGATACGGCTAATTGATTCTAAAGGTACTCAGGTTGGTGTTGTTGCAATAAGTGAAGCACTAAAAGAAGCTCAAAACAGTGGCCTTGACCTTGTACTAGTAAGCGATAAATCTATCCCTCCTGTCTGTAGGATTGTTGACTACGGTAAATACAAGTTTAATCAAGAAAAGAAAGCTAAAGAAGCTAAAAAGAAACAGCATAATGCTAATTTGAAAGAAGTAAAAATGCGTTATAAAATAGAAGAGCATGATTACCAAGTTCGGATTAATCAGGCATTACGCTTCTTACAAGCAAGTGATAAGGTTAAGGCTACTATCACATTCCGCGGTCGAGAAATACAACATGTAAATCTTGCGATCGAGTTACTTCAAAAGATGGCTAAAGACTTAGAAGCTGTATCCGAAGTTCAACAATCTCCATCGCGTGATGGCAAAAACATGGTTATGATACTAACCCCCAAAAAGATATAGAAGAATATTATCCTAAAATATAGCTTGAGTCTTATATTTTTTGAACTTAATATTAACAGTCTTCTAAAACACTAACAATTTACAAAGAAAAAATAATAATATGTCAAGATACAGAGGACCCCGATTACGTATATGTCGTAGGCTAGGAGATCTACCTGGTTTAACTAGGAAAGTTTCTAAAAAACAAGCTCCCCCAGGTGAGCATGGTGAAAAAAATAGAAAGCCTTCAGAGTATGCAGTACGTCTAGAAGAAAAACAGAAACTAAGATTTAACTACGGAGTTAATGAGAAACAACTGGTTAATTACGTTAAGGTAGCAAAAAAATTGCAGGGATCTACTGGGCAAGTATTACTGCAATTATTAGAAATGAGATTGGACAATACTATCTTCAGATTGGGTATGGCTCCTACAATTCCAGCAGCAAGACAGCTTGTAAATCATGGACATATTTATGTTAATAGCAGGAGAGTTTCTGTTGGAAGTTATCAATGTAAACCAGGAGATATTATAACAGTTAATGATCAAACCAATTCAAAAAGCTTAATAGAAAAATACTTAAGCTTTCCTGGACTTGCAAACATCCCAAGTCATCTAGAGTTGGACTCTTCACAATTAATTGGGAAAGTAAATGGAATTGTTGAAAGAGAATGGGTTGCTCTACAGCTTAATGAATTATTAATTGTAGAATACTATTCAAGAAAATAACTTTTAAACAATCTAGCCAGTACTGTCTCATGCGTTATTAGACTTCCCACTGGGGAGGTTTTCGTCTTGTTAGTGACCATACAAGTCTTTGAAGCCATAATTTGGATGCTAATATAGGACGAGAAGAAACTGCTTCAATATGTTGAAGCTTTCCATCAGAATTTATTAACTGCAACGACTCAAGGTTAGGTATTGATGAACCAGGTCCAGGCATTAAGATAAAGCTTTCTGGACTATCTTGGACTTCTTGATCTTTTAAGAAATCCTCTAAATTATATAGGCGTAATTGTGGTATAGATGGTAATCTATATTCTGGATATTTTGCATTGATTTTTGTCCAGGCATTTAAGGCACTTGTTTTTGTAAGAAAAATTGGATTATATTCTTCAGTAAGAGAATTAATTGGCATCTTATACCGAGGAGTGAAATTAATTTTCTGTTTGCCACCTTTTACACTACATTTAGTAGGCTCTATTAAATAAATCGGTTGCCCCTGGAAATATGACCTTCCGATATTTTGTCTGCTGTCGATGACTAAGTCTTTTTTATACTTGGGTGCGTAAAGAATTTTTTCTACTTCTTCTATATCTGGAAATAAACGGAACTCTGTTCGGGGCATAACTTTTCTATTTAAGCGATAATAAGAGTCGAATCTACTTGGCAAAATTCCAAGAGGACTTTCAGTGGAAGTACCATTTTTTTTATTAGCAATAAATGCTTTATACTCTAGAGCGTCTTGGGGATTGACAAAGAACCATCCTTGATAAGCGACATGTTCATCTTCATTCCCGAGAAAAGTATTATGATACCATTGGCGCAACACATTATTAAAAGTCTCTTTATTACTAAAATCATTAGGCGGCCCAGGAATAATCATTTGCTTGAAACCATTCACGACAACGTATAAAGGTAAATGACTATTAGTTAGGCTTTGCAATAATTTTACGTGCATTGTCTGAGTTGTACTTCTTGATAGACTACTAGAAGATAAGCTAGGCAAAAACCTGGGTTTCTGCAGATTGAACCCTTTTTTCCAGATATACTTTACAGGACTGTTTACTTCAAAATTATGAGGAAGATGGGCAGTAATACTGCTTGCGCTTATTGGATCACTCACTAGTGCTTTACTAAAATCTATAAAGAATCTTTTTTGTTTATCTTTTGTACTCGCACTACGTTGCCTCGCTAACTTTGTAATATACTTATCGGTTGTTGGATCGAAAGCTGATAAAAAAATTGACTGTTGCCAGTATTTACTAACTAGATCTTTAAATAATGCTCTGTTATAAGAGTTTAGTTTAGCAAAACGATATGCAGACTCAGTAGTTAAAATTTTTGGATTATCAATAATGGTATAAGGTAAACTTCGTCTTTCTTGCAATGTTCTAACAATAAGAAGTTCATTTCTGGTTTTTATGTTGACAGAAGTATTAATAGAAATTTTTTCAATCGGTAGTTGAATATTTGCTGCTTGAGAAGAAAGCCTTAAAATAAAAAAATTAAATGCACTCACGAGTCCCCCTTCATAAAAGATAATAAAATGACAGTGTAGCCATAACAATAATTACGCGAACTAGCGTACAACGGCACTCTCTTATATTAAGTTTAGTAAGCTATTAAAATTGGAGAGGCCTGTGATAAATGGAACTGGTGGGAGTTGAACCCACGTCCATGTTAATACAAATTTGTATAAAGTGGTATGAAAACCATGAGAGAATTATCTATATTTTGTATTGGTCATTTACGTTAATTGATTCAATTTATTGGTACCAATGTATGAACCAAGAGTATTATATATATATAATCAATAGCGACTTAATAAAGTAGCAATTGATGCTCAAGCTCGTAGACAAGATATTTTATGCTACTACTAAGCCACGGGAAAACGTAACAATTTGATTTTTTGCGTTTATTATAAAAGCTTTTGTTTGAGAAGTAAAACTTAAACTTCAGACTCTCAGCTCATTACAAGAATATTAACATGTAGAAACCTAGCAGTCCCTTATCCAACATATAGTATGTCTCAAATTATGCAATAATTGTATCTAATAACATAACGCAAGTCAAGAAAAATAGCACGAGCAAGAAAGGATTCGAACCCTCGACTTCCAGAATCGGAATCTGGCACTCTATCCACTGAGTTACATGCCCTCTTAAGTTATAATAATATTAGCATAGTTCAGCTTATGTAAATAGTTTGTATAGTGTTACTACATTAATTTTGTGTATAATCTTGGTGCATGATAAGTGATAGCTCTAACTTGAGTAACTCTTTCCCTAAGTAAAGAGCATGACTAGTTGACAGGTCTTTTTCTATTTGCAAGTGTAATACAGATAGGATACAAATAATATTAGCAGTTTTTCCTGTTATTAAAATAGGACAGTTCATTGTGGTTATCCTGTTATTTATTGTATTAACTTTATAAAAGACTAAACATAATGAATTATCTGATCTGCTTGCTAAGTTGCAATAGACTTTCATTGTACTGGCTCCTCTCTAAGCGCAATTATATAAAATAATATTCATATAATATGGGACAGAGATGTTTTTCTATTACCCCATTATGAGAATATAGATAACTTTTTTTGTAGTTTTCTGGATGTGCTCTTGCTAAATCGAGTGCGCCAAATTTATATTTCTTTACATTGTCTTCCCACCACACCCCCAATTCTGGACATAACGCTCTTAAGATTTTCTCTTCAAATCTGTTTTTTTCTTTTTTCTTGATACACTCAATTTGTCATATATAATTGCATTTTTAGACATATATTTTGTTTGTTATAACAACTTAGAGACGTTATTTATTCTAAGGTTATTAAACCCAAGATATTAACAAACTATCTTTCTAAGATAGAAAAATCGCTAACATAATAATCTGACTGTTTAAGACAATTAATTTATAATTTATTTGTACTTTTTGTTAATACCTATCAAGTTTCGCACATAGAATCTAAAAAATAAATTATATTAGGTATTAGGATTTTACACTAATAAACAATTAGTACTATTACTGCGATTAATAAGCTGGAGACTCAAATTATGCAAGACGCTGTTTCAAGTATTGTAAACAAATATGATTTGTCTGGAAGATATCTAGATAGTGAAGCTATGAATACACTGGATGATTACTTTAAAAGCGGTTTGGATAGAATTAAAATTGCCGAAGTTATTAATAGTAACGTATCTAGCATTGTGAAAGAAGCATCTGCTAAGTTATACGAAGAACAACCTGAATTACTTAGACCCGGTGGGAATTCTTATACAACACGCAGATACGCTGCATGTTTAAGAGATATTGAATACTATTTACGGTATTCAAGTTATGCGATTATGGCAGGAAACGTGAATATTATAGGCGAGCGAGTATTGGATGGATTACGAGACACTTATAACTCTCTAGAAGTGCCGATCGGACCAACTATACGCAGTATCCAAATTCTACAAGATGTTATTACTGAAAAGACTAAAGACATTGATCAGCTTAAGATTACAAATGAGCCTTTTCAGTATATTATTAACTCTTTAGGCGAACAAAATATTTAGCATCAATAAATTACAAGTTCAGGTTAAAAATAATGATTTCCATATGCGGCAAACTAGAATTGAGGTAATTAGTTACTATCTATATGAGTATATAAATACTATACTTTGCAAAAAATTAAATGAATTAAGTCTAAGTGTTTTGAGTATGCTGCTTGGCTTTTTCATATCAACAGCTCTGTCTACAATTCCTGGTCAAACTGGAGACTGGGGGCTTGTAGGAGCAGCAATTATAGTAACGTTTTATGAGATTATTAGCAAGAAGGTATATCCAAAGAATAGTTTCTATTTAGTGCCGCAAGTAAATAATATTAAGATAGGTATTGTCTATGGCTTGTTTGTAGATGCCTTTAAGCTAGGTAGCTAATTTCTAAGTCTTACAATAAAAGGTCAATGGCTTTATTGACCTCCTTAAAAAGAATTTCTTACGCTACATCTAGTACCATTGATAAAAATAGTGCTGGATCTCCTGCTTTAGGAGCTTGTTCTTGAGGCCTAAATTGTCGAACAGGACCAGCCCAATTTAGTTGAGGCATCCCAGCTTTGCGCATGAAAGCTTGAGATGTTCTCGGAGTTTTTAAATTAAATGGCATTTCTCCTTTACTTCTTTGAGCAATAATTCTTCTTCTTTGATAAGGCACTGTAGAGTCACCAAAGTTTTCCATATACTCATCGCTATTCAATAACATATCAACAAAGTTCTCTAATCCTTTAGATCCTATAATCACAGAAAATGCATATTTTTCTCTTTCATTATAAATGTCACGACCTAATACTCTTTGAACACACATTTCAACAAAACGATAATTATTATTCACATTGTAATTCAAGTCTCTAAAAGCGTTAGAAAGCAATAGTCCTTTAATAAGATCTTTAACCTTGATTTGATCAAATCTTAACTGAGATTCAAGAGCTTCATTAATATTGCTTCGGAGATTCTGATGCTCACTAAAGATTTGGCGATATGCAGCCCATATAATTTCATCAACTCCACTTGCGGTTGGTACATCATCAGTTGTATAAACTTTTGGCTGCTCATCACCAGGATAAGATTCAAAACCATTAACTCTTTGATTTTGAGTTGATAACGAATAATTTAATATTGGAATAGGCATATTTATTCTCCGGAATTATTGATTCTACTGTGTATATGATATTTTATAATTAGAGCAAGCGCTATAGGCTAGCATAATCTTAATAATATATTACTTTTATATGTTGTGTTTATATATCTATAAATATAAAATTGTTGATTATAAGACTACAATAATGCCATACAGATAAAGTATACTATGAAAACCTCAGTAAGGGTATTTATTAAAAATAAGTTGCAATTTTTTATTATTACTAAAGCTTCTAAAAGATCATTGAAAGCAGAATTTAGATCTGGTTGAAACCCATTTACAGAATTATTAATGAACTACCCAAATAACTTGAGTCTTGAACAGCAGTTTAAGTTGAAAATAAAAGAGAATCAAATTACAGAACTCCGCAAAAATGAAAGTAAAGAGTATTTATACTTGCTACTTCGCTACATGCTCATAAAAGATAATATAATTAAATTTATAATTAAGGATAGTAAGTTTTAAATCCTCTATTTTTAACTAAATTTTATTGTTACAATATATTACTTTGTTCTTCATAGGTTATTAGAACTGTCATATATTATGTGTTCGATACTAATACATCAGCAAGTTCAATTTTTTAACAGCTGAAACAGCTAAGTCCTTTATATTTGTAATAAGGAGAGTTCCATGCTTGACGCATTTTCCAGAGTTGTAGTAAATTCAGACGCTAAAGCTGCTTACGTTGGTGGCAGTGACCTACAGGCTCTAAAAAAATTCATTACTGATGGTAACAAACGCTTAGATTCTGTTAGCTTTGTTGTTTCAAACGCTAGCTGTATCGTTTCTGATGCAGTATCAGGTATGATTTGTGAAAATCCTGGCTTAATTGCTCCTGGTGGTAATTGTTACACTAATCGTCGTATGGCTGCTTGTCTACGTGATGGTGAAATCATTCTACGTTATGCTTCTTATGCTTTACTAGCTGGCGATCCTTCTGTACTAGAAGATCGTTGTCTTAATGGATTAAAAGAAACTTACATTGCATTAGGAGTTCCTACTAATTCATCAGTAAGAGCTGTAAGCATTATGAAAGCTTCAGCTACAGCGTTTATATCAGGCACAGCTTCTGACCGTAAAATGGCTTGTCCTGATGGAGACTGTTCAGCTCTAGCATCAGAACTAGGTAGCTATTGTGATAGAGTTGCTGCTGCAATTAGCTAATAAAAGCTGTTATAGACTAGAGTATATAAATTTTTATACTCTTAGGCTAAATACTTAATAAAAAAAGGAGATTAATATGAAATCAGTTATGACTACAACGATTAGTGCTGCAGACGCAGCTGGTCGTTTCCCTTCATCTTCAGATCTTGAATCAGTTCAAGGTAATATTCAACGTGCTGCTGCTAGATTAGAAGCTGCTGAAAAGTTAGCTAGTAATCATGAAGCTGTTGTAAAAGAAGGTGGAGACGCTTGTTTTGCTAAGTATTCTTACTTAAAAAATCCAGGTGAAGCTGGCGATAGCCAAGAAAAAGTAAACAAGTGCTACAGAGACGTTGATCATTATATGCGTCTTGTAAACTATTCTTTAGTAGTTGGCGGAACTGGTCCTCTTGATGAGTGGGCTATTGCTGGTGCTCGTGAAGTTTACAGAACTTTAAATCTTCCATCAGCTTCTTATGTTGCTGCTTTCGCTTTCACACGTGATAGACTATGTGTACCACGTGACATGTCTGCTCAAGCAGGTGGAGAATATGTTGCAGCTCTAGATTATATTGTTAATTCTTTAAGCTAATTTATAGCTTGATAATATAATAAACAAATAAAATAGCTAAGCAAGCTTATTGCTTAGCTATTTTATTTGTTTATTGAACAACTAAGCTCAGTTATGATATTGATGTATAGTAGTATTATATAATATACGTAATTATAAATACTACATACGTTGGAGCTTATTATGGATTCAAGTATAATGCAAAATACATGCATTAATATATCTTTTGGTCTTCTACTAGTAACTTTATTGGCTTATTGGACAAGTATTGCCTTTCCGAAAATAAAGAAAATCAAGCAAATTAGTCGAATTGGAGTATTAGTTATTAATGTACTATTGGCCTTTACACTAGCAAGTCGCTGGCAAGCTAATGGTTATTTTCCACTAAGTAACTTATACGAATCGTTGGTATTTCTAACCTGGTGCTTAACATTAGTCCATCTCATTCTTGAGCGACAAACTAATAGCCAAGTAGTGGGTGCTATTAGTGTGCCAATACAATTATTTATTATTGCTTTTGCTAGTCTTTCTTTACCTATTGAAATGCAACAAGCAAGTCCTTTAGTTCCTGCTTTACGCTCTAATTGGCTAATGATGCATGTAACTATTATGATGCTTAGTTATGCATTTCTAATTATAGGTTCCTTAATTTCTATTTTTTTTCTAATTATTACTTTCGGTCAGTCTATTCAGCTCAAAGGTAGTGCAACTGGAAAGATCTTAAGTCTATCTGTGATAAATCAAAGTAATAAGAATCGAGAAAGGCTTGAGAAGAAAGACTCTACGGATATAAATATTCAGTCTTCACCCCGTATGAATTTATTAGAAAGTTTAGACAATCTAAGCTATCGAATTATTGGTTTAGGGTTTCCGATGCTTACCATTGGTATTATTTCAGGGGCTGTTTGGGCCAATGAAGCATGGGGATCGTATTGGAGCTGGGATCCAAAAGAGACTTGGGCTTTGATCACTTGGCTGATTTTTGCATCATACTTACATTCACGCCTAACACAATCATGGCAAGGTAAAAAACCTGCTATTATAGCATCAGTTGGTTTTTTTATTGTTTGGATTTGCTATCTTGGTGTTAATTTCTTAGGTCAGGGCTTACACAGCTACGGGTGGGTATCATAATTAAAATGAATTGCATCTCAGATTGGTGGTTATGTGAAATGTTAATTCTTATAATATTAACATTGAAGGAAATGGTTTTCTATTTTAGAATAAGATTACTTAAACATACATACTGCTGAGACCGTAACATATAAAATACACATACATATAATATAATGAATAACAGCTTTTTAATTGCTTTAAATAACTCTGATAGTTCTTGGTCTACACAAGTAGCTGTCATTATGATTATCAGCAATATATTCGCAGTAGGAGTAGGACGATACGCAATACAAGTTAGAAATATTGGGCCTTCAATTCCAATTGCAGGTCTTGAAGGTTTTGGTTTAACTGAACTACTGGCTACAACTAGCTTAGGACATGTTATTGGAGCGGGTGCAATTCTAGGATTACGAAGTACAGGTATTATTAGTTAATAACTTAATGCAATATAAAACATTGCTTAACAGTATTTACTAACCAGTACAGCATAGATATTTCTTGCGTAGTACGTATCTTACACAGAAATGAAATGTTACAGACGATATCTTCAGATAATAAGAATAGCTACATCTAATTTTCATAGAATGTACCCATTTTTCTAAACTTATTATATCTTTCATTTCTTCTATCAGCAGCTGGTAGATTCATTAGAAAATTAAGTTCTGTAGATAAAACCTCTTTGAGGTTTTGAGCAGCCTGTAATGGGTCTGCCTGTGCTCCACCCAATGGCTCTGGTACAATTTTATTAATGATACCTAAAACTTTGAGATCAGAAGCTGTTATCTTGAGAGCTTCTGCTGCCTCAGGCGACTCTTGACTATTTTTCCATAGGATAGCAGCGCATGCTTCAGGAGTTGCTACAGTGTAAACAGCATGTTCAAGCATGATAATTGAATCGCCTATACCTATGCCCAGTGCGCCTCCTGATCCTCCTTCTCCGATAACCGTACAAATAATTGGAACATTAAAAGAAAACATTTCTCTTAGGTTCATCGCAATAGCCTCTCCTTGCCCCAATCTTTCTGCCTCAATACCAGCCCATGCTCCGGGCGTGTCTACAAAAGTAATAATAGGCAAACTAAAGCGCTCTGCATATCTCATTAATCTTAAGGCTTTTCTGTATCCACCAGGTGAAGCCATTCCAAAATTACGCGAGATATTTTCCTTAGTATCTTTACCTCTTTGGTGGCCAATAAACACTACTGATTGCTGTCCTAACTTACCTATACCACCAACTAAAGCAGGATCATCAGCACCGTTTCTATCACCATGTAATTCAATCCAATTGTCGAGCAAATATGGTACATAGTCAAGCGTTGTTGGTCTCTCTGCTTGTCTGACAAGGTGCAAGCGCTCCAATGGAGATAGACACGCAAAAATATCTTGTTTTAAATTAGTTATTTCTTGTTGAAAAAGACTCAGCTCTTGACTGATAGAGATACTATTTGTGCTAATTACATCATTAAGATGTATTACTTGATTCTTGAGCTCAACTACCGGTTTAAGAAAATCTAGTACTAGTGTTTTTTTTTCATTCATGTTTGTATCAAATGTAATATGTCTTTAAAATATATAATTAATTAGTAATCAGTATATTAGTAGTAAATAATATTATAATTAAAAATTTAGAGCAACGGGTTTTAACTGGTAGAAGCAGCTGTTATTTTTAAGATATCTCTAAATGACAGCATTCCTGGTTGCCAAAATAGATAAGATAGCTTTGTGTGACGGGGAGCATCCAATCTTTGCAATATTCTCGTGGTTACACGAATCAAGTCATCATAATCAAATCCTCTTTCTCCTTCTATTGATGACAAGTGGCAAAGATTACTTGATTTTGGGCACTCTGAGTCAAAAGGATCAATCCTATTATAACTATTGTAAAGAGTAGTGTCTAATGGCACAATATCTATAGTTGTTTCACTAAATAAACCGGAATGATTGGTTTCAACTATAGAATCTTGGTGAATATTGCCAATACTTGTATTTATGTGAGCAATAGCAACAATACTATCAGCTTGCTTGAGAATCTTACATACAGAACCTACAGTAAGCCCTTTTATACGAATACTCGTTCCTTTTTCAATACCGTGGTTAGTATCGAATGTAATGAAGATAGAATAATTTTTCTCAAAATGTCTGTTGTTCAATACTATCCAGGAAAAGCATGTAAAGACCAAAGTAATTAATAAAAAGATGATCTTTCTGAACTCTAAAGTCATTGTTGCTTCTCTTATATTCACAAATAAATATCTCTAGAAAGACTAAAATGACTTGACAGATTTTCTGGAAGGTATAACTTGTTACTGCAAGCCGTTAAATAGTTCAATGGCAATCTCATAACATCTGGATGAATTAATTGAGCTTCCTTGAGACTAGAGACAATAGACTGTATATTACTCGATAATTCTTTAGAGTTACTAAAAGTGTTAAAAAATGAACCTATGCCAACGCCAGAAGCACCATAAGAAATGGCCATTGGGGCAGTAAGAGAGTTAATACCTGAAGAGCTAATGATAGGAATACTAACGTATTTGCTAAATACATAGGTTCCAGATAGTGCAGCGGAAGCATTACAAATTGACTGGTCTAGATAGTCCAAACTTTCAGATTGTGTACTAATACCCTCAGTTTGAATTAAGTCAACACCGAGGTATTCTAGCTGTTGAGCTAGTCTGATTTGAGTACTGAAGTTTAATGTATGAGGAATCGTTACGCAGATTGTGGAACCAGGGGTTTTAGTAATTAACTCTTTTGTCATTTCTAAAACTTGATGTTCTGAAAAAGCAATACCTTTGTCATAAAAAACATCAAAATTGCCTATTTCAATTATATCAGCACCGGCTTTATAGCAGAGAACTAATTCGTCTATGTCAATTGAAGAGACACATATTGGTAAAGATGACATTTGCAGTACTTCTTGCAAGATATCTACATTAGCTGCTATGTCTACGTAAGTGGCATTCCCAAGTTCAGCTGCCTGAACTTTCTGAATTATATCTAGTAAGTTAAAATTACTTAAGCCAATAATTACTTTTAGAACTTGACTCTTTTGAAAAGCTGCATCCAGCTTAGGATGTAATGGCATGGTGGTATAAACAAATGAATAATTAACAGTTTTATAAAATGAAGTTGAACTATCTTTGCAATTATATGTCTGTTGTTTTTATAACAATAATATTAGCAAAGATATTTGGTAGATTAAATTTGTCAGGTGTGGGATTTAGTAAGCTAAGCCCATGCTTCTAGTTGTTTCTGCACCTAAGTATACTCTCACACTTAAGAAATCAGTCGGACATGCTGTTTCACAGCGTTTACAACCAATGCAATCTTCTGTTCTAGGAGATGAGGCGATTTGACCTGCCTTACAACCATCCCAAGGAACCATTTCTAATACATCGCATGGACACGCTCGTACACATTGGGTACATCCAATACAGGTGTCATACACTTTTACATTATGGGCCATGAGGGGAGTTATTATAATTAGTACGTATTCAGGTATATGCTTATATTATCAGAATGAATCTATCTAACATAAATTGTAGTGGCATTTTCATAAATGCAATAGTATAAAGCTAAAAACTTCACAAAAAGTAAAGTTCTGTTATCAATAAACTATATTAAGGATTTATAAGAAGAAAATGCAATATTAGTTAGCGGTGTATCAACCTCTGCTGGTGGCACTACTTGCCAGAATAAAGGTAAGAACTTACTCCATTCTTGCAAAATAAGCTTAGCCTTAGGACTATTTGTTTTATTAACATGCATCTCAAGTAGTCCTTTTAGTTGCTGCTCTCCTTCATGGGTACTAATCTTTTGAGTTTTCACTATTTCATTATTAATTTTGGCCATTAGACTATTGTCTTCGTCTAAGAAGTATCCAATGCCTCCCGTCATTCCTGCGCCAATATTTCTGCCGGATGGTCCTATAACGACAACAACACCACCTGTCATATATTCACAAGCATGATCACCAGTGCCTTCGACAACAGCATGAGCAAGAGAGTTTCTTACTGCAAATCGTTCTCCTGCTTGACCATTGGCAAATAAGTAACCACCAGTAGCACCGTATAAACATGTATTCCCAATAATAACTTGTTCACTTGGAGCATATGTAATTCCTTGCTCAGGTTTAATAATGAGCTCACCTCCGTTTATACCTTTTCCAACATAATCGTTTGCTTCTCCTAAAAGGGTAAAATTAAGTCCTTGGGAGAGGAAAGCGCCATAGCTTTGACCAGCTGAACCGCTGAAAGTTAGGTTTATATTGCCAGCAAAGCCTTTATTTCCATACATTTTTGCTATTTTTCCGGAAATTCTCGCCCCAACGGAGCGATTTGTATTGACAATTTTAATTTGTTTAGAGATATCTTTCTGCTTTGTAATTGCTTCAATTATAGCTGGATCGGCTAATAGCTCATCATCTAAAACAGGCCCATTCTGGTGTGGCTTATCACGTGAGCCTAACACTAGATCTGGTAAATCTAGAGACTCATAAAAAAGAGAACCTATTTTCAAATTTCTGGTCTTAGCAAGCGAAACCTCTTGATTAACCTTCAATAGGTCTAAAGAACCAATTAAGTGATCCAGCTTACTATATCCTAGGTTAGCCAGTTCAACTCGTATTTCTTCGGCTACAAAAACGAAGAAATTTACTAAGTCAGCTGGAATACCAGGATACCTGTTCCGCAAATCTTGTCTCTGTGTTGCTACGCCAACTGGGCAGTTATTAGTATGGCAGATCCTTGCCATTACACAACCTGTAGCAATCATTGCAATAGTACCAAACCCAAACTCTTCTGCTCCCATAGCTGCTGCAAGTATTATATCTAAACCTGTTCGTAAACCACCATCTACGCGTAGTACGACTCTGTCTCTCAAGTGGTTTTTGCACAAAAGATGATGAACTTCTGTTAAACCTAATTCCCATGGACTACCTGCATGCTTAATGGAGCTTAATGGTGATGCTCCGGTGCCACCGTCATGCCCAGAAATTTGGATAATATCAGCATTACCTTTAGCTACACCTGCAGCGATTGTCCCTATGCCGATCTCAGAAACTAACTTTACTGATACTTTTGCGTTAGGATTAATCTGGTGTAAATCAAATATTAACTGAGAAAGATCTTCAATTGAATAAATATCATGATGTGGTGGTGGTGAGATTAAAGTAACACCTGGCTTACAATTTCTCAATTCTGCTATATAAGGGCTTACTTTTTTACCAGGTAATTGCCCTCCTTCACCGGGTTTTGCACCTTGTGCAATCTTAATTTCTAACTGTTCACCACTCATTAAATATTCAGGAGTTACACCAAAGCGGCCTGATGCTATTTGCTTAATAGAAGAGTTTGCCAAATCATTATTCTTTAAACCTTTTAAATGAGGAAACTCTTCAGTCACACCTGAAGCATTAACTTTGCTAACTTTATTAAAGCGTTTGGGGTCTTCACCACCTTCACCCGAATTAGACTTCCCACCAATTCTATTCATTGCAACAGCTAATGTCTCATGAGTTTCTCTTGACAAAGCTCCCAAAGACATACCGCCCGTACAAAATCTAGCTAATATTGATTCTACTGGCTCAACTTTATCAATAGAAATGGGCGGTTTTTTACTCTCCAGAACTAATAAATCTCTCAAACTAGTTGGTGGGCGGTTATCAAGTAATGCCTTATATTTCATATATATGGCATTATCTTGTGAGCGTACAGCTTTATGCAAAGTTTTTGACATCTCAGGATTATTGACGTGATACTCTGCACCTGGACGGTATTGTACATAGCCCAAATTTGGCAATTTTTTAGGAAAGTCAGTTATAAATGCTTTAGCATGAGTGCTTTGCACTTCTTCCATTAGTTCAATAAGATTCATACCTGCTACACGAGAGACAGTTCCTCTAAATGCCAGATCTACTACCTGAGGACCTAAACCAAGAATTTCAAAAATTTGGGCACCATGATAACTAGAGATCAAGGATATTCCCATTTTTGATAAAATTTTCAGTAGCCCAGTTTCAATTGCAGTTCTATAATTATTTTGTGCTTCACTAAGGCTTAGTGGTGGAATTTTACCATTCTTCATTAGTTTCTGGGTTCTTGTTTGATGCCACCACTGCCTTGACGTTTTAAATGCTAGATAAGGACAGATTGCACTTGCTCCATAACCAATTAAACATGCAAAATGATGAGTACTCCAGCACTGTGCTGTCTCTATAACAATCGAGACCCTGTGCCTCAGATTATGCTTGATTAGATGGTGGTGAACAGCCCCTACTATTAGTAATGGTGGAATAAAAAGATTATTCTTTAACACTTTATCTAATTTATCAGAAAGAATGATTATTTCTATTCCATTTTTGGCTGCATCCATAGCTTCTTGACAAATTGCATTAATTTTGATGGAAGCTTCTGTGGTATCACCTGTAGAAATGAAAGATGTGTTAATTGTAATATGTGCAAATTTTAACATGCATAATTCTTTTAACTCATTCTCATTTATAACAGGAGATGAAAGATAAACAGACCTTGCCATCTTAGATGTCGGAGACAATAAATTACCTTTAGGTCCTAAGTTAATACCGAGAGACATAACTAGACTTTCTCTTAAGGGATCTATTGCTGGGTTAGTAACTTGAGCAAATCTTTGCTTGAAGTAGTCATATAATATATGTGGCTTTGAAGATAGAATTGCTAATGGAATATCATCTCCCATACAGAATGTAGGTTCTTTAGCTGAAGTTGCCATGTGTTCAATCACTAACTCAACATCTTCACTAGAATATCCAAAAGCTGTGTGTAACTGCATCATAGTTAAACTATCAACATTTTCATCTTCTAAGTATGACTGACGCTGTAATGTTATTTTATGTTGCTTTAACCATTGGCCGTACGGTGACTTATTTGCTATCTTATTTTTAATAGTCCAATTATCTAAGATTTCGTCGTTTTCAAGGTCAGCTGACAACATCTGTCCTGGCCCTAGTCTACCTTTTGCTTTTACGTTCTCTGGCAAAATTTCGACAACACCCGTTTCTGAAGAAATTATAAGTAGGTCATCGTGAGTAATACAGTAACGTGCTGGTCTTAAACCGTTACGATCAAGTGTTGCTCCAACTTTTTTACCATCCGTGAAGACGACTAATGCTGGACCGTCCCATGATTCTTGTAGATGACTATAGTATTCATAAAAATCTGTAATAGCAGGATATTTATCTAGTGCTGGCTGGTTTTTATAAGCTTCAGGAATTAGTATCATTAATGCTTCTTCAGGGCTCATACCGGAAGCAATCAGGAGTTCTACTGAAGCATCTAGATTAGCTGAATCACTATTCTCATAGTTAACCACAGAATCTACTGAATCTGCATCGTACTCTAAATTTTGATGCGTCAAAAGAGACTCTCGTGATTTCATCCAGTTTAAATTCCCTAGTAGGGTATTAATCTCGCCATTATGTGCAATAAAGCGCATTGGCTGAGCTAATGGCCACTTTGGCATTGTATTTGTGCTAAAACGGCGGTGATAAATAGCAAATTTACTTTTGTACTTTGGATTATATAAATCTTGGTAAAACTGACCTAATACTGCAGATCTAAGCATACCTTTGTATACAATAATTCGGGTAGAAAAAGAGCAGATATAAAAATCATGACTAATAGACTCATATGATTCTGCAATAGTTCTATCAATTTTTTTACGTACAGCAAATAAAGTGTTTTCATGATTATTACGATTCGTGCTATCTAAACGTACAAAGCATTGCTTAATAACAGGCTTATTTTTTTTAGCCTGGTTGCCTAAAACCTCATCTATAGTTGGGACAATTCTCCAACCTAATAAAGTAATATTGTGATCTTGTAAAACTAAATTAAAAACGGATTCTAGCTTTTCAGTATGCTCTTGTGAGAAGAATACCATGGCTACGCCTATGTCATTACGGTTGCTTAAATCATGCTGATCTATTGTATCTGAAAATAGCTCCCAAGGAATTTGGGTAGTAATACCTGCACCGTCACCAGAGTCCCTATCTGCGCTACATGCCCCACGATGTTCCATGCATGTTAAGCACTGCAAAGCTTGTACAATTAAATTGTGATTTGGAGGTCGCTTTAACTGCGCCAAAAGTCCTACCCCACATGCATCTCGCTCTTGAGCCACAACGGGCAATCCTGTATAATTCTCTAGTTGATAAGTAAAATGTCTAGATGCTTGCATATCTTTTTGTAGTGTAAAAATGTTTTAAGTAGGATTATTATCCTGATTAATAATTAACTAAATGAAGTATAACTAATACAAATCTTGATATTAATAGATATAGGTACTATGTATCTAGTCAAAGATAATTCATTGAATTAATATCAGTGCAGGGGATAATCTAAGTAATTTTCCTATTACGGAAATTAATAATTTCAATGCTTAATTAAGTGTTAGAATTGATACTTTTGAATAATTAAATTTAATAGTCCAAAAATATGAATGATCACTAATATAATTATTACATAAATCAAGATAAGACCTATAATTTTTTATCTGAATATTATAAAGTAAGATAAGAAAAAGACTATACTTATTGAAAAGACCTGGTAGAATTTATTCACAATACATTAGTCTTTAAACAAAAGAATTTTTACATGCTTTACTCTAATCTAGTTGAATCAAATCAAATTATATATAAAACAGAAGAACTGCTAGAAGCGGCATCGAACAGGTTTAAAATTACTGTACAAATAGCAAATAGAGCTAAGAGAAGGAAGTATGAAGACATAGATATCATAGATGATCCTAGAGTTAAACCTGTTATAAGAGCTATTCTGGAGATGGCTGATGAAATTACACAGCCTGAAATCATTGGAGACTAAAACAGAAGTGATACTTCTTAATAATTTGTAAAGATAAAAAGGTAGGAAGAGCTGTATATATATTGATGATAGTGTAATAAATAAAGTACGTAAATGGATTCTCATCTACTTACCTGTTTATTGAGAAAACATATTTTTACTAAGGGAGAAATTTTATATGCTAGATGCTTTCGCAAAAGTTGTTGCACAAGCTGATGCTCGAGGAGAATTTTTAAGTAATACGCAACTAGATGCGTTGTCCACAATGGTTAATGAAGGTAAAAAACGCCTTGATGTAGTTAACAAAATTAACGCAAATGCGTCAGCTATTGTCACTAATTCGGCTAGAGCGTTGTTTGCAGAGCAACCTCAGCTTGTTCAACCAGGTGGTAATGCATATACAAGTAGAAGAATGGCTGCATGTCTAAGAGATATGGAAATTGTATTAAGATACGTTAGCTATTCAATGGTAGCTGGTGATTCTAGTGTTCTTGATGATCGTTGCTTAAATGGCTTACGAGAAACTTATCAAGCTCTTGGTACTCCTGGTACGTCTGTAGCTGTAGCAATTCAAAAAATGAAAGAAGCTTCAGTTGCGCTAGCAAATGATCTAAACAATGTTCCATTAGGTGATTGTAGCGCTTTAACTGCAGAATTAGGTAGCTATTTTGATCGTGCTGCAATTGCAGTAGTCTAACACATTTGATCATTCCTTTGTAAACCTTACTTAAACAACTAAAGAAATATATGAAAACTCCAATTACTGAAGCTATTGCTTCTGCAGACAGCCAAGGTCGCTTTCTAAGCAATGCTGAATTACAATCAATTAATGGCAGATACGAAAGAGCTTCTTCTAGTTTAGAAGCCGCTGCTTCATTAACTAATAGTGCACAGCGCTTGATTACAGGAGCTGCTCAGGCTGTGTATACAAAATTTCCTTTTACGACTCAAATGCCTGGTCCTACTTATGCTTCAAGTGCAATAGGCAAAGCTAAATGCGCAAGAGACATTGGTTACTACTTAAGAATGACTACTTACTGTCTAGTAGTTGGTGCAACAGGTCCCATGGATGAATACTTAGTAGCTGGTTTAGAAGAAATCAACCGTAGTTTTGAGCTTTCTCCAAGCTGGTATATAGAAGCACTACAATATATTAAAAGTAGTCATGGATTATCTGGCCAGGTTGGAAATGAAGCAAATACATATGTGGATTATGCAATTAATACGTTGAGCTAACAAATTGTAGTGCATTAAGAACAAAAGAAAAGACTCTTAAGAAATGAACATTATGATAAATTAAAACCGCGGGTCAGACATGAACAAAATAAGCATGTATCCGCGGTTTCTTTGTATGCAAATTTGATAACAATATGGAGACCATATCTTTTTAGATCTGTTAGAGTACTATCTATATGCAAGAGTAAGGTTATAACTGCTTGCTAAGCATAATAATCATTATATGGTAAGATAAATATCTCCTCTATCAAAAATTTACTATATTAAATGAAAGAACACAATATCAAACCTGTAATATTAACTATCCTTGATGGCTGGGGTCACAGCGACAGCACTAAAGGAAATGCTATCTACACCGCAAGAACACCAAATATAGATTATTTACAAGCAAGATTTCCAACAACTAAACTTAGCGCATCAGGTTTGCAGGTAGGTCTACCTGAAGGACAGGTTGGCAACTCTGAAGTAGGGCATGCTTCAATAGGCAGTGGGCGTGTTATACCACAAGATTTAGTTAGAATCTCTGCATCTATTCAAGACAAGACTTTCATGAAGAATAGGACAATTAATAACCTCTGCTATAATATCAATCAAAAGAATTCTAAACTACATTTAATTGGCCTTTGTTCAGATGGAGGTGTACATTCTCATATTTCACATTTGATAGCTCTCTTAAACCTTATAAAAACTAATCAAGTAGCAAACGTTTGTATTCATTTTATAGCAGATGGCAGAGATACTAAGTCCAACTGTGCAACTGGCTTTTTAGAAACTATTATTAATCATATTGAAAAGATTGATTTAGGAAAAATTTGCACAGTTAGTGGAAGATATTATGCTATGGATCGAGACTGTAGATGGACTCGTACAGAAGCTTTTTATAATATTCTTACGAGTAATATAACTAATAGTTCAAAAAAACCTTTCAAATTTATTGCAGAATGCTATAACAATAATATTTCTGATGAGTTTATTATACCAACTCGGCTAAGTGAAGGTGCTATAGAAGATAATGACGGTATTTTGATGTTTAACTTTAGGCCAGATAGGATGCGACAGATAGTTCAAGCATTGAAAAAAGATAACTTTAGGGGTTTTGAGACAAAAAAATTGACAAATGTTGAGGTAGTAACTTTTACACAATATGACTCAACATTAAATATTCCATTAGCATTTAAGCCACTAGTCAAAACTAATTTTTTAGGGGAAATTATTGCGCAGAATAATTTAAAACAACTTCGAATTGCAGAGACAGAAAAGTATGCTCATGTTACGTACTTTTTAAACGGGGGAGTTGAAGAACCCTTTACAGGAGAGGATCGGGAACTAATAGCTAGTCCACAAGTTAAAACCTATGATGAATCTCCAGAGATGTCTGCTGAACAAATTACCAGTAGTCTTATTTCTGCAATAGGCAAAGGCATATATTCTCTAATTATAGTAAACTATGCAAATCCAGATATGATTGGGCATACTGGGAACTTCGAAAGTACTGTTCTTGCTATAGAAAAAGTAGACCAGTGTCTAAGTAAAGTAATACATGCTGTAGATATAGCTAATGGAACACTTTTAATTACTGCAGATCATGGGAATGCTGAGTATATGATAGATAGTAGTGAGGAACCGAGTAAGTCGCATACAACTAATCTTGTACCTTTTATTTTTATGCAAAGTTGGAATAGTCTTTCTAGTAATACAACAGATACCTGCAACATAAGTTTGAGAGAACATGGATCTTTAACAGATATTGCTCCTACTATTATTGAAGTACTAAACTTACCACAGCCAGTAGAAATGACAGGCAAATCTTTGTTAGAAAAAGTAGTACCAAAAGTGAGGTTCTAGCTTTTATAAAGTATAATGAAAATAGACACGAAATTACACAAGGCTGCTTATACTTTTATAAAAATTTGGAGTGCTAACATAGAAAATAAGAAAATATTCTATAGTAGTTTTAACGATTTTATACCAAAAGAGTGGCAACTTTTATTAACCAGTGATGGCTCACTTACAAGACACATTAATATATTAAGAAGGCAGAAAGTGCAGATCCACATTATCATAAACAAAAGAACTGTGCTAGAAGATACAAAATATTTTTCGCTTGATACAGTAAGTGAGACAAAACGAGAGGTCTGGTTAATGAATGGTAAACAAACATTAATATTTGCACAATCTTATTGGCTTGAACCAAAGCAGTCATTACAATTTAACTCTCACAAACCAATTGGTCAAGTACTCATAGATAATGAAATCAATGTTCACAGAGAAATAACTCATATTTACTGTGGATACTGTAAGATAATAGAATCCAAGTTCGGTAATAGAGGTCCACTCTGGGGCAGATCATACTTGCTTTACTTTAATCGAACTCCAACACTTATTATAAATGAGATATTTTCTCCATATTTAGTCAAAGACATACAATTTTTCAACCATAAGACACATGCTTAATCTTTTTTCTGAAAGTAAATATCGCACATTTAATAAGTATAAATCAACTATAAGAAGAATTAATGAACTAGCCCAAGAGATGGAAGATTGGTCAGATACGCAGTTGTTTAATCAAACAGCACATCTAAAACAAAAGTTTACTGAATGCAATGATTTGGACTTGCTTTTGCCAGAAAGCTTTGCAAGTCTTAAAGAAGCATGTCGTAGGGCAATAGGAATTTCACTATTTGATGTTCAACTACTGGGGGGAATAGTATTACATAACGGAAATATTGCAGAAATGAAAACAGGGGAAGGAAAAACTCTTGCCGCAACACTACCTGCTTATTTAAATTCTCTTACTGGAGAACCTGTTCACGTTGTGACAGTAAATGATTACTTGGCTAAAAGAGATTCAGAGTGGGTAGAGCAAATTTATAATAGAGTAAATATTCAAGTAGGCCTAGTCCAACAAGATATGAGTGCAGATGCAAGAAAACAAAACTATTCTAAAGAAATTGTCTACGTTACAAACAGTGAACTTGGATTTGACTACTTAAGAGACAATATGGCGATTGATCTAAATGATATTGTACAGAAGAAATTTTCTTTTTGTATTATTGATGAAGTTGACTCAATTCTTATAGATGAGGCACGTACACCTTTAATTCTTTCTGGGCCGTCTCAAATTGCAACTGCAAAATATAGTACAAGCAACTTATTGTGCTCTGAATTAGTAAATACACTTCACTATGAGATTGATGAAAAGAATAGAAGTGTTATCTTGACTGATGAGGGCATAGCATATTGCGAAGAATATCTTCAAATACCCAATATTTATCAAATTCAAGACCCATGGGCACAACATCTCACTAATGGGTTAAAAGCTAAAGAATTATTTGTAAAAGATAGGCATTATATTGTAAAAGATAAAGAAGTAATTATTGTTGATGAGTTCACTGGTAGGATTATGCCTGGACGAAGATGGAGTGACGGTTTACATCAAGCAGTTGAAGCTAAAGAAAATGTCACTATTCAAAAAGAGAATCAAACACTAGCTTCTATCACATATCAGAATTTTTTTTTACTATATAAAAAACTATCGGGTATGACAGGTACTGCCTTAACTGAAATTACAGAGTTTGACAAAATATATAATATTAATGTAGTTGAAGTCCCAACTAATAAATCTTGTATAAGACAAGATTTAGCCGATTTGGTATACAAAAGAGAGTATGATAAATGGTCAGCTATTGCCAATGAGTGCTATGACATGTACCAAGTGGGCAGACCAACTTTAATTGGAACTACCAACGTTGAGAAGTCTGAATTGTTAGCTAAAATCTTGGATGAATACAAGATTCCATATAGGCTACTGAATGCAAAACCAGAAAATGTTGAAAAAGAATCTGCGATTATTGCGCAAGCTGGTCAGTTAAATGCTGTAACAATTGCCACAAATATGGCTGGACGTGGTACAGATATTATATTAGGGGGAAATGCAAAACAAGTAAGCAGGCTACTTATGGTAGCTTACTTAACGGAGGTTATATGCAATATTAATATTGGAGCAAATAATTTACAGTTGGGAATGGATCTAGATCAGGTCCAACACATTTTTCAAGAGCTCTCTATTAATATTACAAAAGATAAATTACTAGAAAAGATTGAGACTAATGATCAACTTGCAATATATATTGAAGAATGTCTTATTAAGCCTATTGCTTCCGATGAGATAGCTACAATTATTAAAACTGCATACGAAAAACTTATTGCTATTTATAACCAACTATTCAATGATAATCGAAATAAGGTTATTGAACTTGGCGGACTCCACGTAATTGGCACCGAACGTCATGAATCAAGACGTATTGATAATCAACTTCGTGGGCGAGCTGGTAGACAAGGGGATGTTGGTTCGTCACGGTTCTTCTTAAGCCTTGAAGACAGTTTACTAAGGATTTTTGGGGGAGACAAAATACTACGTTTAATGGAGACGCTGAATATAGAAGATGACACACCTATTGAATCAAAGATTCTTAGTAATAGTCTAGATAGTGCACAAAAAAAAGTAGAGTCTTATTATTATGATATTAGGAAACAGCTTTTTGAGTATGACGAGGTTCTTAATATTCAAAGACAAGCTATCTATTCAGAGAGAAATAGGATTTTGAGTTCTAACTATGTTAGGGATTGTATTATAGAGTATGGTGAAAGTACCATTGATGAAATTTTACTGTTTCAATTAACATCAAATTCTGGTCGACATGATAATGGAGATAAAAATGTTCGCATTCTGAAAAAGACTCAAGCTATTTTAAATGTGCCTGCACAACTGGATCAAGGTGAGATAAGAAAACTAGAAACCGAAGACATTAGGCTGTTTTTATATGAACAGCTGAGAATTACATATGACCTTAGAGAAGCATACTTAGAGCAACTACGCCCTGGTCTAATTAGACAACTCGAAAAATACTATCTTCTACAACAGATAGATAAAGCATGGCAAGAACATCTTGAAGACATGTCTAACCTTAGGGAATCTATCGGTTGGCGTAGTTATGGTCAACAAGACCCTTTAACAGAATATAAAAACGAAGCCTTCTCATTATTTTTAAATATGATTACTTATATTAGGGAGACAGTAGTTTACTTAATAATGAGGTCTAAATTGGTTATAGACACTGACACTAGAAAAGATACCTAGAAATAGAACAAAAAACTTTTTTCCAATAGTTGACATATGACTATAAATTAGTTAACATATCTGTGTATGCTAAGTATTAGTGTTCAAGCCCCCATCGTCTAGAGGCCTAGGACATCTCCCTTTCACGGAGGTAACGGGGATTCGAATTCCCCTGGGGGTATTTTTATATCAGACAAAACTAGATTTTATATTAGAGCAGAATGAATGAAGCTGACGCAATCCTTGGTCACTGTCTTGTATAGATAAGCATTGGACAAATGCTGATCCCATTACTATCCCATCGATATTCCATTGTGAAATTTTCCGAACATGTTCTGGTGTAGATATGCCAAAACCTAATATGAGCTTTTGATTACTTTTTTCTCTTATGCTACTCACAAAAGATTCCATTTCCTCTTTGATATCTTGACGCAAGCCAGTTACACCTGTTGAGCTTACTATATAGACTGTTCCTTGTGCTTTGGACAAAATTTTATCAACTCGACTATCAGGGGTAATAGGGGTAATCAGTAAAATTAGCTCTAGGTTATACTTTTGGCAAAGTGAAATAGTGTAATCTACTTCTTCTAAAGGTAAATCAGGAACTATTAGACCTTTAATACCAGCTTCAGAAGTGTCCCTTACAAACTTTTCAAGTCCGCGTGCAAGTATCGGATTGTAGTATGTAAAGAGTACAAGAGGAGCCTTTGTGGTAGTATGCAGACTAGATAATAATCGGAAAATTTGATCTACATTAACACCTGCAGCTAATGCTTGTTTTGACGCCTCCTGAATGATGGGTCCATCTGCTAAAGGATCTGAATAAGGTAAACCAATTTCTATGATATCAGCACCTGCATTGTCCAGGATTTTAATAGCTTTCTCAGTAGTCTCTAGATCTGGAGCTCCAGCCATAATGAAGGGAACTAATGAACACTTTGGCTCTGGTGAGTTTAAAACTTGAAAGATAGTTGGCATTTTATAGTGAAAAGTAAAACATTATTATTGGAAACTATAATATCAGATTTAATAGAATGTGCGTTCGATCTAGTTGGGTTGCCCGGGACTCGAACCCGGAACTATTCGGTTAAAAGCCGAGTACTCTACCATTGAGTTAGCAACCCATATAGTATAATATAAACATAGCTAAAAAAGAATATCAAGACCATAATAATATTTTTTTAATTTTCGTATTAAATAAATTAAAAAATCCCAATGATGAGTACTTTTCTACACAATAAATTTCTTGAGAGCTTAGCTAATAAGTTTGAGCTTCGACATCGCCCTTCTGTCTTAGTTGCAGTATCTGGTGGCCAAGATTCACTATGTTTAATGAAATTATTTCTAGATGTTAAAGGTCAGTTCTTTAATAGAATAGGTATTATTCATATAGATCATCAGTGGAGAGAAGACACTGTAGAAAATACAAGCCATCTTGTTAACTTGATTGGTGCAATAAAAACTCAGTCATATTTTTACCAAATACAAGAGGGGAAGTATTCAGAACATGAAGCAAGAGAAGTAAGATATCAAATAATTTTAGAGGCAGCAAATAAATATAACTACTCTTTTATAGCTACAGCCCATAATAGTAATGATAGACTAGAGACATTTTTACAAAATACACTAAGGGGCAGTAGTCCTGATAATCTCAATAGTCTTATTTGGAATCGGGCACTTACAAATAGGATAAGACTAGTAAGACCTTTGATTGATATACCACGAACAGAAATATCTTGGTTTTGCAGACATTATTATTTGCCGATTTGGTCAGATAATACAAATATCTTTTATAGTAAAACAAGGAACCGAATGCGACAAGAAATGATACCGTATATAAAGTTGTATTTCCAACCTAAAATTGAGCAACAAATAAGTAACTTTCTTGACAAAATTAATTCCGATAGCGACTACTTAAAGCAAAATACTATAAAGTTATATTTACAGATTAAACATCCATATCTTGTAGCAATCAATTATCACAAGTTATTGAAACAACATCGATCGATACAAGAAAGGGTAGTACAGATATTTCTGGAACATAACACACATATGCATTGTGAAAACACTGTAAGTTCTAGAATTATTGAGTTTTTAGACCATAAACTAAATAATAATGTACTCTATGAAAGCTTTCAAATCAAAGTAAATAAAAACTGGATCTATATATGCCACATATAGATATGGAAACTCAATATATCTCAAAATAAAATATAGAACAAATAAATCGATAGCATGATAAACTTATAGAATATTTAATTATTGCATTATATCAAACAATAAATGGATCTAATTTTAAAAACTGAGATTAAAAATATTATTAGTGACCAACCTATTATAATATTTATGAAAGGCTCAAAAGAACAACCACGCTGTGGATTTTCAAGTACAGTAGTACAAATCTTTGATAGCTTACATGCAGAGTATGAAACTTTTGATGTACTAGAGGATGATAGGATAAGAGAAGGTATTAAAGAATACTCTAAGTGGCCTACTATTCCTCAAGTATATATAAATAATGATTTCATTGGTGGGACTGATATTATTGTAGAACTTTATAACAGCAAAGCTTTACAAGAACTACTAGAAACTGTTTGCAATGAGTTATAACATCTAACTCTGTGAAGAAAAGTTTATGACTAAATATAATGTATTAACATAAATGAATATACTATCACTATCAATCTGATATTCATATAAGATATATAAACAAGTATAATAAAAACATATACGCATATTAATGAATATAGAATAAATACAAGGAAAAAGATATGATTAATTGGCAAGTAATAGGTCAGCTAACATCACTAGCGATTATTGTTTTAGTTGGACCAGCAGTAATAATTTTGCTTTCATTTAAACGTGGAAATCTTTAATAGGTAAGGTGTGCACAAAGATGAAGAACAATTAGATATGACAGAATATAGATTACTTATATTCTGCAAGAATTTTCTAACTATTCTACAATATACAATAACTTAAGTCTTGTTATCAAATGATAATCTTAATTCAATAGTTTACTTAAAGATTCACCCTATTCCATCGGACAAAGTTTCACTTGAAATATTTTGAGAATTGCTAGCAAATTCATTACTTGGAGCAAGGAACAACATGCAATGGCATTCTTGCCTTTCTCTCATAGGCACACATGGACAGTTCCAATACGTCCCCTGTACTTCTACGTTTTTATCTTCGTAATGTCTGCATGGACAAAGAGGGGCTCCATACTGATCTTTATGCTTTGCGAGGCCTTCTACCACAACTGCGGTTACAGTAGAATCAATGCAGAAAAAGGTACCGGTTCGTTTAGCATAAGTTTCAGAAAATTTACGCATGGCTTCTAAACTTGCCGATGTGGGCTTTTGTTCTGGGCTTATCATATTGTACTCCTTACTTATGTAAGATATAAAAGTTGAGATATCAGAATACTAAAGTATTAAATTTTACAATATTTACAATGTCTATATTCTAAATATTCTATACAATAAGAAATATAGTGATAGACAATAAAGTTTAGTCTATAATATATATAAATAATCTATTATACAAAGCAGTTAAGAACTATGACAGCAGCATATTTACCTTCGATTCTAGTACCATTAGTTGGAATCATTTTTCCTGGACTGGGAATGGCTCTTCTATTTCTTTACATAGAACAGGAAAGTATTGCCTAATCTGTACGCATTTTATTATATAGGATAATTATAAGCCGCTTTTTATATCTGTATAGATGAATTTAAAAGCGGCTTCACTAGAGGTGCACAATACTTGTTAAATGACTATATTTCTATCAACGTATGTTACAACGAAGATCCTATTCCAGAATAAGAACCATAAATAAAAATACCTAAAACAGTAATTGCGGCTATTCCACCCGCTGTTGCAACTAACCATAAAGGAACTCTTCCTGTACCTGCCATTTACTTAAAACTCCTACTGTATATTGTTTACTTACTCTCAAAAATTTGCATTTGGGACTATATTCATTACTTCTTTAGTTAAAGAAGTAGCTAGAGAATAAAACTGCCAACACAAAAATCAATAATAATCCCCAAAATAAGGAAGTACGATTTAATTCTACTGGCTCTTTGTTTGGATTAGGACCACTCATAATAATCTCCTATCTTTGGATAAATTGCATGGATGTAATAGCACCTAAAAAGAAAACAGTAGGTATTGCTAAACCGTGTATCGCTAACCATCTGAATGTAAAAATTGGGTAAGAAATAGGCTGATTTGTATTGCCTCTACTCATAAAAGATAATCTCCTGTCTAAATTCCTTTAGTTAAATCTTCAAGCTCTTGCTTTGCGCTAAAACGATCGTTTACCAAAGGCACCTGCTGGCGATCTTGTGTAAAGTATTCATTGGGGCGTGGCGTTCCAAAGACATCATAGGCTAAACCAGTACTAATAAATAACCATCCTGCTACAAACAGGGAAGGGATAGTAATACTATGAATAACCCAATAACGTACGCTTGTAATAATATCAGAAAAGGGACGTTCTCCAGTGGATCCTCCTGACATGATATCTACCTCCTGCTAAAAAATAAGAATTAATAAAGTGATAATTAACTTAACATTATAGGACAATGTAAGTACTTGAAAATTGACGTCTATAACATGATTACTCAATATCTAATTAAAGATTAAGTTAATAGAGCGTATATTAATCAGCTGAAGCCGATAGGAAAAAGCTTCCAGAAACGATTATCATTTCAGTTAATATAACTCATAATACATTATAACCAGTAATCTTGATTAATAAGCTACTGTATAAGTATATTTTATAGGATAAGTTAATACATATATCTATTAATACATAAAAATATTAATAAGATAGACATGAGACCTATTCACCTTATACTCTTTTCTATAAAAAAGGAAGCTACTTCATTAATTCTTATTCTCTGCAACATGCAAATCAAACCAAAAACTACTACCTATTCCGATCTCGCTATAGAGAAATATCTGGCTGTCATGCTTTTCAATAATATTTTTAACAATAGATAGGCCAAGTCCAGTACCATTCAAAGTATGCACATTATTTTCGAGACGGACAAATCTATCAAAAATGCGATCTTGATCTAGTTTACCAATGCCTGCACCATCATCAATAATTTCGATTCGGATTTTACCTGGAAAGATATAGTTCATTTGGTTATAGGATTCTAGAGGATATGCTTTAACAATAATCTTTCCATCTGACTTGGTAAATTTAAGAGAATTGCCAATAAGATTAGAAATAACTTGTATTATTAAATTCGGGTAGCCATCTATGCTACTAACAATCGGACATATCTTAAAAGATAATTCTATATTTTGCTGACAAGCTCTAAGATTTGAAGCCTGAATAGTGGAAGGAATAATATCAAAGACTTCGACTCTTTCAAGCTGATCAATAAAACCTGACTCCAGACGAGACAAATCTAAGACGTCATTGACTAAATTTGTGAGCCTTAGGGTTTCTTGATTGGCTATTTCTAAAAACTCTTTTTGCTGCTTGCTAGTGAGACTATCTTGATATTCAGATAATGTTTCCAGGAATGATCTAATGTTAAATAAAGGAGTTCTCAGTTCATGAGATACATTACTAATAAACTGATTTTTAGCCTCATTCAAGTCTACTTGTGTAGTTATATCTTGAATTATAATAGCAATACCTGTGAAAGTTTGCCTTTCGTGGTCAATGGTATGTGTAACAACAAATTGAAATGTTTTAGAATGATTATCGTCTACATGAACGCTAAAAGTACTGTGGCCTCGTAAGTCTTGACCTAATGGACTCGTCTGCAGTATCTGATTTAATATGGGGAGTAACTGTCTATTAATAAAATCGGGAAAATATGTGTAGATGTGTGTACCTCTAATACATGACCGCAAAAATTTGAAAGTTTTTGCAGCAGACTGGTTAATAAAAACAATTCTCAGGTCCTTATCTAGTAAGATAGCTCCATCTGCAATAACTGAGACAAGTGTCTCTAATTTTGACTTTTCAAGTATAAGCTGCTGAACATTATTTTTATCATAGATATCGAGCCTTTTAGCCATTTCATTGAAGTCGAGCAGTAGGTTACTGAATCTGTTTTTATCATTACTTATAATTCGTTTATTGAAGTCTCCTGATGCAATACTTTGGATACCTTTTCTTAAAGTGTCAACAAATCTGTATACAGATAGATTATTAATAAAGATGGAAAGTATAGATGTAAACCATATAGAAACAAAAACAGTAATACTTACACTTCTCATAAGAAGTGGCCTCATAGTCATACTTGGACGACAATATATGCCTAGTGCTAAGAGATAACGATGTTGATTAATATCAAAAAAAGATATAGAAATATCAAATACTTGCTTTGTGTGAAATATTGAACGAGCAACATAAACTTTTTGATTGTTTGTATCTACCTTTTCTGGTTTCATTACTGCGGTAACTATAGTATTATAGCCCAATAAAGGTTCTGGCAGTACTGCGAGAGTTTGCCCTGTGGACTGAGTTAATAGACAATAAGCAATGCTTGGCCTATTAATATATATTGATTCTAATGATAATACCAAAGAGTTTGTATTAAGACTTGAGGTTGCAAGAGGTTGAGCTAACATATCGGTTATATCGCTTATCAGCTGAACATCTGTTGAAAGCATGTCTTCCTGAATTCTAGCAAATGATAAAAAAGTTAAGCTTGTAACTAATAGTGACGTTACTAATGTAATAACTACTAAGAATCTTATATCAGAAATTAGATAAGGTTTGTTTACCACAATCTGGGCTTGACTTTCATGTAAGTAGAGAAAATAAGTTATTGCTATAGAAAGATGGTAATAGTTTAGAACAACTATTACGAGGAATGAAACATAATGTATGATAGAACAAAATCTACAATAAAGATTGTAAGTAAGCTGGTGACGACAGAAGATGTTGTAGATGCACCAACGCTTTTTGTTCCAAAAGTAGTGTGTAGTCCCCAGGCACAACTAATCAGTGATAACAGAAAACCGAAAACTAAGGCTTTTACTGACGACAAACACAATCCAATAAAAGAAATTGAAGAGGAGGCCAAAAAAATAGTAGGCGAGATAGAGCATAAACTGGATGCTGTAATAATTCCACTTGCAATACTAGTAGCTAACGAAAAGATATTTAAAACTGGCATCATTAATACACAAGCGCAAATTCGGGGCATAATTAGATAATGAATTGGATGAGTGTTTAAAACATGTAACACATCTAATTGCTCTGTTACTTTCATTGTAGCAATATCAGCGGTAAAGGCTGAACCAATTCTACCGGTGACGATAACGGCTGTTAAGACAGGACACAGCTCTCTTAAAAACGTTAGGGTCAAGATGGAACCAACTAAGCTTGTAGAGTGAAGCTCATTTAACTCTTTCGCCACTTGAAGTGTAAAGACAATACCTATAAAAAAAGCTGTTAGCAAGACAATAGTTAAAGAACTAATCCCAATAGTTCCAATTTGATATATTAAATGCGACTTATATCGTTTACATTTATAGTCTGATGCAAAGATCTTATATGCGACCTCTAATAATCGAGATAATTTATCTAACAATGGTGACAATATTACTTTAAAGATAGTCATTAAACATTGAGGCGATAATGCTGATAGTATCTTATTATTATGAACTATTAAACAACAAGATACTACATTAAAAAATGTAGACAATTGCTTTTTTGAATCTAATATACTAATATATTTATATGCAGGGCGGTTAGCTCAGTGGTAGAGCGCCTGCCTTACAAGCAGGTGGTCACTGGTTCAAATCCAGTACCGCCCAATTTGCAGGGAATTCTATGAAACCAGCAATCTAAAGAATAGGGCCCATCGTCTAAGGGATTAGGACAGGGACCTTCTAAGTCTCTAATGTAGGTTCAAATCCTACTGGGCCTATCAATTAAAGCTAATCAAAAATTTTGTCTACAATTTGTGTCACTTTTGTTCCTGAATCTATTGTTTCTAAGGGATCTTTTCTTAAACGATGCCTTAAACATAGTATAATCACTTTCTTGATATCTTCACTATCTACATTGTTTTTACCAGAGTAAGCAGCCAAAGCTTTGGCTGCTCTATTTGTAACAATATCTCCCCTTAAACCGTCTACATCTAGTTCTCCACAGACTTGCGATATTTTCATACGTAAAGAAAAATCAATATTTACTTCGGGCAATAAACTTTGTGCTTCTAGGATTTGCCCTTTAAGTACTTGTTGCTTCTCTTCCCATTCCTCAATACAGTTGTAGGGATTCTGGTCAAATTGACTCCGCTGCTCAACAATTTGGACTCTAAGTGAAGCATCTTTAACTGTCCGTATTTCTGCGTGCATGCCAAAACGATCAAGAAGCTGGGGACGTAATTCTCCTTCTTCGGGGTTTCCTGAGCCAACTAGTACAAATCTAGCTGGGTGTCTAATTGAGATACCTTCACGTTCTACTGTATTCCAGCCCGAAGCGGCTGAGTCTAATAATATATCGACTAAGTGATCATCTAATAGATTTACCTCATCTACATATAAGATGCCTCTATTAGCCTTAGCTAGTAAGCCAGGCTCAAAGGTTTTAATACCTTCATTTAAAGCTTTTTCTATATCAATCGTACCGCAGACACGATCTTCTGTAGCTCCTAATGGTAAGTCAATCATTGGAACTTTCATTGTTGATGTGTTGACAGAGTGACCTTCACTTAAAAGCTCTTGCACAGGATCACTCATCAGATCAACGTCTGTGGGATGAGAGTTAAAAGGATCATCTTTAACAACCGGAATTTTAGGGAGTAAGTCTGCAATAGCTCTGATGGTTGTTGATTTACCGGTACCTCTATCTCCCATGATCATAACACCACCAATTTTAGGATCAATAACATTTAAAATTAAAGCTAGCTTCATTTCTTCTTGTCCTACTATTGCTGTAAAAGGAAAAACTGGACGAATTGAATTTGCTGTAGTACTCACAAGATTATAGTATTTTTTTCAGAGATAATATATATGTATATAAGGACGATAACTACTTCTCCACAACTCATTTTAGTTAATGTCAAAGATCTTTTGAGCCTAGTATATTGAATAATAAAAAAGATATCAACCTTAAAATAACATTTGAAGTTTCTTAATAGACAACTTTCACGCAAAGCTAATAAAGCTTCAGTTACATAAGGCAAATATCAGGTCAAATTAAGGCGTATTATCCATTAGTTTTTAATTTATAAAAAAAGAACTAGGAGTATAATTCAGCTCCAAGCTGAATTGCTAAAACTGCAGAGACTAAAGCAAACAACATTGCAACGAAAATTTGGCTGTCACTAATCATAGATACTCCTGTATTACAGTTAATAATGGCACGATAGTAAAGTAGCTTCGCAATATTTATTTTAACACATAACACAAAATCGTATAGCTCAATAAATATGGCTTGCAGGTATATAATAATATAGTTGTAGTAGAAAGAATGGTTTGTTTACACTGATTTTACAACTAGTTATTTTAATAGGGTCGATAACTCTCAACAACTTAAAATTCTATATCTTTATATTTTATAATGTGGACATGGTCATAAGCTAACTAATTAAAAAGTAACGAAGTTAAACCCAACATATTAATTATTTATTTCTTTTAAATGAATAAGTATAAAACTCTCCAGCAAATTATTGATGCTGCTCTTTTCTAAATTAAATGGATATTTAAAAGATTAGGAAATAATATGTTTATTCTTTAGCAAAAAGATTGATTAATTGAGAGCTAAATCTTACATTGACAGAGTTTATGGAACAGATCTGATCCATTTCAGTTATTGCAACTCTTACTAATAATACAAGTCTTTAAATCCATGTTGGTGCTTCTTGGTGCAAACAAAATATAAAAAACTGATGGCACTAATTAAATTTTGAAGCAAAGTGTACTTTTTGGTTGGTGCAATACAAATAATTAAGGTATACGAGATATTAAGATTTTGCAGAGATTGTATACTTTAAATAATAGATCTTTAATGTCAAAAATGGACTTAACTGTAAAAAAAGTACTAGTGTATCTCTTGAATAATTTATTGATCCTAACAGATATCTACATAAGAAGGGTTGACATTTAGTATGATAACAAGTTAATCTTATTTTAGTCAAAGTGCAGCTAAAAAAAGCTGCAAAAACTATATTTAATATAAGAAATTGATTAT
>Ga0308011_10000005_pt1 | contig 160271 bp, 178 predicted proteins | sample Neamet177_FD_203144 | JGI IMG/M metagenome (GOLD analysis project Ga0308011, IMG submission 203144) | Marine microbial communities from water near the shore, Antarctic Ocean - #177 | ecosystem: Environmental > Aquatic > Marine > Unclassified | place: Southern Ocean | collected 2014-07-25 | reverse complement strand
TGTATATTCAATCTCATCACCTTTAATACTCCCGTGATATCCATATCCTGTTTTGACTTCGGTCTTTGGCTTCCAATCTTTTTTAAGGTTTGTAATTAACTCATTGATCGTTAGTTCTTTAGTATGTTGCATATTATTTTATTGTAGGTTTTATATTCTTCAATAATGATATTATATCTAATGCCAGGTCAAATCCATCTGAGGACATAGATTCTAATTCTAGCACTTGTCCTTTGATATTGTCTATTAATTCAAGCTGGGCTTGTGTTGCAATTAATTTGTCATTGTCGGTTTTAAAAATCATCATAATTATTTGTGTCGTTTATCTATTTTATACCACATTCGTGTTGACCATGAACGATATCGGTTATTACTTTCATCTAATTCCCATATATGGCAATCATGCGGTCTTACTAAATATTTTACTAGTTGTTCCATAATTTATAATCTTTTATATTCTGGTTTAATAAGTCTCCAAATGGTATCTGAATAATCTTTGTTATCCAACATTTTAAATAATACAGCTGAATACTTATTCCATTGTACCGATTCTGCAAATTCCTTTCTATTAAGATTTTTGTTAATATTGAATCTTGCAATTGTTAGTTCTTCTATCAAACGGTATTCGGATTTTAGTTCGTTAATATACACATCAACCCCCTTAAAGAACTCATCCGGCACATCTTTCAACATTTCGTAAATATCATCACCCTTACTTAAACATTCCCATACCGATTTTGTAGAGATTTCAGTCATTATTTTATGTAACCTAAGATAATCCTCAAATTTGATTTTACATCTATCGCCATTTCCAAACTTAACCACAAATCCTTCTTTATTTTCCCAGTTCAATGTTTTTAAATGTTCATAGTTTTTAATAGTATGATATTTTTTAACGACATCATATCCATTTTCTCTGAAAGTATCTAATGAATACTCTTCACCAGAAATAGTTCCGATTCTACCTAATAGAACCAATCTATCTTCACCAATATAATCTACTACGATTCTATTTGCAGGATAAATGATTTCAAACATATAAGTTGAACCTTTATCAAAATGAGATTCTTGAAACTTCTCTTTAAACATTTCAGCACCTTTAATTGCTTGATCAGAAGCGAATGATCCTCTAGATGCAAATACCCATTGTCCGTTATAATAGAACGCAATACCTAAAGATCCATCCATCTTTTCATAGACATCAAATTCTTTAGTTGGTGTATGTTGTGCTTCTTCAATATTAAAAAACTTTTGAAATGGTCTAGCAACTATGTTACCTTCATTATCTGTAACCAATCCTCTGCAATGTAAAGTGATACTATCCCATTTTTTCTCAAACTGAGTGGCTTGAGAATAATTCCAAATAGTTAATGGAAGTGTTGGATGGGTTTGTTTGATTAACCAACCTTGTTCGTAATATTCTTCTAATAGTATCATCTGTGTTTTTAAGTATAATGCTAATATAACCATTTATATTGACATAAAAAAACTTTTGAGTACTTATTTTCAAAAAACTTTTATAATAAACTAATATTGCCTTCCAACCGGCACCCAAACTCTATGGTTGGTACTTCTATGATAATGTTTGGTTCTGCTTATCATATTACTCTTTTTCACTATAGCTCTCGCAAGGCAATACTAATTTAAATATTCTTTATCTTTGGTAGTAATCAAATACCTCTTCTAATTGACTTTCGTCTTTAATAACTGAGGTCCACCAGCCACCTCCTGGTTTCTCAACGGTTTCTTCTTGATCTGCCCATTCTGTTTCAATAACATCTACAAAAAACGTCTTAGGTTTGAAAGGTAATTTAATAAACTGTCTACTTGCAAGTACGCTTCCGTCTTTTAATTTAACAGAATTACTTGTGAAAGTGCTGCCATTGTCTCCTCTAAATATAATTGCATCTAAATAATAAGGAGCTCCATTTTTACCGTCTTTAAATATAGATGATAATCTTTTATTTTGGTACATTGATGTTTTAGTACCGACATGGTCTGATACTTCACGCCATTCTGAATCAATACATGTGATATCACAAAGAGGTTCTTGTAAACATAATTTCTTAACAGCATCTGAAATTGCGCGAGCTGTGTATGGCGCAGAACCACCGCTCTGTCCACTTTCACCAAACTTATTTACTAATGCAAGTATCTCTTTTTCAAAAGGTATAATTAGTGCATCTTCTACTGTCTTTTTCAGAATTTTAAATTCTAATACTGCTTTTTTTACTGTGTTGCTAGTTGCCATGATTTAATTGTTTAAAGTTAATTGGTTTTCGTTAAATATATGTAATAATCCATATTCGTCCATTTCTGCAACTAATCTAACGTTACCTTCTTTCGTTTTAAATACAGATACTATTGTACATGGAAATTTATATCCTTTTTCTTTTGTGGCTTTGTCGCCTATTTTAAATTTACTCATTATTGGAGGATATTAATTTTAATTTGTTTGTTCTATTTAGTTTTTTGATAATGCTTTCTCGTTTTGATGCGGTTGATCTATCTGACAATGTTTCAGAATATACTAAAGTTACTGGTCGTCTTGATCTGGTATACTTTGCGCCTTTATTAGATTCGTTATGTTCTATTACTCTACGAATTTTGTCGACTGTGATTCCTGTATATAAAGAACCATCTGAACATTTAACTATATAGACGTACCAATCTTTCAATGTGATTCGTGAAATAAAGAATTCGCCGAAATCATAGATTCTTTGGTTGCTATTTGTAATGAATCTATTTGTGGATTTAGATCTTCAACATCTTCAAACTTTTCGATTGCAGTTTTTATAGCGCCTCGTCTGGTTTTAGCCCATACTGTATTCCAACCACCTTCTTTAAAAGAGAACAAATATTCTTTGTACAGGAACACATTTGGAGTCCTCTGGAGCTGCACTAAACCTGACTGATTAATCTTATTAAGAATATTAACGATTGTGTTGTATTGCTCCCCACGACCTACCAGCTCTTCAGAATATGAACTTAGTGCATCTTTGATTACCTGTTCTTCGGCTGGGTTTAAATTTATTTGCATAGAGTAACTTGTTTAATATTAAAAATCAGAAAATATACCTATTAGTTTTTCGAGTTCTTGTGGAACATTTCCCCATAAGTCAGTGGAAACATTAATAATTCTTGTCTTTGGATTTGATTTGTGCTTTTTGTCAGGATATCCTATAATAGACCATGATTTACTAGACTTTTTGGGCCAAGCAGCCATAGGCCAATATGAAAATGCACAATTGATATCACTGATGAAATTTACACGATTAATAATTGAACATCTAGGCGATAACATTTTCTTTTCGTCTAGTAATGCAATTGCTGAATCGAAATCACCTTCTATGAATTTGATATTACCATTTAATCTTGTAATGCAATCTTGTGTAGTTTTTGGATCATGTGCAAAATTACCAAGATGATATACTGTATCTTCTTGTTTTACAACTGTATTCCATTTTAAAATAAGATCATCTGTCATTTCATCGACATTTGTATATGGTCTTTTATATTTTTTAATGGCAGATGGTCTTCCCAATTGCATGTTAGATGTTACAAATATTTTCATATATTATGCTACTATAAATTTAATGTTATATTGATCCCATAACAGAGAAACGAATTCAGTTTCATTTACTCCACCTTGAGCGTTTTTAATTCTACTATCATCTGAATTGTCTACGAAAAGATATAGAACAAAATCATAATGTGTAGAGTATATCATAGATTGACCAACACCAGATCTAAGATCGCTGCCTGATTGTCCTCTTTTGAATTCAATGGCAACCTTAAGTCCATTCATTTCTACAATCATATCAGGTCGGTTTTGTGTACCCATAAATAAAATATGATGTACTGTTGTATTTACATTACCTTCCCATTTCAGATTCTTTTTAACGTACTCTTTGGCGATCTGTTTTTCTTTGCCATCGTTTTCTACTACATACTGTGTCAATGATTCGACAAGATGAGGGTAGATAAATTGCTTTATCTGATCCTCATTCTTGCGTTTATAATCAATTGTACCAAATATGTCATTGTGTGTTATTGACTCTGATATGAGATCAAGAAACTCAATACGTTTTTGGCTCTTATTTGCTCGATTCATTTGTTTCTGTTTCTAACTCAGGTGATACTGTCTCAACTTTCGTCATAGCATCTAACTTAGCATCAACTTCTGATAATTCAGTATGTAATTCATTAAGCTTAGTATTCATTGTGCTTAATTCTTGCATTGCTATACCTACTGATTCACCAACTTGTGTTAACATTGTGATAAATCTACGTGCGCTCTCAATTCCTGTTCCTTCAACATTAAGTAATGCTTGATAAAGCGCATTCAATTCATGTCCTCTTAAAGAAACGATTGCATCTTCATCAGATGTTACCATTCTAGCTTGTGATTTGAATTGATCATATAATGATACAACTACTGCAGCATTTTGTGTTTTCCAAGTATATCCTTTGTTAAGGTGTTCTTGTAAAGTTTTAATAGATTTTACATTATCAAATTTAATGTCGAATCTTTTTTCTGAAGCTTCAGTTTGCATAGCATCTATTTCTACTGCTAATTCTGATTGGCGTTTTGTTAATTTTGTACTCATAGTTAATTTATTTGTTATTGTTTATTATTTATCTTTGTTAAAAATCTCCGTTTTTTATTCTAATGTCGAAGTCTTCGAAATCTTTAAATTGTGCTTCGTCAGTTTGCATTCGTCTTTGTATCGTATCGTTTACATCAGCCCTGTAGTTTAGTCTTTCAATTCTAGTCATTCTATCTACATCTAAATAGATAACTGCACATTGAGCTCTGTATTCTTCAGGTAACATATCTAAACCATCTTTACTCATGATCATTACGTCAGCTTCATTGAAATCGGTTTCAGTTTGACCATAAAACCAACCATTGAATTCCATATACTCAATAAAATCATTTGCTTCTATTTTTGCTTTAAATTGTTCTTTAGTTACAAAATGATAATCGGTACCATCTACTTCGTTAGGCCTTGCCTTTCTACTAGTATGACTTACGCCGACCGTAAATCCTTTCTTTTCTAATTTCTGCTTTAAATAATCTTTTCCAGATGCTGCTTTTCCTACTAGTATTAATTTCATATTGTTTATATGGTCTAGTTTATAATTGTTTAAGTTAAAATATAAAATGTAAGATTTTATATAGTATTGTTTCGCTTTTTGTTTTCTTATATCCCCATAATTCAGATTCGTTCATGTTCTCCATCCATGTTCTACTAGGTTTTCCTAAGAATAATATGTCAAAATTATCTACAGTAAATCTCTTAACGTTTGTTCCGTTTGGTAATCTACATTCAAATGCTAATAAGCAACTAACAATATAATTCTTTCTAATTTGTAGAAGATTAAATCCCCAGCACCCATCGCCATCGTGCAAATAAATGTCTAATAGATTTATTTGTAAATTCCATTTTCTTGTTTTCCAAGATACTTTTTGTAGTAATCCCATTATTGTTCTAGTTTATAAAGGTCTTTTAGTAAAGATGAATATGTTCTTTCGCATGATTCAAAATGAAACACATCAACAAATGATGACATGTTATTGTATACTGACCATAAGTATTGTCCAAACCTCAAATCAGTTGAATTTCTTCCGTCACCATTTTCAGATGACCAATTTAAATATTCTTCGTTTAATATAGTGTACGTTAGTTGCATATAGTCTTATACAAAGAACCAACTAAAAGTTTCTTTAATTATACTAATTGATACTTCATGATATATGAACCATTTGATCCAAACAAATGGCCAAAATATAAAGTCCATTATTGACCAGAAAATACTTCCATGTATGTGATGTCCTATTACTGCGGTTGGTAGTGCAAATAAAATAGTTGGTAGTGAAAAGTTAAAATTCCACTTTGTGTTTTTAGTTTTTATCTTCATGTTTTTTACAATTACAAATTCCTAATTCATCCCAATCTCCGCAACATTCCGGTTTGGGTATTTTTTTATCTGGTGATGACTGATTCCACATTTCATCCCAAAAGATCATATCATCCGCCATTTTCTACGATATATGTAGTTTCTACTTCTGGATCTTCTATTACATGAACTATACGTGGTCTTGGTGCTCCATTAGCTTCTAAGATCTTACATGCTCTATTATATACAGTCTTTGGTATACAACCATTGATACCAGAACCTATGTCACCTGGTACATCTAAAATGCTTTCAATATACTTGTAAATAAAATCGTTTTCTTTCATATTACTCATCTTCAAATTCGTTAAGATCATCTAGTCTATTAATTTTAAAATAGATATCGTCTAATCGTTGCTTCTTCTTTTTTAGATGAAGTTTACGTTTACGATCTCCTGGATCATAATCTTCACGTGAATCTTTACTCTTTTTCATTAATTGGATAATTATACGGTGGTACACTACCATCAGTTGTCGTTTGACACCATATGTTTGGTGGATTTCCTGTTCCTGGCGGAAATGGAATATAAGGCATGTTTGGTGGTGGATATGAGAAATCTGGCATTGTGATTATTGGAACTATTACATTCTCATTAAGTAATAATACAGCTTCATTTGTATTTATATTACCGTCTTCATGTAGTTCTGTAATTCTATCGATACATCTCTCTTTCTTATTAAGAATGATATCAGCCCATTTAATTGTTATGTGACCTTGATCTAATAGCCTTTCTATGATTGATTCTCTGTTCATGATTTGTTAATTTAGTTATTATACAAACTTGGTTTCACTTTGTTTCAAAAAAAAGCACCGTATTTATTAGGTGCTTAATTCTTCTTTTTCAGGGATGTCTTTATTTCTTCTTTTTAGATTTACATAAATTAATTTGTTCTTCTACATTTTCAAAGTGCATTGTTATCTGATCTACTGCTTCACTTAATAGATCTCGTTGCTTATCATCAATATCATCTACTCTGTCAATTTCTTGATCAATTCTAATATCAAGAGCATGAGTACGATCTAATAATTCGATATGTACGTCTTCGAAATCTAATTTGAATAGATCAAGTTCGTTAGTTAATGCTTTAATTTTCATAATTGATCTAATTACATATACTACGGCATATGTTACTAATACTACTAATGATCCTAATGCGAATGCTGCTAATTGCTCCATGTTATATTGTTTTTGGTTCTGTTACTAATTCTAAAATATCGTCATTTACTTTATCAAACTCGTATTTACCTTTGATAAATTCGTTAAGGGCTTTACCCTGAGAATCAGCTGAATTGAATTTTTCAAAATCAACGGCTTCTACTTCTTTATAAAGATATGAAGCATGGTTGAAATGAACCATTAAAGTTTTGTGTTTGTAGCTGTATGATGCTGACGTAAGAGTAGAGCTATCATATTGAGATGTAGTTGATGTTATCATATGTTGTGTATTTAAACATTATACAATAACATCTTATTTTGTTTCAAGTTTATGAATTTCCACCACCAAAGCCATTTTCTTTTAGAGCATCTATTGATGATTGATCTAACGTCACTGTCATTTTTGATGGCATTTTAGCAGGTTCTGCGGCAGCTGTGTTTTTATCTTTGAGTGGATTCATTGCTGCACCAACTGATGATACTGCATCTTTAATACCTTCGAATGCTGAATTACTAGATGTATTACCTTCTTCTACACTGCCTTTAAATTCTTGTAACATGTCTGCTAATCGTTGCATTGCTGATTCTAATGATTCACCCATTGCTGATAGAATATCTCCTGGAGAACCGCCTTCAGATAGAACTGCTAATGCTTCAAACATCTTTCTACTCTCTGTTAATTTAGTAAGATCCAATGAATTAATAGCTCCTTGAATTTTAGGGAAGTTTTCTCCAGCCTTTCCATAAGTAGCTGCTAATGCATGTTGCATTTTCATTTGATTATAATAACCAACAGATGCATCTCCTGCGTCAACTCTACCAAATAATAAATTAGAGAATATGTCACCTGTTTCAGAATCCATTTTAGCATTTGCTATTGCAGGAATGGCGTTGCTCATTTTAGCGTATGTGTCACCTACTGCGATTGCAAGTTTCGTAGCATTAAATAAAGTATTAGCATCTGATGTTTCACCTACTGTTGTAAAACCTGCAACTAAATTTTGTAAATCATTTTTAATTTTCGTACTGTCTATATCTTTGAATGCTACTAATTCTTTAACAACAGAACTTAATTTTTTATAAGGTTCTGATATTAAACTGATTACTTCAATACCCTTTTCAAATGCAGTGGTTCCTTGCCACCAACTTGATGTTTTAGATTTACCACCACCAATTGCCGTAAATGTATCGGTAAGCGCTTCTATTAATAATTGAGTATTAGTACCTATTTTCTTTTTTAAAGCACCTGGTTTCATGTCACTTAGACTTGTCCATCCAGTTGCTTTACCATCAGCGTCGTATCCATCTGCAAATTTCATATCTGCCATATTTTGAACACCTTCTGCTAAATTCTTAAGCGGTAATCCTAATGCGTTAACTACTTTGGTTCCTTTTTCAAATGAGGTGGATCCTTGCCACCATTTAGAAGTTTTACCGGCGCCGATTTCAGCGAAGGTTCCACTCAGTGCTGTTACTATTAATTTAGTATTATCTGCAACTCTTTGTGCGTTTGCTGAAAGATTTGAAATTTTAGCATATTTTGTTGGTTTTCCTTCTTTATCCCATGCTATTGGGAAATTAAGATTTGCCATTGCTTGGAATCCTAAAGCTACGCCAGTAAGCGCTCCTCCCATTCCCATCACAGCTGAAATACCATCAGCTACTGGAGATGGTGTTCCACCTCCAAATACAGATTCCCATAGTGATTTTTTACCACCTGGAAATTCTGTTCCTATATCTCCAAATACTTTTGCTAAAACACGAGTGATCATAGCTGCGTTTGCAGCAACTCGTACTGGTGCGTCTGAATCCATTGATTCATATTTAGTAGGTTTACCGTCTTTATCGTATTCTACTGGGAATCTAAGATTGGCCATGTTTTGCATACCAACTGCTATATTGGTAAGAGCTGCGCCCATTCCCATTACAGCTTTAATACCATCAGCTACTGGATTACTACCGAATAAGAATCCTCCTTTGTGTTTATTACCTATTCTTGCAAATGTCTCTGATAATATACTTGTCATGAACATTACATTCACTGCTAATACATTAGTATCTATGCCTTCTGATAATTTTTGAAATTCGACTAAACCAATTGCTATAGAATTTAAAGCCTTTCCAACTAATATCATAGCTGCAGACCCTGCAATTACTAATGGAATTGTAAATGGATTAAGAGCAAATGAATCTCTCATAGATTCTATCATAACTTCTAAATATGTCTTTGGTCTTCCACCACCAATTCCCATAAAGCCTTCTGTTTCTTGTCCTGAAGGTGCAAATAAACCTGTACCTGTGAATAATTTTTTGAAATTAATAGATGCTAATGGAGTGATTCCTTTTCCAATAGCAAACAATGCACCACCGGCGATTGCCATTGCTGCTGAACCTGCTATTATAAATGGAGAAGCTAAACCGGCACCTGCCATGGCAAGACCTACTCCAACAACTATTGCACCCATCATACCAACATGTTCCCATGTTAAATCTTTAATTGCTGCACCGAAAACCGATACACCTAACCCTATTGGTAGTAAAGCAAGTCCGGCTACTGCCATTGCTGCTGAACCTAATACAATTGCTAGTGGTATTGGACCTATTCCTGCTACTCCAAATGCTACTGCTAAGCCACCTATAATTGCACCCATCATACCGATGTGTTTCCATTCTAAGTCTTTAACTGCCCAGCCCATTACTGCCACACCAATTCCTATTGCTATTAACGATATTGCTGCAAAGCCCATTGCTATTGCACCTTTTTTAATTTGTTTGTGTGCTAAACCTGCAACTGCCATTACTATTCCTATACCTGCAATAACTGCAAGTACTTTATACGATGTTAAAACATCATCTCCTGTCATATTACCTAAAACCATTTGCATGATCCAAATAGCTACAGAAAGTGCAACGATTGCTCCGGCTGCAAATATAAGAGCCTTAGCTCCTTTTCTAATTTGTTTACCAGCTAATCCAATAACACCGAATACTACTGCTATACCTGCCACAATTAACATGACTTTCGCTACTTCTTCAAAACCAATACTTCCTAATATAAGGTGAGATAATACTAATGCTATAGATACTGACAATATTGCTCCTGCAGCAAATATAAGTGCTAAGCCTGTTTTTTTCATTGATTTATCAACTTGCATCTTATCTAATAACCAGAACATTGCACCGATTGTTAATACAACCATCACTGCTGTTCCTAATCCTGCTAAAACATAAGATCCAATAAATCCTATCAACACAAGTGTTAAACTAAGTCCTAATAAACCAAGTGCTAGTGATTTTAATGCATTTCCAAGTTTTTTGATACCCTTTGGATCTAGTCCCATTTTATCTAGTACCATTAACATCAATCCGAATCCTAGTAATATTGCACCTGCTACTAATAATCCCTTTAATGCATAAGGTGCTAATAACGCAACTAATACTAAACTCACTGATAGTATCATTAAAGCTTTACCTACATCACCAAGTGCTGCAATGTTTTTTAATCCTTTCTTAGTTAATTTCTTAGTAGCCCACATTAGACCGTCTACCATTAATTTAATTAGTGGTACTGTTACTATCATTGCGAGTCCTGCAAGAATTAATAGCGGTAATGCTAATATCATTAATCCTGCAAACTTTAATATTGACCAACCTACATCACCAAGTGATAGAAGACCGTTAGTCAGCGCTTCCATTTTTATTTTAAGTTCTTCACCGTCTGGTGCACGATTCAATGAATCTACAATTATACCTAAACCAAGTCCAATAGGTTCTAATGCACCTGAAGTAATTCTAAGTACTAATGCTTCTTTAATAGAAAGTTTGCTGCTTCCACCTGAGGCCTTGCCGCCCTTTAGTGCTTTGACAAGTTCATCAATTTTTTTGTACAGGTCACCACCTACAGAAACCGATGTTGCTGTTTTCTGGGTATTAACTGTTATCTGTTCTAAGAATTTATTACCTGAACCCATTCTTTCGAATGCGCTGGCTAAAAATGGTGGTATTAGTGCTGCCAATTTATGTGTATATCTTTTTTAGTATAAAACAAACGCTACTAATGTAGCGTTTGTCTATGTACTCTTTATATATCTTTAGAATTTGGGCATCTTCATTGAAGGTGCACTCATCTGTGGGATCTTAGGCATCGAAGGCGTTTTGTACTTAGAGCTCATATCGCTCTGTTGCTGCGCCGACTGTTCTTCCTGATCCTTGTTCTGATTATTCTTCTCTTTAATGTATTCCGAAAGATTCTTTAAATAATACCAAAACTCGTAGTAGTACATATTTTCGATCTCTGACGGTTGCATTCTGAGATGTATACCCAGATAGAACTTAGTCTTAAAGTAATTCTCCAGCGAGATCTGAAATAATGAAAAGACTTTTGATGCCACCTGGGAAGTCAAGAGGGGCTTTCGCGATCTCCCCATCGAATTCCATTTCAAGTGTTGTTTCAACTCCAATTTTCATTTTTTCTGCTAGTCTATAGATAACCATGAATTTCTTTTCGTTCCATGCTTTATAGTCAACTTCTAAATTGAAAATTCTAGGTAAATTAAGTTGTCTCCAATCTGGCGTGATATACGGTAATATTTGTATAAATGCTTTATCGAATTCTATTTCTTTTTCCTGCCTGTCTTTTAAATACTTAGTTATTTCTTGCATTACACCAATTGAAGGTGGACGCATCATAACTTCACCAGCTGATCTAGTTTTAATAACATATGTTCTGTCTTTAGAACTATAGTAAGCTTCTATTTCAGTAGGGACTACTGTGGCAACTAAATATTTAGTTGCTAGTTCGATATCTACTGTTTTTTTAGTGTGTTCAGTTTTACCTTTAAGAATTAATTTATTCTCTGGTTCTGGAAAGGTAAGATCTCTGATAGTCAATAGAATTACAATTCTATCTTCTTCTAAAATATCCTTGTAAGATAATCTCTTATCGTTTGCAGTGATCTGAGTACACATCTCCACGATGTGATTCAATTTCTCTTCCATATCAATGTAGTTGTTCTCATCCATTGTAGAAAAGTGTCTAATTTCAGCAGCTCTCGCAGATCTGATTTTAATCACAGTATCACGTGGATAGAATTTACCCTTTGATGGCAGAGTTTCTTGATCAAGATTCATCCATCCTAAAAACTGGTCTGCAGACTTTTCAGGTCTTGCTTGTCCAAAGTTATCCATGTTGACTTTACCTAATCCATTAGAGTCTACTGTCTCTAGCATTTCTGCTGCGACCGTTTCAGTTGCTTGACTGTCAGTTGCCTTTGAGTTAATTTGATCTTTGGCTTCTAACATCGCTTTTGCAGCTTCTTCGTTTTTGTTTACTTTTTCGTTCATGTTATTATTTATTTAGATTTTTTAGCTTATTTTTAATAAAAGACTTCTGTTCGACGGCTTTGATACTTAATTCTCTTTTTATTAAATCTCGTATCCATGCGCTAACAGAAACTGGCCGGTTTTCAGTCTCCAACGCATCATTTAAAATACATCGATTAACTGCGGCCACTTCAATCTCGCTAAGAAGAACTTGAAGCTTTTTTGTTAATTTGTGGTTATTCATAATATTTTGGTATGTTAATAATATATTATATTTATTTTACAAAAAATAAGAAGGTTTCTTGCGAAGCCTTCTTATTAAGTTTAATTAGTTTACTTCTTCTGCATATACATCAGATCTCCATGTGATATCTAATGTTTGTACATCTCCTGATGAATAATCAAGTGAATCTGTAAATGAAAGTCCTGAAATAATGAAACAGTCATCTAAAGTGATTTTTCTGAAAATATCACCTTCTCTGTTAAATTGAACTATTACAATTGTTCCTACATAATTCTTCTTCAAGCCCATTTCACCAGTTTCTGGATTATATTGTGCTCTGTACCATTGACGTAATGTTTTATATAAGTACGCTTGGTTAGAATCATTTAAGTTCAATGAAAAGTTAATAGCTACATCTATCGAAGTATCATCTACTGTACCAGCGAATGATCTAGTAGCTTGTTTATACTTTTGAGTGATAGGTGAAATATCTTTATGCAATGCTGCTAATCCTCCAATAGTATTAACATGTTGCAATAATAGTTCTTGTCCAGCAACACCGTCTGGAGGTAAAATAGTTACCTCAAAAAGGTTAGCTTGTACAGGTTCGAAGTTCTTCCCTTTCTTTTGTGTTTGATCTTCTGAATAGTGTGGTAATGCCATAATTTGTATGTGTTTATTTTATATATCTTATTTTGTTATGCAAAGTTCCCAGTTGCTATTTCTCCTGTATTCAAGATAGTTACTCTCGATACTAAGATTTCAAGACCTTTAACTGGCTCAACAAAAGTATCTAAAATACCCATGTTGTGATCAATTACATCGTTAGTGTTGTTAGATCCATCCATGATGTTTCTATAATCGTATACACCTCCGTCTTTCTTAACTGATTCCATAAATGAATCTGCTAAAGTCTTAATCTCTAATCTAGTTTGAGCGTTATTGAACTCGAATAAATAGTTTTTCAAGATTTCTGCTAAACCATCTTCAATATAGATCATCGCTTCTCTTACGTGAGCAGAAGATAATGCTGATTGAATTGATTGTTGTGCAGTTTTATTACCTTTAATAGTTAAACCAACTCCTCTTTCGAATACGATTGGGTTAATACCAAATGGCTCTAAGTTATCTCTATCATTTTTATCAAATGCAAATTCTAAACCTTGTACACCTGTACCTCCTACAACACCTCTTCTTGGTCCTGCAATAATAGACCATGGTAATGCGTCTAAATATTTGTCGATATAGTTGTTAGATACGTATGCTGCTGGTGGAATTACTTTAGTTCTACCGTTTTCTGAGATATTAAGTCCTGGTGAATAGTAGAAACCGAAGTTTGCACCTTCATTAAGACTTGGTAATGTATAGATTGCAGTAGGGTTAAGTTCTAAGTTTCCACCTGTTGCTACTAATCTTGTATCAAATGCTCCTAAAGAATTTTTGAAAGAAGGATTAGTTGCTGCTTTAAATTCTTTCACCATAGGTGCATTAAGAATTGCAGAAGCATTTTGTCTTTCTTTACATAATTGAGTAATTTCTTCTTTATTAAGAATAGTACCTGATTCTAAAGAACCAAATGTATCAACTACATATCTGAATGTTATTGCATCTTTGTCTATTAACGTATTAGATAAACCATTACCTGGTTTCAATTGAGTTAATAATTGAGAAATTGACTTTGGCTGTTGAGTTGCCGCCGCTAATGGGAACATTGTATAAGTTGTTGTACTTTCCTCATATCTCTTAAGTGTATATGCTGGTCTTTCAACAAGTTGTCTATGACATTGGAATTCATAAATATTAGAAAGTGTATCGTCTGATACTGTCTTAATAATTCTTTTAATTCTAGCCAATTTACCGTCTTTTGCTGGTACATACATTCCTACTTTAACTGTCTTCCAATCAAATGTATCATTTGCTACTAGAGAAGATAATTTAAATATTGGTGATCCAGATTCATGTATGAAACCATAACCGCTTAATTGTGTAGGTAATATTACTGCTCTAGTATTTGGTGCAATTGTAGTAAATTCAAAACTTGTACTAGCTGTTCTTGCTTTTGCTGTAATTGATGTTGCTATTGGTGCTGCGTATGTTGAACTAAATGATCCTCCACCTGCGGCTACAATTCTTATAACGTTTCCGTTAGGTGACGAGTATTCTTCGTCTAATGTTGCGATAGCTATATAATCTACACCGTTTGATGCTAATAAGAAGTTACCTTGTACAACACCGTTTGCTGCGATTAATGCACCTGCGTTAATTCCGTTACCTGCAGGGCTTGCAATATGTATTTCTCCGTCAACAACAGTTACTGCTCCTGAATTAAAAGTACCTGCAGTAAGATCTGCAAATTCTTCATATACATTTGGTTTAATATTTGCTTCTGTTGTAATTCTAACATCTCCTGCATCTTGAGCAATTGAAGAAATCTTTGTAAATTCTCCTGCAACTGCTGCTCTTAAATATCCGTTGTCACTAATACCTGCTGTTAGTAAATCACCAATTGTTGCAGTTTTTAAAACTACTTCATTTGCAGAAACTTCTGTTATTTTATCAGTTGGAATAGCATTAGGTGTTGCATCTTGTTCAACTCTATGTGATAATACCTTGTAATCTTGATAGATGTTAAAGTCATTACCAACGAAATCGATAGAACCTAAAGCTTCTTCATTGATTGCACAGAATAAACCTGTTCTTCTTGCTTCCAAGTTAATTAAAGTCTCAATGTATAATTGACGACCTTCTTGATCTTGAAATTCAGGAATAACTGATCCAGAATATTGTGCTACTAAACTAACTTCTCTCAAAGCTGTAAAGCTAGCTAATTTAGATCTTTCTAAACCTTTTTCAGTAAAGAATGCACCGTATGTAGGGTCATTTTGTAATATAGAAGCATCGAAAGATCCTTTAAATACAAATACGTCTACCATGTAATCAGATACGTAATCTAAATCTTCAATACCTTCTGGTACGTTTCCTTCACCATACCATTCTCTTGCTGTCATTTCAAAACCTGCAGTATTAGCAGCTTGTCTTATGATAACTGTAATAGGTTCTTGTTTGATGTTCGCGAATGAAATTGCGTTGTCTGAAGTTGCAGAAATATTATTTGCTGCTGTTAATGTTTTTATATCAGATGGTACCCAAAATTTATCTGTATCAAACACTGTACTGTATTGAACCGATGCCGTTGTAGCTGCTAATCCTTCTTGTGAAGAGTTAGTTGCTGGCGATACCAATGCAATTCTGTCTGCTGCGTCTTTTACTGTTAAATTTAAAGCCAAGATCGGTCCTCTTGAAAGAGTTTCGATACATGATCTGTGGAAATACATACCTTTCTTTTCTAAAGATTTGTCGATACCACCGAATACTTGAGTGAATTGCTCAATATTTTCAATAAATACCGGAGTGTTATAAGGTCCTTTTTTAGAGGATCCTACAACTAATCTAATAGTTTCTGCTGGAATGTTTACCGTTTGTGATTTGTCAAACTCTAAGCGATATACGCCTGAGCTCTTGAACTGTAGTAATTGAGGACTTAGTGCCATAATTTTTCTATTTTTGTTTTTTTACTTTTATTATATATCTACTCTTATTTCGAAATTTATTTAGATCAGGTCATATATGTCATATTGTAAATCTCCATCGGATTTATTATCTTTATATAATACCATCTCCATCTTATCGTGAATGTCTGGATCTATAAAATCTAGAAGTTCTTCTACACAATCTGCATAATCAGTTGTGTTAAAAAACTCAGTAGAACTTATAACTGTCATGACTGCATCGTCATTTCCCATTTGAGCTCCATACCCGCCTCTTGGTAAACCACCAAAAAGACTTGCTTCGTTTATAGTCGTTTCATCTGTTATATTTATCCTATTTATTTTATACAGTTTTGAAAAATTCTGACAAAATATAGCTTTATTATCTGATTTAATTTTAAGTCCATGTTTTAAAGTCTTAGAATCATGTCTATGTCTAAACTTAACTACCATATCATCATCAAAATCATTTCTTTGCGGGAATACAGATCTTAAGTATTGGAATAATATAGACCCATATGTGTTGTATTCTACGATCATCTTAACATTCTCATTATAAAAGATATCACATGCTAAGATATAAAGTACTTTAGCAAAATCTTCAATGACATGTTCGTTGGACCTGAATATCCCTATCTGATTTAATTTAAAGAAATCATACATTGCACCTGGATTCAATTGTGCTTCTATTTCACCAACAGACATCGGTATTAATTCAAATATATTAATAACTGAATGATCTCCTCCGTTTCCTTCTGCAATATCTACAGAAAATACCCAGAATTTATCTTTATCTTGTACTGTTTCTATGTCGAATGTTGGATCAAATAATAAAAAACCATTTGTATCTATTCCTGTGTCATCAAATATTTCAAAATCATGGTGTACATATTTCTGTACTCGCTTTCGCATTTTCTTTAAATCAATAGGATCTAATAATAGATTAGAAGATGAAACGAATTCATTTCCGTACTGTCTATTAAATGCTTCTATAGAACCTAAATTTCCAAGTTCTCTTTCATACCATGCATCATCTCTGTCTGGATGTTCCCACCAGTCAATTCGCATTGGCTTATATTCGTTTTCGCCTCTATCTGCTGCCGCATATATTTGATAGAATTTATTAAATCCATTAGGCGTTGATGTTATTGTAATACGAGATACCTTAGATGCTGATAACGTTGGATAAACATTCTCATAGAACGCATCCACAATCGTTGGGTGAATATGTGCAAACTCATCAAGATATAGATTATGAATTGTAAAACCAATACCTGCTTTCGCTGTGGTAGCTTGTCCTACTAATCTACAACCATTATCACACTTAACATTCATTACATCATATTTAACGATACCTGGTTTCATAAAGAATGGAACGTTCTCAACTACAACTTTCGCCTTATCTATAATTTCTTTTGTTGAATCTGATTTATTGGCAAGTAGTAATGTGTTCTTATCTGTATTGAATATTAAGTACCATGCATTAAATATAGATGCGGTAACTGTTTTACCCATCTGACGTGATGCTAATACAATATTGAATCTTTCTTCTTGAAAGTTTCTCAACATTGTCTTTTGATATTCTCTAAGCTTTACTTGTTGAATACCATTATCAGTCATTACAACTGCGTATGTTTCTGCAAAATGGACAATGTCAGTAGCACACTTTGCTAACTCACTTATTTCTTCATCAGTATATTCAAATACTAGATTACCTTTTTTTAGGAATGTTTTACCCTCATAAAATGGCATAGCAACTTTAGGTCTAAAACCTTGATCCATTGCAACCATAAGATCGTCAACTTGTTTAGTAGACCAAACAATTTTGCCTGAATCTACATCGCTCTCGTCCTTTGGTATCCATTTATTATCACCGACGTATGAATCGTTTGCCATTTTATTCTTCTGTAATTTCTATGTCTTCTATGTCGCTTTCTTCAGTACTACTTTTAATACCCTTTTGAATTGCAGACATTAGATCCTTCGTACCTCTTTGTATATTCTTATCCTTTGTGTTTCCACCAGAACTTTCTATTTCTTTTACATCGTCTCTTTTTCTATAGATTTCTATATCACGAGCAATTCTTTTAGTAGATTCTTCTGAAGCCATTAAATACATTGTCTGCGATTTAATAATATCTAACATTGATTTTTGTAAAGTTGCAAGAACTTCAAACATTCTTGGTGCTAATTCACCATCGTCAATTGTTTGTAAAAGTGTAGTTAATGCTCTCTCGCCAGCTTGTAGTTGATAGATCAAAGACGACATAGTCATCTCATCCATTTCTTTTTTGGCTCTAATATATTCATCTCTTTCAATAATATCTGCATCGAGATAAAATTTCATAAGAGCTGTTATTGTTTTCTGTGCCTTTTTAGTTGCTGCTGATTTTAATTCAACATAACTAACACGAGGCACTGAATCTGTGCGTGGTTGTTTAATTGGAAGGTCGACTGGATCTGTTTCTACATCCATCATTCCTGTATTTCCTATCAAGTCATCTAACTCTTGGCGAATTTGATCCGCTTGTTCAGATATATTCTTTTTCTTTTCTTCGCTCATAAATTATTATTTATAGGTTATATATCAACCTATCTTGGATACGCTTATCTGTTTTGATTGTAGCGTCTCAGTTGGATCGAAGGTATTGCGTTATCTATAATAGTTGCAAGGTGATTATCTCTGACAATGTATTGTTGCAATATATTAAGTCTTTGTTCAGCTTCAATTGGTTTTGTAAACATTCTTATATTAGTCAGTTTTAATTGTCCTGGCATAAGAGCATATTGTTTACTAGTTGACCATCCATATGACGCTATAGATTTGGTTTCATCTAATATCTTCGTGATACTGTTCTGTGTTGTATTACTTGGTAATAAATTATTACCAGGCTCTAACTTAAATACAGTTGTTGATATTTTATTATATTTGTTATTTAAATTGAATACTAATCCATACCATGCATCTGAAGCAACTGGTGTATCATATGTAAATTGATGTACATCGTTGTTTATTTGAACAGACACTGCATCGTTGGATGTTGTTATCTTTAAACCTTTATCGTTAATTAAACCATCTAATATGGTTGCACTTGGATTTGTTACTGTTAAGTTAGGTTTAAACCATACTGTAACTGCTAAATTGGAATCTGCTGCCAATACTGATTTTCTTTTGTAAACTAACGCTTCTATTCCAATATCTTTAATACTACTAAGATCGTATGCATTTTTACTAACTATAGTCCATTTGTTTCTGATCTCAGTATCTAATATACTTAGGCCATTGTGAATTCTATCTCTAGTTCCATCACCAACCTCGGTGAATACTGTTTGATATTGTTCTGGCTTTGTAACTTTTGTATATTCTTCTTGTACTTGTTCTCCAAATACTTCATCTAAGCCTGTTACTAAATCTGTAAGAGCTGTCTCTGTTGTATCATCAGTATGTATTGTACTTGTTCTATCTTCGTACTTCTTAAGTAATACTCTCCAATATGTTGTTGTCAAATTAAATTCATCTGCAAATGATACGCCACTAACTTCATACATTCTATTATTAAGTGGAAAGTACAAGTAATCTCTCATTCTAGGTTGTTTTCCTGTACCGAAAGCTGCTTCAAATTGGGCTGATGTTATATGAATTTCAAAATCTTCGAAACCCATTCCATATATGTCAAATCTAAATTCATTAGATGGCATTTCGTTATCAGGTACCATTATCTTGATCTCCTTGTTTTCTTTTACATTATAAAGTGAATACTCCATTAATATAACGTCACTTGATCTTTTATCAGGTTCTACTCTAAAGTATTTGACCTTGTGTCCAAATATATTAGTTGATACATCAGATAGTTGTTTATATAAATTCGTAGGCTTTTGTAAAGCATATGGATCAAATAAATTTTCAGAACATTCTACCGTAATATTTGCACATCCATTCATTGCTGCTGGATCTGTACAATCAGTACAATATTGTGGACATGATACTATTACGCCTTCTACTGTTTCTAAATTAAAAGTAATACTTAATAATGATAACGAATGTGCTGTTGATAATCTATTAACAGTAAATCTAACAGTAATCCAAAGTGGTTTAAGAGGATCAAATACAAGACCTAATAAATCTGCAGCTCCATTTGTAATGTTCAGTGGTGCGTACTCTGACATGATACCACCATCACTGTTCAATGGCTCTTGTGACCATTTGAATTCATAATCAAATGAGTTATTAGCATCCAGTGGTTTGTAAAATTGAAGTGCTGTTCCTGTAAATATCGGAGGTGTTACTACTGTAAATGTAAATGCATTAATAATAAATGCTACTTCGAATTCTGTATTTCCTACTATTATTTTATCACCAGTTGTTAAATCAAGATTAGTAAGATTTCCAACTACAATAGAGTCACCCGCTGTCATTGCTAAAGTACCTACCGTATTAGGAGTATTTACACCTGCTATTATGTTCCATGAATTAATGTCAGTGACATTTTCATATGGAGTAATTAATTTAGCGAGGAATGCATCGCCTATTTGATCTGATGTAAAGTTATTTACCATTAACGTAATGACTACAAGTCTTATTTTTATTATATATCAGAATTTCTATCCGTTATTAAAAGTATTTCTGGATCATCTGCTTCAAATGGCTCTAATCTTTGAATTATTGTATTTATTACACCAAATGTTTCGTTCGCAGAATCATCTGTCAAATACATATCAAGAATCGTCATGAACTTCTTTAACTTAAATACACTGTACATTTGATTATTTGATAATAGTTTACAACGCTCTAATATGTCATTAGTTATGTTTAATTCACGAGTATCAAATAAATCAAAGAGCCTTAGAGATCCTCTAATTGTTTTAATATTATACTTAATTGTTTTAATCTGATCAATATTTACTATTCTACTATAACTCAAATTCTTGTTTAAAGTTACTTTAATCCAAGTTAAATTTTTTATATTATTCAACATTTGCCAAATAAAATAAATAGAAGTCGCTTCTTTGTGTATTGATACTTCATTAACCGATTGAAATCTACTAACATCTGACGCAAACCATTTATTAATAAATTCACTCATGTCATCTACTGATATCAAATACGAATCTGTTGTTATTCTTTTAGTATTAATACTGCGCTGAATTAAACCCCACAATTTAACATCTATAGAATTGTATTTATATAGCGTAATATCAATAACCTCTGTAAAAATATCTCTATTTTCTATAAACATCTTGTTGTCTTTCTATATTTTTTAAATCATTAAACAGTTCTGCCTTTGCATGTATTTTCAATTCATTGAATTCACGCAGCCCAATTTCATTTTTTAATAAGAAAAAACTAACTGCAGCTTCTGATGGAGTATATTTATCTAGCTGTATTTTCGGTGCTTTTTTGGTCTTTGTATAAAACCATCCAGGAACACCTTTAAATCTTTGTGCTACCATTGCCCATGATTGAACCACGTTGCCGCCGTTTATACCATTTAGATTAAACATATTTGCGTTCGCAGGATATTTAATTGCAAAGAAGCGATTGATCATAAAATGATGACGTTTCTTTGCATGATTTTTAATATTGTTATATTGATCTGGTTTCGTGAACATAATTTTCACAAAATCAAATAGTTTAGTTTCGTCTAGCATATTGTTTATATGTTGAGTATTGTGGTTGTTCGTTTAAATGCAATCGCATATGCATCTTTTTCTAAAAGGCTCTTATATTTATCTATTAATTCAACAGCAAGTTCTTTAACTTCATCTCTTAAGTTATAAGCGTTTGCTTCTATTAATATAAGTTCGATATCTGTAAGGTCTTCATGTGTCATTAGAATAATTTTTTGCTAGGTGCATTCGTTGGCTCTTTATAAGTGTCAGTCTTTTTACCAACTAATTTCATAGGAGCTGCCTTAACTGTTTTTTCTTTTGGAATATCCATACCTGCAAATGCATCTGGACCAAACCCACCTTTATCTTCTAACCAAGATGTTCCTTCTAAGATCTTTTCCATATCCATGAATTGTTCTGGTTTTTCTAGTGCTCCTTCCCAATCTTTATCAATTGCATCATAAATTGCACGCTGAATCGAATCTGGAATAGTTTTGATATGTAATAACATTAATGCTATATTATTAGCAAGAGATGCTTTAATCAATGTTGATGTACTGTGTCCGATAACTCTGTAAATAATATCTACTAAATTGTTTCTAGAATCTTGATTAAACAAGTACTCAATTGTGAAATTATCTAATTCTTTAACAAACTGATCATAAATAATATCTGCTGATTTCTCAGTGATTGAATAAGTTCTAAGCTTACCATTTTTCATTTCTTTTTGCCAAGTAACTACTGATGGTATATTATCAGATTTATCACCTATTAAAATCTTGTTGAAAATAAATCTATCACAATCAACTTCTGTTATGTTTATTTTAAGATCTTTGATCCATTTTAATACACTATTTTGGTATGAATCTCTGGCTAAACTTGCACCTCCCATATTAAAAAGGAAATCATCATTGTCCATTGATCCAGTTACTGAATCTTCCATGTCTCTTTCAAAACCTTCATATGCATACAAAGACTTTTTAGTATTGTAATACCACAATGTGTGCGCATCGTTAGTTTTAGAGTAATTAACCAATTGGATAAGATCTCTATCACCTGACCATACTAAACATGATTTACCTCTATTATTAAGTGCAGTTGACCATCCGAAAATAACATCATCTGCTTCTGCTCCTTGTATTTGATGTACTGTAACGCCTTTAGCTTCAAGAATCTTTTGAAATTCTTCATATACTGAATATACTGCAGTCCAGTTTACACTGCTGCTTTGTGTTCTTGTACCCTTATAATCCGCTTCTGGATAAAGGTCTTTACGCCATGATTTTGAATCTACTGTCAAAACCACGTCATCTACAAACATTTTTAACTTTCGCATCTCTGATGCAAAGTCAATGGCTAACTTTCTCATAAACTGAGACTTTTGTTTATCATCGCCTAACAGTTGTCCTGTTTTAGGTTTTGGTAAAACAAAAAGCCTACTGAATACAAAATAGTTTCCGTCGATCAATAGTGTGTGTTTTCCCACTTTCATATTTTTATTTCTTTACTTAGTCTAATACTATGACTATTATTAATTATTATGAATTAATTATACTTTGTATTTCATATACACAGCTTAACATCGTTATTACAGGATCAATTACATGAGTCCTTTGTGCTTGGTGTTTTGCAACTGTTATGATAATAGATGGTATATGTTTTATATATTGTCCTTTTTCCTGCTGAATATACTCGATGAATTCTGCACCCAATGTTTGTAGTACATCATCTACTCTATTTGCATAATTTCCTACTAATGCTTGGTAGTTTTTAGCAGGATCTGTCTCGTTAAAGATTAATTCAAATACATCTTTATAAACTGAATTGAACTTCTTCACATCCACCGCTGTGATATTGGTAGTACCTTGTGTTTTATATCCCTGTAGTTTATTAAGAGTAGTTCTTAAATCTGGAAAGTTACGTTTAACAAATTCAACCAATGCTGGTTTTTCAATTGTCATACCTTCTTTACCACAAATTTCATATACTCTCTTGATATATTTCTTTGTTAGTTCTGTTTCTTCTGCTTTATCAAAATCAAAATCGATAACTTCAAAACGACTAAGAATTGGATCTGGTAATTTATTAATGTAATTACAAGTTGCAATAAATCTTGAATTTGAAGAGAATGTTTCCATAGTTGCACGAAGTGCTTTAAAGAATTGATCCGATACTCCATCGACCTCATCTAATATAACCACCTTAAACATTCCCGGCTCATCCATGATTGAAACAGTAGAACAGAAATCTGTAATTCTGGTTCTAATCACATCAACTGAAGTATCTGTAGATGCATTGATATACAAATACGGTAGTTTAAATTGATTGACGATTGCTTTTGCGCAAGATGTCTTACCAGTTCCTGGTGATCCTGCAAATAACATATTCTGGACAAGGCCATCGTTGAATTTTGACATTACCCTTTCTGGTAATATTAGTTCATCTAATGTCGATGGTCTGTATTTCTCTGTAAAGAGTTGATTTACTGATTTCATATATAAAGTATATTTACATGTTATACTGCTAAAGCCGCAAAATGTTTCAATGATAAATATATTAATGGGTAAATCATATTCGCATATAAACATCACACGTACGTCAGGTCCAAATCCTAGAAATCGTTACGGTATTATACTTGCACCTCTAGCAAAGCTCTACAGGAAGTTCCTAGTAGACCACAGGCATATAAAACGATGGTCAGACGATGATAGATTTGTAACATGTGTCCTTAGAATGCAAAAACCTGCAGTTCGTAGTGTTATTTTAACTAAAAAGTACTGGGATCATAGTAATGGTATATTGGTTGATCTAGTTACATTACATGATAATTGTAATACTGTTGAGTGGATTTGTGCAATAAGTCTTAAACCAATCAAAGCTAAGTTTATGAATTTTGATTTGGAGAACTTCTTACATCCTGAGTATTATGATATCTTAAAGGCTCCGATGATTGATAGCCGTATCTTAAAATCTTCAATTGAGTTTCGCAAGAAATGTAAAAAACTCTTGCTCGATGAGAGACAAGAGTTTCTTAGACTTGCTAAAAAGAACGCTAAACGCTCTCTTTAAATATTACATTAATTTTGCGAATCGTTGAGCGATTGTTAAACCTTCATCTAATTTAATAGTTTTAGGTAATTCTACTGCAACTGATTCTTCTATTTCATATGTTCCGTCTTTAACGAAATCAGCATGACCTGTCATACCGGCTAGTTTCATAATAGAACCTTTATCACCGGTCATTGTCATTTCATCATAACCGTCTCCGAATGGATCAATATCTATAGTAACTTCAACTCCAATTTCTTTACCTTTATCTTTAATATAAGAATAATCTGGTTTTCCATCTTCGTCTTCTTCATCTGAATATGATTGTAATCCTGATAATGTCGCTTCATTAAGATCATCACCAGTTGGTGTATCTAATGATTCGTTTTCATTTGGTGTTTTAGGCACGATAGGCTTTCCATCTTTATCTACGGGTTTTGTTGCAACTTTAAGATTCTTAGATCCGCTTAGTGCTTTTAAATCTTCTTGTGCTTTTCCTAAATCAGCTACTAGTTTTTTACTTTTTTCTAAGTCATCACTACCATCAACATCATCTTGTTTTAATTTTGCTTTTAATAATTCAACATTAGCTGTTAATTTTTTAGCTTCATCATCACCGTCCTTTGCTTCATCATATTTAGTTTGCGCTGCTTCAACAGCAACTTTTGCAGCTTCTTTCTTCTCATCAGCCTTTACCTTATCAGCTGCGTCTTTTTCCTCTTTTTTCTTTTTATCATCAGCTTTTTTAGCAGTGGCTTCGTCATCATTTGCAGCTGGTACCTTTTTAGCATCATCTTTATCAGACATCTGAGATTTTGATTTTGCATCTGCAGCAGCTTCTGCTTCTGCCGGTGTTTGTTCAGCAGCTGGAGCATCACCCTGTGCTGATGTATAATCCTTTAATGATTGAGTATCATCAGCAATTCTATCTTCTAGTGTAGAAATTTCTAATTTAAGTTGTTTAGCTTCTTCACCTGATGTTGCTTTCATAACTGTTTTAGCAGCTATTAATTTAGCTTTAGTTTTACCTAAGCTAGCGACTTTAGCTAAACCTTCATCACCGCCAGTTAATTCTTTAATTCTGTCGCTTATGGCAGAAGACTGATCTGAAAGTGCTTGATTTTTAGCTTTATTTGCTTGATTAAGAACTTCTAATTTCTTTTTCCAATCAGCTGCATCTGTTTTTTCTTTTGTAGCTTCCTTTTTCTTTGCAAAATCAAGATCATTAATTGCAGATTGAACTAATGCTTTCTGATATTTTTTAAGGTTAGCTTTAATTTTTGTGAATTTAATTGGAGATTTTATAAAATCTAATAAACCTTCATTAACCGAAGTAAGATTAGTTAATTCAAAAAGTTCTTCAAAAAGATCATTAATTTCTGATTCTAATTCAGTAGATTCACCAACTGTTCCAATTCTATCAGATAATTCTGTCAGTGTATTTAGAATTGTATCAACGTCTCTTATTACTTCAGTTCTAACTGTGTCGCCTGGAGTTACAGTGTCAATAGATACTTGATCAACCGACTTGTTCGTTGGCATGTTCTCGTTTACGAATTGTTCGTAAAGCTTTAATTTAGATTTTAATTTCATAATTGTTATTTTATTTTCTATTTAGCATTATTATATTATATATCTAATTTAATTTTGGAAAGTTTACAACAAAAAAAAGGTCATCCGAAGATGACCTTTTAATAATAATATTAATTATTCTAGTTTAAGATTATAGTGCTAAACCTTCAACATAGAATTTTTCGTATTGTGTACCTGGGTGGAATCCAGCTTCAACTAATGCGTATCTAGATTTAACAGCTACTTTCGGAGCCATTGTTCCTTCTGCGATCATTTGAACTGATTCAGCCATTAAGTAAGGCATGAAAATTAATCCAGCACCGTTACCATCACCTTTTCTACCAACTAATACTTCATGTGTAGTTTTACCTCCAGCAGTAACACCTTCGAAAGCCATGTTAGGATCAGTGTAAACATTGATTCCAGCAACAGAACCTACTGGGTAGATTGCTCCTGCAACTTGGTTAAATGTGTTAGCCATTGGGTTAGATACAAATCCTGCAACACCTTGTAAAGCTGAAGCAACTTTTGCATCAACTACAGCGAAGTTACCAGCACCTCTTCTACCTCTGTTAGCAATTAAGTTTGCAGCGGCTAAAACGTGTGTTAAGATTCTTCTATTAACATCACCGTAAGTGTTTCCACCTTGAGTGTAAACTAATTCTAAGTTTCCAGCTAAAGTACCTTCACCAGCAATAGATCTCATTTTAGATAAAATGTGAGTATTGATAGATTGAGTTAATTCGTTAGTTAAAACTGCTTCTACTTGAGCAACAGCATCAACACCGAATTGTTTTAAATCTTGTACTTGCTCTCTTGTAACTGCAGCAGCAACTTGGAAAGTTTCAGCAGCAACACTTTTAGAGAATAAAGAAAGACCCATTACTTTATCAGGAGTAGATTCACCAAGATCTCTTGACATTGGCTTATCGTTTGCATCAGCACCTGAGAATCCAGGAATGTGATCTTCTAAAGCTTTAACTAATTCAGCACCTGCATATCTTGCAGCTATATTTGCTTCACCGTCTAATGCATCAACAATTTTGATAATTGATTTTCCATCAATTCTAGAAGTTCCAACTAATACATCGTTACCTGCAGCAACTGCATCAACTGCACCTTTAATATAAGTAGGTGTAACGTTTCCGTCAACTTTTCCACCTTCGTAAGTAAAGTCTAAGTAAGACAATAATCCCATTGGTCCTGCCATTGGTACTACTGGTACTAAGTCTAAACCGATAGTTTGAGCAGCTACTTGCATTGCTAATGGTAATAAAGTCGGAGACTTGTCACCAGAACCATTTTCACCACCTGCTGCACCGTTAGATACTGCTGAAGGGAAAGATACTGCACCCATACCTGCTAAGTTCATGTTAGGGTTTAAAGACATGATGTTCGCGTCTTCGTAAAGTTTATGGTTGTGACAGTAAGTCGACATCCATGCTAATTTGCTAGATTCGTTAATACCTGTAGCTTCCGAGATTATCGGTGCCCATGTATTTTTGATCTCAGCTTCGTTTAATAAATTCATAATTTGAGAATGTTTTTTTGTTTGTTTGTTTGTGTTTAGTTAAAAACTCGACATTCAATGGGTGTTCTGCTTCTGTCACCCTTTATCGTCGATTGTTATTTATATATCTATGTTTTATTTGTTAAATCTCTTTTTGAATGCTTCAGCCATTTCTGTAACATCGTAACCGATGGTAGATTTAGGCGCTTCATCCTTAGATTCTGTTACCATTGCAACTTTTTCCATTTCAACTTTAGTATCTCTTAAGTCTCTAGTTTGCCAGAAATTAGCAACTTGGTATTCAGTTTTTAATGAGTGGTATTTAGCTTGTGCTGTTATTTGATTCTGTTTAGATTCAGATAAGTTTTCCCATGCTGCGCTGTATTCCGCTGGCATTGCAGTAATAAACAATGGTTGTGCACCTTTGTTTTCAACAATAAGCTCTGCGTTATTCATTAATGATGAGATTTCAGATTCAGTCATAAAGCCTCTTTGAGAAACTGTATTTCTAACTTCTGTTTTAGCTGATTCATTTAATGCGTTATACTTTTCTCTTGTCGTAGATGATACAACTCTAAAGAATGAAGGATTTTCATTTTCTTTTGCTGTAGCATTTTCTACTAATTTATCTAATTTAGATGAGATTTCGCTTTTGTAAGATTCTAATGGATCTAATGCTCCTTCTTCACCTTCAGTTTCTTCTTCACCTTCACCAGCTTTAGCTGCTTTGGTTTCTGCTTCAATTTCTGAATCAGATTTAATTGCGTCAGATTCTAAATCTTCAGCGTCTTCTCCATTTACTTCACCTTTAGTATCACCTTCTTTTGAATTATCTCCTGCTTCAACTTCTTCACCTTCGATTTCTTCAACTTCTTTACCAGCTTTATCAGAATCAGCAGCTACTGCGCCTTCTTCAGAATTATCACCGATGTTTTCGATTTCTTCAGTTTCTTCAGCTTCGTCAGCGTCTTTTGCAGGAGCTTCAGCTTCTGCTACTTCTTTAGCAACTTCTTCACCTTCAACTTTATCAGCTGCTTCAACTTCTTCCTCTTCAGTTTCTTCAGCTTCAGCGTTAACTGGTACTTCAATAACTGTTTCGTTTAATGATTCTGCAATATACTCTGCATATTCAGAAACTGATTGTAAGTTTTCTTTTAAGTATTCAACATACTCTAATAAAGATTCGTGAGAAGTACTTCCTTCGTTATGTGCTTCTGCTAAATAATTAGCGAAGTCTTTAACTTTAGAAACTGCTTCAGCAACATGCTCTGTATAAGAGATATTGTTATCTAATGTTTCTGCTAAAGATTCAGCATATGAAATACTTTGATCTGTTTTCTCAGCAACATGTTCAGAATATTGAATGTTATCGTCTAATTTACCAGCGATGTATTCTACGTATTCTGTTAATTGATTAACGTTTTCTACAACGTGATCACTATGATCTTTCAAGTTTTGTACTGTTTTATCTTCTGAAACTTCTTCATTTTTAGTTTCGATAGATTCTTTTAATGTCTTGATCTCATTCGCCAAATACTCAGAGTACTTATTGAAATCCTCGGATTTTACAAATTCTGCCATGTTTTTATTTTCTTTTATTTGTGTGTTTGTGTTTTTAATAGGTTGGTTATCAATAGCTTCTGTGCCATTCATTTCGTAAATTGCTAAATTTCCTGCGTTTGAATAACCATACGTTTCGTTAACTCTCTTTAACTCTGCGTTTTCAAAACCTGGATCAGCAACTAGATCATAAGTAAATAATTGTTTAATCTTTACTTGTCCGTTAGATTCAACTGCACCTGCAGCTCTAGATGAAATCTGTAAAGGAACACCAGCATCTACTAAAGCTTTAGCTTGTCTTCCAGCGTCTGTATCTAATAATTTGATACGTCCTCTTACTTCTTTACTATCTTTGTCATATACAAGTTCTTCAATGATATGTGATACATTCTTTAAAGAAATGTCAAATTGTGCAGGATGATCTAATTCGCCCAATAACTTACTAGCTTTAATTTTAGCTTGTAATGCTTCAATTTGTGGAACATACTCCGACTCAGTGTATATACGGTTGTTTTTGTTTTTTTGATCGATTTGACCAAAAATACCTTCAAGAATGTAATCTTTGTTCTCTGAAGTTGTTACACTTAGAGCTGATGAAGACATCTCGACGATTAATAAATCGTTAGTATTTTTCATAATGTTTTATTTTTCTATTTTTAATATATATCATACTTTATTATCTAAATATCTTATTACAATCCTGCTAATGGATCCTCTTCATCCTCTTCGCCTTCTCCGCCTTCCTTTTCAGCTTCTTTTTCAGCTTCTAGTTCTTCTGCAGCTATATCATTGTATATCTTAACTAATTGGTCAATTTCACCTTCTGCGAAAGCGTTTTCACCATAACTATCATAAAAATATTGTTTAAATTCATCGTCAGTCATTGATGCTGTTACAGCTCCTAAAATCTCTGCAGATTTTATAGTAGAACCTGAATCTAATTTAATATCGTCAATAATTATCTTGGAATCTTCTCCGGCTCTCATTGCATCTTCTGTAATGAAGTCTTCAAATGTTTTAATAATTTTCATAATCTATATATCTTTTTTAATAGTGTGTTACATTGCGAATGGATCTTCAGCCTCTGGCTCTTCAGCAGTCGTTTTCTTTAATTTAGATTTGGCTGCTTCATTACCTCTAATTTCATCATCACTTAATTTAAGATATTTCTTAACTAAGTATTCTTGATCGAAGTAATATTCTTCTTCCATTGTTTCTTGATTTGTTGTCATTAATGAGTCTCTCATTGTAGCAATAAAGTCTAAACGTTTCTCCATTAATTCCATGTCTTTTAATTCTGAGAATACATTTTCTTCATTAAATCGTAATGCGACTTGTGATTTGAATTGTGGATCGTTTGTGAATTCAGGATATTTAAGACACATTTGAATAAACAAAGGCTTAGATAAAATTTCCATGAATGTAGATCTTAAACGTTTGATAAATTTACCAAACTTAATTTCATCTCTAATCATACCATCAGCAGCAAGATTGAAATCTCCACCACCATCTTCATATAAGAATCTAGAGTAAGGTATTTTTGAAACGTGTTTTAATTTGTCTGAGAAGTATTTAAGTGCTTCTGTATCTGAAAGATCTGGTCCTTCACTGTTTAATGTTTCAATTTCTGGTGATTCACCATCTTTAGAAGGCAGCCAATACTCTTTACTAAATTGTAACATTGGTTTACCATCTGTTGCTAGTGTTCCTGATTCCCAATCAAAATCAACTGATTCTTTATAAGAGTTCATTAACTGAGAAAGCGATTGCTTTGCTCTAGTCTTAGATTTACCACCGACAGGTATAACAAACTTCATTCTAAATGAAGCGTTAGTTACTGCCCATATAACTCTTGTGTGTTCCATTATTCTTAACAAGTTGAATGATCTTGTTAATCTCTCAATATATGAAACTCTTGATGTTGTTGTTATTGAAGAATATGAAATATAGATTATTTGAGAATCATATAACTTTCTTTCTTTAACTGGATCATCTTTATATTGTACCCAAACTTTCTTACCATCTTCGTGGTTATATCCAGGAATAAGTGTAATTGGATCTATTTCTTTAAATCCTATAATCTCTTGTTGATCTGGTGAATAAATAATCTCAAATGCTAAATATCCATCAATTAAGAATTTTCTAAAGAAGTACCATGCTGATTGATCTGAGTTAAACCCAAAATAGTGATACAGTTGTCTAAAATATTTATTAAGATCTTTATCAACGTCGTCTGAAACATCCAATCCTAATATTTCTGGGTAACAGAAAAAGTTTTTATTATCGTATACTATTGATTCATCACAAAGAATATCTAAGATATCTTCAACCTCATCATTAAGTGAGAATTTTCTAAGTTCATCTCTTTTACCTTCATATGCTGTATCAAAGAACGGTATATTAGATCTAAGATTAGTATCTGTCATTGACATTGCTGCGAATGCACCATAGATGTCATCGTTGTCAACGCCAAATGGATTCATTTGACCATAGCCAATTTCTGCTTCCATTGGGCCGATTGCTTGTGACTGTCTTAATACTAAGTCGTCATATCGCATACCGAATGAGGATAAAGACTTCAAAGCATTTGAAATGCTAAAGGGTTTTGATCCGTTACTTAGTGGTCCGTTTCTATCGTTAAATCCTGCCATACTATTATATTATTATGTTCTTGTTATTATATATCTTTTCTTTTTGAGCGCGTTTTTAGGTGCTCTCTGAATGCTTTCTTGACCTCGTTGATTCCAATACCATATAGATCTTGGAAATCACACAATGCGATCTTTGCCCAACTTTCATATGAAACTACTTTCTGGTTCTTTTTCAACTCTGGTATATATTGTCTAATAGCAAAATCAAATCCAAAATGTACTAAGAATTTTACAATATCTTTGTATATTAGTTTTATTTCACTTTGTGTTTTTGCGTTGTTTTCTTTAGATCTACCAGTGCTTGATTTTATTTGACCAGACATACGATCATATACCATATCTAATAAATCCTCTTTAAATTGAACTGGTAATAAATTTAGATTAATACCAACATCTGTTCCGCTCGAATGTGGTTCTAATGCAAGTACTACTGGATTCATATCCCACCATGGTAATGTTTTCATGTGTTTGGGTTTTTCATATCTAAATACATGAATCATACCTGTTTTAAATGGTTTACCATGTTTTGATACAGTATGATCCTTAACGGACTTGACAGCCTTAGCAAACCATTTCTCAGCGCTTTTACGTGCTTTGACTTTTCCGCCAGCTTCTTTGCTTAAATCCTTAATATCTTTCTTTATCTTACCCATTATTTAAGAGACTTTTCTGTTAAGACTATAAACCTCCAACCTCTGTTGTCAGCATACGCCTTCGCATATTTATATTTATCTCTATTTTTTACATACTGCTCTGCCAAAAACTTATATGATTTCAGTGCCTTTTGACTGTTCTTAGTCGGTGGCTTTGGGATAGTGATTTGTGCTTCTGGTTTAATTTCAACCAAGAATTCTGTATCTCCATCAAGTCCGCTAGTTTTCATATAGAAATCTGGGTAGTATTTGTGTTCTCTTTTATCAAATGACCATATGTACCGTATTTCTACAGGTTCACTTGACCATTTAATTACGTCTTCTCTATTATCACATATAATCATAAACTTCCTTTCCCATGATGATCTATAGATTATCGGGAGTGGTCCTATATACTTGTCAGGATTCTTTGGTGTAAAGTATCCTTGTATAAAACCTGAATTATTAGATGGTTTAAGATTTTTTATTGACATTTAGATGTTGAACATTCCACCACCATCATCGCTTCCACCACCTGTTGTGATACGATCTATTGATAATGTGCCTTTGTATTTTTGTGGGTGAATTTTATTCCATCCTTTAGCATATCCTCTCTTTGCAATCTCTGTAAAGTATGCAAATGCATTTGGATATTTAGGGTTGAAATTTCTCCAGTATTTCAAAAGATCTAATATTGCAAACTGTAGACAATCATCCCGATCATCACTGTTAACATAGTTTAATTTGTTAATAGTTCTTTCGGCTAACAACACTAACATCTTCTCTGCAGTCGGTGTGAGTTTGTCGGCATCTTTTGAAAGGACCATTTGATTATATAAATCTTTATTATTTAGGTAATTTTTGCTTTTTTTAGCCATAGTGTAATGTATGTTTAATATTATACTAAAAAAAGCCCAATTGTTTCCAAATGGGCTTATTTAAATAGTTATATGGTTAGATTAAATAGAATCTTCAACAGAAATTTGAAGTTTGTTTTTCTCTATTCTCTGTGGTTCGTCGTTTACGAATACTGTTAATATGTCTGATTTACCCTTTCCGGTAAATTCAAGAGCATCAACTTTAACTTTAGATCCTTTAGGTAAATCTTCAGATTCTACTGTAGTTTCTGCAGTAACATATCCATCATCTCTAGTTAAGAAATCTTCGTTTTGTAAATCGTTTAATTCTTCTGTAATTCTTTCGATTTCAGAATTTAATAAATGATCTGCTGCTTTAATATCTGGTAAGTTTCTGTTAGCTTCAGATAATCTGCCTTTCTGATCTTTCAAAAATGCAATCATTTCATACATCAATTGAGTTTTCTGAGTTTTAAGAGCTCTGCGTTCTTTGTAAGATTCTAAGATGTCTTCAACCATTGGTGTAATATCTGCTCCAGTGTTTTCAGCAACATATTCAACTGCAGCATCTGCTAGTAATTTAGTAAATTTCTCAATCTTAGTAGACTCGTTGAATCTATAAACAAACATGTTGTCTTCTGTTCTCATTGCTAAAACCCTAACGTCTCCGTCAGTTGATTCATTAATGAAATCTAATACACTGTAGTTATTAAAGTTTTTACAAGCGAATTCAAATAAATTAATTGTTTCTTTATCTTCGTACTTAATGTAAGCTGACGCTAATAAAGATTCTGATAAAATCATAGAATCAGTATGTACTAACTCAATATTACCTGCATAGAATTTCTTTTCAGTAACATTATATGAGAAATTAACGATAATTGAATTTTTAAGTAAATCAGTTCTTGTTGATTCTAAAAGTTCTAATTCTTTTTTAACTTCAGTAACTGCTACTTTTTTACCAGATTTCTTATATGATTTAATGTTTTCATTTAAGAAATCAATTTTTTCATTTAAGCCAACTAATGTATCGAAATTAGTTAATGCTGATTCGTCAATATTGGAAATAGTTTTCTTGTTATTATAATCGTAGTAGAATGAAATACCCTCGTTAGTTATACTAAACGTATTGTTTGCTTTAACTAATGATTTGAAATCTTCAGAAACGTTTGCAACTTTTTCTATATGACTTCCTGTCATTTTGAAATTTTGTCCGCCCGCGTGAAATACAAAACCTTGTTTTGACTCTATGACTGGTGAAATAATTCCTTTGTTTAATTTTGCCATTTGTGTTGTTTAATTTTTTATATATATCTTTTGTTTATTCGTTGAATGGTAGATCAGTAGATGAAACGTCTAATGGATCACCAAATGAAGGTTTCAACCTATCTGGCGTTCCTTCTGCAATATCAGATGTATTACCGAACTTAAATATTCTATTTGAATTCTTTCTTCTGCTTGAAGTTCTCAATAATTGAGAATTTGTAGTTAATTCTGTACCAAGTAATGATGTGTCGATTGTGCACTCAGTAATTGGAGCAGTTTGTGTTAAAATCCATGAAGTAGAATCTGCGTCCCATGTATATATTGCACAAGTAGAATCAGTGTATGTTAATGGATTTGGTAATTCACCTTCATATATTGAAGATGGATCTAAAGCTACTTTGTTAGGATCTCCATAATTTCCAGTAACACCACCAGTATATACAGTTCTTGTAAATTTAGTATAAATGTCGTCTTCAAAATCAAATGAAGGTATAAATGTACTGATCTCTAAACTAAATGTTATTTTGTGGTTTTCTTTATCATCAAATCCATATTCGATTGGCTTGTCCTGTGTGTAATCGTCTGGCATCATGTATTCCGATGAAATTCTATACATACCATCATCTATGTGACCTGCGTCTATGTGATAGAAATTAGCCTTGTACATATTTTTGATGATTGATTCAGTAACCTTAAACATATCTAATTGACTAGATAATAATATTTCAATATCTACACCAATTACACATGGAATCATTTCGAATTCTGCAACATACCCTTCCATTAAACCTTGATTATTCATCATAGTATAATTACCGAGATTTCTTTTATTGACTAGTTTTCCAGGATCTACTGAAAATGAAGTTAAGTTAACAATACCTCTTGGTACTTTATCATAATTCCCATCTGCAAATGTTCCATCAGGATCACAGCTTTCTCCATTCATATTGGAAAACAAAAAGTTATCTTTTATAAAATTCTCATCTCCAGCAACGGCATAGAAAAATGGTACATCTATAATAGCCCTTTCGTCATTAGAGACTTGTCTCCAAAAACTAAGCTTACTATTTAGATCAGCTAAAAGACCTACAATAACGTGTCTAATAACACTGTCGTCTTTGTTGTATTTTAAATTATATGTTGCCATTAACTATATATTCTATTTTTATTCAATTGTTTCTATAGTAAACTTAGAGAACCCGTTTTCACGATAAATCTCAATTTTCTTATCAAATATCTCATGTGGTAAAACTGAGTGGTTTATCACAAAGGTATTTATCTTATTTTCTTTTATGACTTGATTAAGAATTTTCAATATGTTATATACTCCATCATTGTCTACAGAACTTAATAATTCATCTAAGAACAATAAGTTCAATTGAGGGAATCTTAATTTAAGTATCTTGATGATTGCAATGATAATAATAAAATCTGCCTTCTTTCTCTCACCAGTAGAAAGTGTCATTGGATTAATATCTTCACCTAAGTGATTAATAATACAATTGAATTTCTCATCAAATCTAATATGGAACGGTAAGTGCATTGTTTGACTCATCGCTGCAATATTTGAATTTAATCCTGGTAAAATAGTTTTGACTGCAAGATTTTTAACACCATCTTCACCTAAAACCCTTTCAACAATTTCCATAAATGCATATTCTGCATTCAATGTATCTTTATTACCAGATTTAGTAGATTCTTTTTGTTCAAAGTCTGTAATCAAAGTCTTAAGGTGTTCAAACTGAGAATCATCTGGTGTATCTTTTATTTTAAGCAATTCAGATTTAAAAGATTTCATATTGTATCTAATATCTGATGCTCTTTGTTCTAATACATTTTTATTGATTCTTAATTGATCAATATTTGATTTGACACTTGTTAATGATTCTTTAAGTTCTTTGATACGATTGGTATCAGTTTCAATTTTAGTACAAAAATGTTCCTTTTGATCCATGTGCCATTGACTATCTAATTCAGTTTCACATGTAGGGCATTTTCCACTCTCATATAAATCTAACTTTTTCTTAAGATATTCAATTTCATGTTTTAATGTAGATGCATCAGATCTTACCGTTTCATAAACAGTTGTATCATATTTGATCTCTTTGTCAATTCCAGTCTTTTCTAGATCTAATGCCTTAACGCTTTCATTAAGTTGAATTAAATTTGTTTTTAATTCATCTATTTTAGAATTGTTCTTTTCTTGTGATTCTTCTAGTAATGTATTAAGTTTACCTTTTACAGATCCTATAGAATCTATAATTTGGTTTAACTCTGATTCGTATGAATCTATATCTGTTTTGATATTCTTTCTCTCCATTTTAATAGAGGTTTGCATATCATTAAGAATAGAGAAACCAAACATCTTATCAATAATTTGTTTTTTATCTTGATTAGACATTGTCAAAAATGACTTAAAATCATTAACTGATAAAATTATAATGTTTTTAAATACATGATATGGTATACCGTATATCTCGTCTTCTAAATAGTCCTGTACTGATTTCTTACCAGCCTTATCAAATTCTACACCATTTAATTTAACACTAAATTTAGTAGGCATTAAACCTCTTTCTATTATAACATTTATAGAACCGCATTTTAATGCGATCTTAACGTGTAATTCTTTGTTAATCCTATTAGGAAGATCTGCAAGTTTAACGCCTTCGACTCTTCCATATAACGCGTATATAATAGCATTAGCAATAGTAGTTTTACCATCGCCATTCTTTCCAAGTGTCAAAAACAATTCAGAAGCATCTTCTTCAAACTCTATTCTTTGTAATTGATTACCGTAAGATGCAAAGTTTTTAAATTCTATAAAATCTATTCTCATATTTCTATACCGTTATTATGAGCACATTGATTATATAGTGCCATTAGTTTTTCTTTTAGTCTGCTTTTAGTTTCTTCATCATCACCTAAACTTTCAACATATACATTACATAAATTCATTATACTGTAATTCTTATACATTTCTTCTACATCATCCATATCATGAAAATCCTTATCGATATAATTATCTTCTTGATAAATATTCGGTTCAAGTTTTCTACTAATATTTTGTATCTTATTAATAAGTTGACTTAATGCATTTGTTGTTGCGATCTTTGATGGGACGAATAAATCTACAAAATTGTTTTTGATCTGATGTTTAAACGTTCCAAGTGGCATATCATATAGCTGCATGATGTTATATTTCATGAACTTAGGTGATATATCATTTACATAAAATGTCTCTGACATGTCTTCTAAATCTACTAGGTCAAATCCTTTAGCATTATTTGCATCAGATCTTGTCAATTGATATGGAGTACCAACCATTAATAACTTACCTTTTTCTTGTCTAAAATGAATATGCCCAGAATAAACTCTTAAATATCTGTCATATATGTTTGAGTCTGTTCCGTGTTGATTTTTAACTTTAGCGTTTAAATAAATACCTTTAACTTCCGAATGACAAAATACTATTTCTGCTGTTGGGTATTCTACAAGTGTTTCTGTTTCGTGATCAGCATCTCTTCTCCATGGCATCATTAATACCTTCCTACCATGCCATTCCATCATTTTAGGTTCTTTATAGATCTGTACGTTTGGTATCCATTTAAGTGAATCTATTGAAGTTACTTCGTTTGAGTTCTTAGCCCAAATATCGTGATTACCACAAATGACATGAACTGGTAGAATTTTACCAAGTTCTTCAAATAAAGTTACCGCGTAGTTTAATACCCTTATATTAATAGATTGTCTATTATCAAAGGTATCACCGACTTGTACTAGTACATCGCCTGGTTTTACGTTAGCTCTAAGATTCGGTAGAAACACATCTTCAAAAAATTGCTTTTGAATTTCTAGCCATTCCATAGAATTAGCTCTTACACCAAAATGCAAATCTCCGAGTATCCAAACTCTTCCTGCGCCTTTCTTTAAAACATGTGCTTCTATCATTCTAAAAAAGTTTCATTATATTCTTTCTCTTTAATATACCTGTTTTCAAATCTAATTCTTGTATTAAATCTTCTTTATATACATTGGAGAGTGAACTGTAAAATTTAGTTGGATTAATATCGAAATAGACGCATAGCTCGCTGAATAAATCAATACGACTGTTTTTTATGGACATTTCATCGATAACATATCCATAAATGTCGTTTATGTCTGCCTTCTTTAAAGAGGTACATTTACCTAATTCATCTACTTTGTTAAATACCTTAAATCTCGATGATTCAATTAATTCATGAATTCTTCTTGCGATTAAATCATAGTGAATTTTATCTTCTTCGTCCTTATTGTCTTTGACATTAGGATCTAGTTCGAATTTTATAGTTGTAAACTCTGTGTCTGGTGATTCGAAATTGTTGTTAAATATTTTATCGTGTGCCATAATTATATACTGTGTAAGTTTGAATTTGTAGTTTCCTCTGTCTCGATCAACCTCATGTAATTCCAATTAATATTTAATTTACACTTGGTTCCTTTTCCTTCTCCATCTCTAATTTTTAATACCTTTAACCAGTATTCTGAGTTAGCTCTCATCATATCATCTTGTATAATACCAAGCATAACATCGGCTGTATGTGAAAGACCCGCAGATTCTGCAATGTCTGTCATTCCAATATCACTTGAATTATAACCATTTCTAGTAATCTGTGTTGCTGTAACTATTAACCAATTATTACGAATACCCATTGCTCTAAGATCTTCTGCAATTTGCTTGATCTTCATATAAGTATTCTCAGTATTTTGGTTTCTGTAGTTTGCAAGAATGTTGATGTAATCAATTACGACTGCACCTACTTTAATTTGTCTTTCTTCTTCTATTTGATTAACATATGCTTCAATATCTAATACAGTTGCTTGTGATGTTGGAAACTGTTTTACAAATAAAGATCCAGGCGGTGTTAAACCATCGCCTACAGTTTCTAATCTTCTTTTAATATGATCTTTGTTTTTAGCCTTATCACCATATTCGTTAATCTCAATAGTTAAAAGATTAGCACCAATACGTTTTACGAATTTATGTGCTGCCATCTCTGCAGTAACTACTACTGTATTTGTTCCCATCTTAACGAAGTTCGCTGCATCGTTTGCTAAGTATATTGACTTACCAATGTTTTGTTCACCTGCATACACAATTAAGTTACCACCTTTGTCATAACCACCGCCTAACATTCTATCTAAGAAATTGTAACCAGTACTAACCTTTTCTGAATCCTTTTGATCATGTGAATCTACATCAAAGAAATCTAAACCTAAATCTGAATTAAATGATAAGTTATTTCTATCATTAATAAGACCCTTAACTTTAGTAACAATACTATCTACATTTTCAGGAGTTACCTGAGTTGTTTTAATGAATTCAATAGTATCGATTAATGAAGTATCAAATGTTCTCCATTTAATCCATGCTTCAGCTGTAGACGTTAACCATTCTTCGTCATATTGATCTAAGTCAACTTCAAATATAAGATTTAATATCTCTTCTGATATTTTAGCTTTAGCCTTTTCATTTCTTTGAATAAGCAAAAGAAGTTGTTCTCTTTTTGGAGTTTCGTTAAACTTCTCAAAGAACTTATTAGACAATTGACTTAATATATCAATTTCCTGTGATGTGTAAAATCCGCTTTTAATACTCTTTAAGTACTTTGTCTTAATTAAAGAGAATCTAAAGAATATTTTTTCAAAGTCTTGTCCGAATTGCATAGTTATTAAATGTTGAAGTTATTGTTTTTTATATGTGCGAAACATATTTTGTTTTTATACCCTGTAGTTTTGAGTTATTCAAAAGGGTTTGTTTTTATTTTCCAAGATAACTTATCTTGCTCAGTGTTGAGTACATCTACTAAATCTAATTTTACTAATTCTGTAATAGATTCTAATAAATGAGATTCCTCTGTTTCCGGAAATCTATATGTTTTCAGTGCATGTAATGTAAAGTTACCTTTATGCCTGTCTGGCATCCTAACACATAGTTTTATTTCTGATAATAATAAATCGAAGGCAGTCGGGTAACCTGGTAAGTCACTCTCGATGCCTAAGACATATTTTATAGGTAACTTATCTTCATTAATCTTCATCTTCTAATATAGATTCAAGATCAATTTCTCTACCTTCGGTATTATAATTGAATACAGGTTTAATTCTTAATTCAATTTTATCTAATATCTCTTTGGTAAATACTTTTTCAGAGAAGAATTCTCTAGTTGGAACAGTTTCATCTAAATGTTTACAAATCCAATTTCTTGCTGTAGATTTTGGAGTTTTAACACCTTTTTCAATAGTACCTTTTGCAATACCTATTTCTTCCCAATCAATATACTGTTCTAATCCAACATATGCATTCATTCCTTCTGTAAAGTGTAAATGAAATTTAATGTTATGTGGTTTAGCAAATCTATTCTTATTAGGTTTAGCTGTTACAATAATCCCTGCTTTTTCACCACTAGATTCTTTTAGTTGTGCTTTACCTAAATATAATACGATTGACGCAGCATATTCAGGTCCTGTACCACCTCCGGCTACTTGCCTTGAGATAAAGTCTTGTGTTTGATATGTATGATTAGTAAAAATGAAAGGTATCTTAAGATCTGCGAGAGGCGTCATTATGATCCTGAATATAGATTTTAAAACCTTAGATCTTGTCATATCTGCCTTTTCACTACCAGATCTAGCATCATCAATTTCTTTTTGTGTAGCTAAGTTACCTGCAGAATCAAGAATCATCATGATCTTTGGCGTTGTACCACCATTTCTCTTAACTTCTTGCATCTTACTTGTTAATGTAGTAACTGAAGTTCTGAATTCTTGTACAGTATTAATTGGTTGATAATTTACTTTAGAAACATCAATACCAAACTTAACCATTTGATCTTTATCAACTGCTGCTTCTGAATCATAATAGATTACAAAATATCCCATTTCTATTGCTCTTTTTACAGAGTTTAAAACTAAGAATGTTTTTCCTGTACCTGATGGTCCTGCAATTGAACATGTTCTACTATTAGGCCAACCGCCGAAAAGTGAACCACTCACGCATGCATTTAAATGATAATTACCAGTGTCGATCCACTCTGTAACTTCACTAAATGTGGAATTTTCCATTATTGAACCCAATGGATTCAAATCAGCCAATTCTTTGTTTAAGTCTTTGAAGCTAAAATCTTTTTTTGCCATTTTTATATTGTTATTTTTATATTATATGATGAAACATTGAATTGTTTCTTATTGTTCAGGAAACGCCTCACGCTCTCGAAGCCTAAGTTCATTCAATTCTGCTACGGTTGTATCAGCCTCTTCCTTTAGAGCAATTATTCTTTCTTGAATACTTGACAATCTATTTAAAATAAGAGTGTACTCGTCAACATATTCCTGTTGTTCGGTTGTTAAATTTACTTCCATAATTGTTTCTTTTCAAACATATCTATTTGTCCACTTAGTTGCTCATCAGCAATTTCTTGACTTTGAGCTTTTTTCATTTTCCATACAAGTTCTCTGACCTTTTGGCCAAATGTCATGTTGTTTGGATTTTCCTTTTCTAGTAAATATATTAGTTCTTTTAATTCCATAATGTTAAAATAATGCCGAAGCGTAAATTAGGTTAGTGTCTAGCGTTTGTAATCCTATTGCCGTAAGCACTCTATTCAATGGATCAATCATTGCTTTCTCAAATTGAGTATCGTAGTCCACTTTTGGTGCAATTTCATAAGGATGTTCGTTTGGTAGAAATGCATAAACCTCACTGATTGTACCAATACAATTGTAGATCTTAAGCTTTTCACCATTTCCAATCAGCTTATACTTATTTTTATACTTCTTATTATTATTTAAAATATAATTATAGTATCCTGCTGCTTTTACATTTGCTGGACATTTTAGCCCAATCTGTAATTCTTCTTGATCATCTAAGATATACTTATCAATGTTGTTAGTTCTCTTATTAAATGAAATATTATCTATGTCAGTTAATTTGAATTCTTTCTTACATTTTTTCATATACTCTACAAGCAATTGTAACTCTGTTGCAGTTGGTTGTATTTCTGATCTAAACAATATCTTAAGGCATTCTACTAAACGTTCTCTAGCAAACTTAGGTGTTGATGATTGTATTGTATCAAAACCAATTGTTTTTACTTTCTTAAGAGATGGATGTCTATCTGTTACTGCTAGTTTATCGTCCCATGCAATGTTTTGAATGTATTTTTTCTTTGACATCCAAATTCCATTATATGCAAGAGATTCTAATTCAAACATTAAGAAGTTATCTGTGTTTCTAACATCTGCATATTTCTCCATGCACTTTGTGATGTAGTCTCTTAATCTAAATGCATAGAACGCAAGAATAAACACATCAATTTCCATCTTCTTAGATTCATCTTCCCAAATAATAGATTCGTATAAATCTTGAAACTGTACATAACATGAATCAGTATCAATATAAATTACTGAGGGTTTTTCAATCTTACCCTTGACTTTAATATTGAAGTGATTATGGACTGCAGTGTCCTTGTGCCAAAAATCATTAACATATTTGTTAAGTATTGTTTCAGAATAAAGAATTGCATTTTTACCTTGTTTAGTTATAGATTCTGCTATGTCGATGTTGAAAAAGTGAAACCATTTGTTACCGAATGCACCATAAATAGAGTTAAGACTTAGTTTTACAGCCTGTTCATAAGCAGTGAATTTAGCAGAAAGCTGCTTGTAGTGGTCTACAAGCAACTTCGCCTCATCATCTGTTAGTTGATCAATTGATTTATTTTCTAACTCTTCTATATTCATTTATTATGCAGTTTGGCATGTAGAGATTGTCAAAAGAGTTTCTGAATCGTTTGATTCGAAAACTACCTTAGAATCTGAAACATATACAGTTTGTTCTTCTTTGTCTAATAGATTTAAATACTTCTTGTAAACTGTAACTGCACCATTACCACTTGTATCGGGCGTAAGTACTACATTAAATGATTTCCCGCTTACATTAATTCCTGCAACATCAGATTTGATACCGAATGTTTCGTCTTTGTCTAAACCAAATAGGTTTTTAACTTTTCCGATTGAATGTGTATCTAATTTAAAATCAAAATTAGAATCTTGTCTTGCAAAAATAGTATCACGTTGTTCTTTTGAAAGATCTTTAAATCCTAAAGAAGGTTCTGAACATGATAATGTAATTTCTAATTCGTCATTAAAGATACGTAATGTTGATGCTACGAATTCTTCATCGTTTTCAATGAATTCGAATTCACCTTTGATAGCATCGTGTTCGAAGTGTTTAATAGCTTCAATAACTTTGTTACCCTCAAAGAATGCAATCTTCATTTCTTTGTCTGTATCTGGCCATTCACTTACTTGGAAGATTTTATCTGCAGCAATAGAGTGGTGCTTTACAGCATCTCTTTGTGGAAGATAAACAGTTGAATGGATTTGACCCTCTTTTATTTTCATATAAATGAATGAGTCGATTAGTTTAACGCGATTGATAAACTCTGTTAGTGCATGTTGGTCAATGCGATCAATTTGTAATTTCATAATTGTTATTTATTTAGATAATGATATTTGAATATTATACCTATAACTATGAAATAGTTTCATAAAAAAAGGACATACTGTTATGGTATGTCCTTTGGTTAATTTTACTTTAAATTTTAATATTATCTAAGACCTAATTCATCTCGTAAATCTTTCCAGTAAAAATCAGCAATGATTTCTTTAACTGTCATTTCATTATTTTCACCCCAATCAGATATGTAATCAAACATTACTTCTTGGCTAAAATCGTCTTCGTCTAATTTACCATCCATGAATTCATCTTCATATGAATCATAAATGTCATCTGCAACCTCATCAGTAAACACTCTAAGTTTTTTAATGTCTGATGATGAATATTTCTCGTTTAATGTTGAAGCAAATGCTTCAAATAATTTTACATGTTTCATAATTATTTTGTTTTGTTTTGTATTATTTTGTATTATTGCCAGTCTCCGCCGTCAATTGAACCACCATCTATTAAAGATGTGAAATCATCAACTGATGTTACTTCACTTGACCATTCTTGACCACCGTAGTTATCTTCGTCTGACCAAACTGCAGTACCATCCCAATTGAATGTGTATTCGTTGCCATCATCAAATGGATTTTCACCAACAATTGATATAATATCACCATCGAATGATGCATCATATTGATTTTCTAAGTTTTTAAATTCTTTCTTAAGGTTTACTTTAGCTTCGTTGATATTTGCAACAAACGCTTCGAATAATTTTACGTGTTTCATAATTGTTTTGTTTTGTTTAACATGTTCTGATATTTCATCTGCTTCATAAATAAAAACTGATGCCTTTGATGGTGCAACCTCTATTGCAGATCCTACGTAAATTTGAACATACTTGTGTTTTGCTAAATCGACAACTGCGCCCCATTCAGAATATTCAGCTGCATCTTCTTTTCTTTCTTCAAATGAATCTTCAGGAGCATCTCCGTATTCTATAGATCCTTCTGATTTATGACCATATGCTGTACCATCTGTTAATTTAAAATCGTTCATTTCAAATTCAACTTCATCATCATCAAAATCAGGATCTTCTTTTTGTGCTTTTTCTAGTTCTGCTAATTTCTTTTTAGCTGCACCTTGATTTAAATACAAGTGTATTACTCCATAATCTGGTGTATTTTCTGTTACTGCGAATGCTTTTGCCATAATATTATATTTTAATTTATTTAGTCCCAGTTTTCTTCTTCTTCTGGCGCATGATCATTAACGAAATCTATGAAGTCTTCTGCTGTTTTAATTTTGTCGCCATCATCAGACCTTGCAATCCTTTGGTCTTCACCATTTGCTGTTTCTTCTTCAGGATACCATGTGAATACCACTGCGTAGTCTTTGTTTTCTTCAAAATCCCATACTGTTATTTGGTTTCCGTCTAGCGTTACATTATAGAAGTAATCTTTGATCTCTTTGAATTCTTTCTTATAAGATTTTGCTTCGTTTACTGTTGAAGCAAATGCTTCAAATAATTTTACGTGTTTCATAATTGTTTTGTTTTGTTTGTTGTATTATTAGGTTATATATCTATTTTTCTTTAAACAAAACGAAGCCGGGAAGTAGCGAACCCCCGGCTTCTATCCGAAAACTAGTTTCGGTCCTAAGAGTGGTATTCAAACCACACCTTTATTTTAACCCTCGCAACTTGAACATTCAAGAATATCTCTTGCAAATGATTGCGCTGAACTTTGACTAAATTGATAGTAAAGCGTCTTAACGCCTTCTTCATGTGCATATAAATACAATTGATTAATATCCTTTGCTGGTACGCTTGGATGTATCATAATGTTTAACGATTGTGATTGATCAATGAACTTTTGTCTCTGTGCCGCTTGTAATACGATTTCTTTTGGAGATAACTCAACAAATGATTTGAAAACTTCTTTAGTTGGAAAGTCTAAGTGTTGGACAGATCCATCTCTTTTTAAAATATCTTCCCAAACTTGTGGAGTATTTAAATCATATTTGATTAATTCTTCAATAAGGAATGGGTTCTTATAGATAGTCTTTGACTTTGCCAAATCTTTAATAAAATAATTAGATTTGATTGGTTCAATACCCATAGAAACTTGTCCTAATATAAAAGAACTTGATTTAGTTGGTGCAACTGCAAGCAATGTTGTGTTTGCAAATCCAGGTCTAATTGATCTGTAACCTCTTTCGTCATGTAACCATTTAGATGCTTTTTCACTTCTTTCTTTTAAAGTACTAAATATATCATGATTTAATCCCTTTGCTTGAATAGAATCAAATGTAATTAATTTAGATTGAAATAACGAGTGGTATCCAAGTACGCCTAATCCCAATGCTCTGTGTTGTTCAGCAAAACGATGTGCTCTTGCCATACCTGGCATATTTGTAGATTTCTTAACGAATTCATCCATTACTGCATTTAAGAATAATGTGTATGTTTCGATTGCATCAGTATCTTTAATTTCATCCCAGTGTAAAAGGTTAATAGAACCTAAGCAACATACGAATGAATTAAAAGAATCTGTTGGTAACTGAATCTCACTACATAAATTAGATGCTGTGATTTCTAAACCTAATTCTTTATATGGTGAATTGTTGTTTGAATTATCTTTAAACATAATATAAGGAAAGCCAAATTCATTTCTCTTTTGAATAATCTTTGCCCATATTTTACGCTTATCAGAATCTCCAGCTTTCATTTCTGCAATCCATTCATCACCAACAGTAACTCCGAATTGTAAGTTTTGAATAGGATTACCTTCACTACCAATATCTAAGAATTCTAAAATATCATTGTGTTCTACTGGTAACCAAGCTGCACATGCTCCACGTCTTGCTTCTGATTGTTTACATACATCAACTGTTGTATCATACATTCTAGCATAGTGTACTGGTCCATCTGCTGTACCTCCTGTTGAAATATTAGTTCCTCTTGATCTAATATTTCCTAAATATACAGAAGTTCCTCCTCCGTATTTTGACATCATTCCTATTTCTCTACTTCCATTTAAGATGCTATCTAATGTATCATCAACGTTTGATCCATAGCAACTAACAGGAAGTCCTTTATCTTTTCCAAAGTTGATCCAAACTGGAGTTGATAAACTATAGAATCCGCGTTCCATATAATCTTCGAACTTTCTCGCAAATCCATCAATTTTTAAATATCTCTCTGCTGTATTTGCGACATCTTTAATTCTTTGCTCTGGGGTTTCGTCAATATAACCCCTTGAAAGAAATTGCCTACTGTCTTCGTTAAGCCAGTAATTCTTTTCGTATTCCATGTGTTTTAGTTTTTTAATAATTTTAAAATAAATCGTCTTCAGTTATTGACTTAGACTTCTTGTTGTAATCTACGCTTTTCTTATAAAAGAAATCGCCTTCTTTAGTTGATAGTATCTCTACGTCAAACCATAATGATTTTTCTAATTCAATAAGATCAATATCAAATATTGATTTCATTCCAATTCTATTTAATGAATTGTTAAATCTGTTTTTAATAAAGTTTTTAATATTTTCTTTAGATAAGAAATCAAGTTCACCTTTTTCAAATATCCAATCTAATATTTTGCATTCTGCTACATATGCTTTTTTACATGCTGAATCTATTAGTTGTTCGAATTCTTCATCGAACCATTCAGGATTCTCTTCTTTAATAATATTGATCAATTCAGATCCAAAGTTTCCATGAATTTCTTCTTCTTTACTTGTAGCTTCGACAACATTAGAAATACCTTTAAAAAGATTCTTCTCTTTATTGAAAGACATCATAATAAAGAATTGACTAAACAAACTTACATGTTCAATGAATAAAGAAAATAATAACACTGATTTTGTGTACATTTTATTGTCTCTGCTTCTTGTTCCATCTAAATATTTAGTCAAGTATGCAATTCTGTCTTTAATTGCAGGAATCTCTACAACATGTTCGAACTCTTTTTCAAGTCCTAAGATTAATAGTAACTGTGCATATGCATCTTTATGTCTTACTTCAGATTCTGCAAATGTCATTCCAACATCTCCGATTTCTGTAATTGGCATTCTTTTATAAAGATCTGCCCAGAAAGTTTTAACATTTACCTCTATTTGCGCAATCGCAAGCATTGATCTTTTAATAACTTCTCGTTCTTTGGTTGAAATCTTAGTTTTAAAGTCATCGATATCTGTTGTAAAATTAAATTCTGTATGTATCCAATAAGAATGTCTGATAGCATCTTTATATGCCAAAAGCTGTGGATATTGATATGGTAAAATGTTTACTCTTTTTTGAAAAATATCGCTCATATAAGTGTTAAGTGTTTTGATGTTAATTATATATCAACTAAATATACAATGTAAGTATTATTTAATTCTATTTAATTTTTTTAATTTCTTTTCTAGCTTAGCAGCCTTCTCGTAATACGCATAAGAGGTCTTTTTATAGTCCTTTCTTTGCTCATATAAATCTGCTAATATTTTTTTAAGAATAGAATCTTCTTTTTTGAATACCACTCCGTTTTCACAGACAATTACCTTTTTGTCTTTTCGTCTTGTTGGAATTTCTGCTTCAGGTACTTGCTCAACATATGATTCGGGGGAAATATTAAATTGTCTCATTATTGAAGGATATAGCGATGCAAAATCAAATGCACTTACTCCACTATAATATCCAACAATTGGTTGCTTAACGAAAGCTCCTTCGAATTTACCTTCTTTAAGAGCATCGGCTTTACCATATTCTACACCAATCTTTTTATTCTGTTCTGCAAGTTTTCTTGCAAGTAGTGATTCTGTAATCGCAACAGGTGATGATGCTTTATATAATGGCATCTTAGTAATGGTTGCTAGAGTTAAAAGAACTTCCATCGATTTTAACTGTTGATCTATATAGTATACTAAACATGAATCGACTACGTTGTAATAAATGTACTTAGTAAAATCATTTTCATATAGTTCTTGAAGTCCTCCAGAATATTTAATTTTCTTAACATCTAAAACTGCTCCTGAAACAAAGTCTAATGAATTAGATTCTTTAACAGCAACCGATCTATCATATTTGTCATATAATTGCATGTAATCTAAAATACCCATATGTAATGGACGACTATCCTTTCTATCTAACGCACCAGTGATTGCCACTTGCTCCATATCGATCTGTAATCGTTTACATCTATTGACTATATACTGCCAATCATAGTTGATGAAATTCCACCCTGTCATCATTGGGAACTTAGGTAAAAACTTATGCAAAAACGTATATAACATATTATACTCATTATCAAATTTATGATATGAGAATTCCCAATCTTGGTCGTAGTCTTTGAAATGTTTGTTGGTATCTGCCTGTATTTTCTTCATATCTTCCTGAGACATGTCTTCTAATCCTAATACAATTGCTTTACGTTCTGGTGTAATTATTGAAAACGATAGAATTCTAGTTTTAGCTTCTTCTGCTTTTGGGAAACCATCAACTATTTCTGTTTCAATATCTACAAAGTACGTTCGTGGCATATTAAATTCGTAGATCTCTTCCCTGTCTTTTTCTGGTAGAGAATCCATGAAATATAATAAACTAAACTTGTTGAATGATTTAGCGTAACCTCTTTTTAGAGCTCTACCATCCCAATTTCTATATGTTGCATCTTTGTGTTTATCAGTATCTTTAGTTACTACCCAATTTTGGAATTGATTAACGCCATATCTTTTAAATGATACTTTGCCCTCTTTGTCGTAGTAAGAAATAATTAGTTCCCTGTCGGTTTGCTCAATATCTAATAGCATTTAGTAGTTGTTTTTTTGGCGATTTACATTTTCTTCTGCTTTAGCGAAATAATAGTTGTATGCTGTTTTTGCATCCAAGCCAATAGAAGCTGCATAGTTAATAAAGAAATGGAGAATATCTACCCATTCCATAAATAATTCTTTCTTATCACCTTCGGAAAGATCTGATACTTTCATCGTATCATATTTTGTAAAGTCTTTTTTCCAGTATTTCCAGACTGCATTTCCAGAACCATCTTTAATACCTCCAAGTGCATCTGTCATTTCATGTATCTCATCAACTACTGCGTGAGTGTTAACATGCCAGAAATTCATTACCTCTCGTAACGTCATATCTTCAAAGTTAAAACCATAAGTCTGCTCTTGCATCTTTTTTTGGTTTTCCATGATGTCTGCTAAATGTGTTGTTGATTTGGTGTAAAAGTCTTTTACTTCAAGATCTTTGCATTCATTGTCTATATTTGCCATTTTGTATTTTTTGTTATATTAATAATATGTGTATTTGATTAATAGTTTCAACTATTATCTGTCCATTTCTAGAATTTGTCCCCATTCTCTTTGAGAGTCTGTTATAATTTTTGTTTGATCAGATTCTGGTCTAGGATCTCCACCTACATTCCAGAACCATGCTCCTGGTTTTCCATGTTTCTTCATAAATTCCCATGCTTTTGCATCGTAGTTATATGCACTTGGAAATGGTGGCATTTGATCAAGACTTACGTTTTGATTAAATGGTTTAGGATGAGACCACATTTCAGCTCTACCTCTTTCACCTGTTTTGATATTACGAGCAACTGCAACTGCATGAAAATCTGCATCAGGCCATGCAATCTGTAATGATCTTTGTAATACTCCTGTAGAAATTGCTGACCAAACTTCTTCTGGATATCCGTGTTTTTCTGCAAGATCATATGCAACTTTCACTGCGGCTGCTGTAACTAATTCGTGCTTAAGTCCTAGTGGAATAAACGTTGCGTTGTTATCTTCTGCCCATCTTTTAGCATGTGCGTTAAGGTTTGGCATAGCAGCAACTCTTTTAAATTTCATTTCTGCTCCACGTTCAATACATATCGCTTGATGATCTGAAATTTCTTTTTGTGATGGACTAAATAATACTAATTTTTTATTGTATTTTTCTGCAAGATATGCAAGTGATATACCTGCAAATCCACACCTTGGCTGTACATATACTAATGTATCTGTTGGTGCTGATTGAACTAAGATATCACCAAACCTGCATTTAGAACCAAATCCCATTAAATCTTCTCTTACGACTTTAAATCCATCATGTTCTGTGATAACTGGTTCTGAAAATGGATCTTTCCAATCTCCTGCTAAATCTAACCAAGCTTGACGATTTGGCATCATCAGATTAATATCTTGATTCATTAGACTTTTTGTGTGTTTGTTATGTGCCATATTTTAAAAGTTTGTTTTGTTGCTACCTAAATAACCAGGTGCGGTCATTTCCTTATTGTGATATTCCATAATTTTATCTCTTGCTTCCACTGCAGTATCTACGATTCTAAATAAGTCAAAATCCGATGGACTCATTTTATTACTTTCCAATACAGTATCTTTTAGCCAATCAATTAATCCTGACCAATAATCTTTTCCAACTAATACTATTGGGTATTTTACGTTGTGACCACATTGAGCTAATGTAATTGCTTCAAATAATTCATCTAGAGTTCCAAGTCCTCCTGGAAATACAACGAATCCTTGCGAATATTTTAAGAACATTACCTTTCTTGTAAAAAAGTATCTGCATTCCATTCCTAAATCAACATATTTGTTCATACCTGATTCAAATGGCAATTCAATGCCAATTCCTATAGAATTACCTGAAACTTCATGAGCTCCGTGATTTGCTGCAGCCATTATTCCTGGACCTCCGCCTGTAATTACTCCGAATCCTTCACATGATATAAGCTTAGCAAATTCTCTTGCTTCGTTATACCATTTACTACCTTGTTTTGTTCTTGCACTTCCGAATATCGATACACATGGTACATCTATTTCATTAAAAGTGTCAAATCCTTTTGTAAATTCTCCTTGAATTCTTAGAATTTGCCATGCATCATCTGCTTTATTTTTCATCTTGTTTGTATTTATTCGTTAGGGTAATTCTTACCCCAAATGTGACGTGTTGTTTCTGCGTTTACGATAACATCCTCTGTTGGATGTTTTGCTAAATTAAATGCTCCATCAAAGATCCAAGTATATGGAATTCTTTTAGTGGGAGATTTAATACCATGACTGATTGCGATGTGTTTGTAAAAAAAACATGTTTTATCCTCTACATTTAACATCGTTTGAGTAGTCATTGGATTACTTGGATGATCTGATAAAACTTGCATTTGTCTAATCCATTCTTCAGCATGTTTATTCTCTGCTATAAATTGACCATCTTCGTCAATTGAGTATTTTACTTTACCATTTAAGTTTGGTCCTCCAAAGATTTGCATCATACCATCAAAATGTCCAGTTCCACCAAAAAGCACTGATTCTGGATCAACTAGATCCGGTCTACTCATTGCAACATATCTTGCAGTGTTTTTACATGGATATAATGGACTTCTAAAGTTTTGATGTTCTTTAAAATAAGCTTCTAATATTTTAGCAAATTCCATCATAGTGTATGGTCTTTCTAAATTCTCTAAAATATGAGCCATATCTTTGGCTGCTTTTTTAGGTCCTTCTAATAACCAATCCTTAACTATTGTGCCCTTTGGATAATATATTTGAAATAGATCATTACGAGCATGTCTGTTTTCAACAAAGTGTTTTCTTGTTTTTACTTCACCGTCATTGATCAATCTATTAATAGTTCCCCAATGTTCATTACTAAAAGAAAATACTATTGTATAATATAATAGCTTTTCTAAATCTGTTTCATGTTTCATCATATAACAATATGGATGTTCATGCCAGTGTAATCTATGTGAGAATATTTGGTAATCTTCTAAAAGTAAGCTGTCTTGTCTCTTATCAAAAGCATGACAGAATTCAAAGAATTTATCAAATCTTTCTTCTTGAGTCCAATCCTTCATCCAACTTTCCATTGGTTTTCCCTTTTTCATTAGGATTTCAGAAGTGCCTTTATATGATATATTGTGTTTGTTCATTTTGTCATTTCCGTTAAATTCAAACAAACTATTTTTTAAAAAGTTTGCATTACTTGAACCATTTTTTGGATTAAATTCAATTATAAGTTTCGTATCCTTTTCCAATTCTTGTTCTTTATTCATATGTCGTTGGTAGTATACTATTTATTTTGCTTTTATATTCGGCGGCCGTTAGGTTAACAGATGCTATAACTTTGTCATCTGATGGAAATGATGTGATACCATTGAATGTGTCTACTAGACCTAATTCTAACATCGCTTTCTGTCTTCCATATGGATGATCTAATATAAATGAACTGTTCCAAATACCATCAAAGTCTATATGATTATATGCCGCGCCCGGTCTTAAATAGTTTTCAATCCATCTAATAAAATCACATGCTACATCTTCAGCATTATATGGTAAGCTTCCTGTATCTTCGTATATTCTTGTCATTACTGCATCCAAGAATTCTTCACTCTTTTTACCTTTCTTTTCAACAGGATCTGCAAGATATCCAATGCATTCTACTGCATTTGTACCATAATAAAACATTGATTCTCTGTTTACATATTCTGGATACCAATCTGCTAAATCTGCAAGAACTGCAGCATACTGGAATCTATAAGCTCTTAGGCCATTATCAGCATTCCACTTAAACATCCATTCTCCGATCTCTCTTAAATCTTTTTTACCGTCACTTCTTAAAAAGACAGCTAAGTCTCTTGAAAGTCTTGGTGCAAATTCACATAAGAAATAATCTCCGCCTCTTTTGTAAACATATTCAGGTTCTGTAAACGATTCCATACCTACAAAACTATCTTCATTACCTGAAGGCTTTGGTGGTTTAGGAAATGCTGGAAACTGATAACCAACTGAAGTATAAAATGGCGTAGGATGATATTTAATAACCTCGCACATTTCTTCAATTGTTTTACATTCATGTAATGCAAAGATAACTGTGTTGTGATAACCAGATGGTTTGGTAGCATAATTAATTGCACTACCACAAACTCGATGTAGAATAAACAGATATAACCATTCTTCTAATCCAAAGTCTTTGTGCTTTCCAGTCCAGTTTTTGGCAACTTCTTCTCTTTGAGGGAATATTTTGCCGGCTTTCATGTGTTCCCAATATGGATGATCTTCTGTCCAACCATAAAAACAATCGTTTATGATCTGACTAAAACCTGCATATTTTCTTTCCACTACATCATATAAGTGCACGTGTTCCATTAAAGGATCATTCATGCCGCTTTCTTCATGTGGTACAATACCTAAGTTACTAAGCTCTTGCTGTTTCTTAGCAAGTTCAAAGTATCTCAAAAACTCATCGTAATATTTAGTAGTTTTTATTTCCATCTTATTCTATGATTTTCCATTTGAATGGATTTCTATTTCTTTGATATTGTTCCATAACCCACTCTATATCCTTTGTTTTTATTTCAAACGAATAAGATTCTTTAGTGTCGTCATGTGGTGTGATGAGTATTTTGTATTTTTTCATATTTTAAAAAAGTGACATAGTTTGTTTAATTAATTTAGCATTAGGTTCATTACTGGTTAAATCCCATCTGTAATATTCCCTGGCGATATGAACTGATTTTGGCTTTTCCATTACGTCAAATGTTAATTCATTTTTAGAATTATAATAAACTTCTGGATGTTTATGTGATTGCCAATTATTTCTTTCACACATACTGTCTATACCATCATTGATTTCTTTGACCAATGCAGTTCTTTGTGCCCATGTTCCTGCAAATGGTGTATCTTTATAATACCCTGTTTTTGGTAAAGCTCTACTTTCATTTTCAATTGGTAATACATGAACAACTTCTATTTCTTTTATTCCACGTTCGTACATTTCACGTAGTTCATTTTCAAAGTCAATTAGTATTGTTTTAACTGAAGCTGACGGGTTACTTTGTCTCATTAAATGGTGTCGCACATCAATGTTGCCCATGTAAACCCTAAGAGATTTGACCCATGGGTATATGTATGCATCTAAACCTTTTTTGAGTGCGCCATGCATAGTCAAACCATCATGACGTTGTGTCATATAACCTGGTGTATACTGACTAAATGAATGGCTATCACCAAAGCACAGTTTATCAGTTTTTTCAATGCAATCAATTCTTGGAATATCTACAGCGCATATTTCCTTTATATGATCAACTTGAGAATATCCATCCGGTCGTACATCGCCTAATTGTTTAAACAAATCAGTTCCAGTATGTAATCGTTGATCAATCAACTTGCCAATACATGGCATGTCATGATGTAAAGAATAAATCAACGTACTGCTAAAAATTCTCATGATTTGATGATATAAATCATCATTAGCGCCTCCGAATATATTGAAGGTACCTTTGAATTCCATACCATGTTCTAATAGAATTGCATCAAAGTCATCCCAGTTTGTTGTAATATCTGTGATCACTTCTACGTTTTCATAGCCAGCATTCACACATTGATTTGCTAGGTGAAATGCCCAACCTGATTTATGCGAGCTAATTTTTGGACTTAATTTACCAACCAATGCTGCTATTCCAATTTTAGCAGACTTATCTGAAATATAGTCAGTAAGATATTTGAATTCTGTCATATGTAATTATTTAATAGGATCTTCAGTTTCACCATAACCATGTTTTTCAACATAATTATCAAGAGCACCTAAATATGCAACCGCATCTAATAGATTATCTTGTTTATAGTTATAAGAGTGTCGGCTTAATTTCAATGCAACAAGTGCAGCATACATATCAGATCCGTTAAGATCTTTACCAGTCATGCCATTGAAAACCATAGCAGCTCTACGCATACCTTCTTCAAATGGACCATATTGTCTGGCCTTTTCTTCTGATCGCTCGTTAACAATTTTATTAGCTTCAGCTAAAATATTTAATTTACTCATGTCTCGTGTTTATTATTATATGAAGGTTTGACATTTTGTTTAGAAATTCTAGGACAATTTGTCTATTATTCTAAACATAACAATATCACTTGTTTTATTATACTACTAATATAAACAAAAAAAGCCAAACAAAAAAATGTTTGGCTAATTATTTTCGTAAAACTTACGAACAGTTGATAATTTTGATTTAATACTCAAATGGAGGTGTTCCGTAATCTGCTCTTTTAACAGCGAACCACATTCTTCCTATAACGAAATACCAGAATCTATCTGTTTCAATTATATAGTGTTCTCCTTTAGGACTCGTAGACTTATAACCACCTCTTGTGAAGTTCTTAGTTACAGGTACTCCGTCTTCCCATGTTTTATCAGTTGATTGTGCTTTGAATGATTTACCACTAAATGTAGCTAAATGAATTTCTGGATTCATCTTATCAGATTCCATATCTTCTGCAAATTGATCTATGCCTCTTGGTTTTTGAGCATCTGCTTCATTAACTTTAGATTCATTAAATGATTTCATCCATTCTGCTAATACATTTCTTGCTTCGCTTTTACTAAGATCAAACTCTTTTTGTAAATATGGAGCTGCACCAAACATATTGGTTTTACCAGAATCTCTTAGTGTTAATAGAAAGTCATAATAAATTCTATCTTGATCTGAAGTTTTATCAACTCTAGATTCGTTTACTTTAGAATAAAGTCCTTTATCTCCGTTCCATTCCCAATCAGCTTCATCAAAACCTTTAAGTTTTTTAGCTTTTTGATAATCTTCAGATGACAAATGAGATTGTTTAAGATTTACTCCTTCTGATATGAAAGATTCTAATGTTTTTAAGTGTTTCATTCTTTTCTTTTTCTTTTTATATTCTTCTTCGGCATCGCCACTACCAGCTGGTACATCACCAGAACCTAATGTTCCGTTGCCCGGTAATTCTACTGGACCCATACCTGACATTGCTGCGGTTGAAACTGTTTCTGTTAATTTTTTGCTAATATCTGACATATTAAGCTTCTAAAAACTTTTTAGCTGCGTCTAATAACTCAGCATATGTGAACTTACTAGATAATGCATTTGATAAAACAGTTCCATCTTTTTTACCGGAAGCGTACATATCTGTACTATCAAATCCAATTCCTTCTGACCATGGTTTTTTAGGATCAAATCCTAGATCTGAAGAAAGAGATTGTGCCAATGAAGTGTTTCCTCTAAATTGATCGTCATATGATAATTTATCATCTCCGAATGTAGAAGGATCTACTGTTTTTCTACCTTCTGTTACTGTTTTCTTTGAGATAAATTCCTCGTATAATTTAGTGCGTTTCATAACTGTTTTATTTTTGGTATCTTTTAATGTCTTTAATACTATCCCAAACCTTCTTGGCACAATCTTTTATATTTCTTTTATGATATGCCATATCATAACCAGCGTTATATTCGTGCGCATCTAGATCAGTGTAATGTACATATGTTGAAAATCTATTCAATAGAAAGTCCATGTGTTGCAAAATACCTGATATTTTATATTTATGGCTACCAGTACCTATCAGAATATCACCTTTCGAATCTCTATGTCCGCGAGCATTTGCGTTTGCAATAATCTCACCTATTAATTCTGTCGCTTCTTTAACTTTCTTATCAAGTGGCATTGCAAGAGCTCGATCTGCTATGATATCTTGATATCTTGCATGTGTTTGTTTTCTAAAGTCTTTATCTGATATGAATGCAGTTGCTCCTTTCTGAGCAGCTTTTCTTTCATCTTTAAGGTTTACCGTAGAATATCTTGCAGTAAGAATATCTAAATCAAGACAATAGCATATATCTGCAGTTCTTGCTACTTTCATAACAGTATCTAGACCTGTATTTCCTTTGTCGATTCCTGCTGAATCTTTCCTTTTAGATTGTTGAAGTTCTTGATGTCCATCAACATCAGGTACAATAGTTGCATATTTAAGGTTAGAACCATGTCGTGTGTATTTATTATCTTTAGCCCAATCAATATTCATCCATTTATTATCTACATTAGTAATTGCCAATAAAGTATTTGCTGGAATAATACCACCGTTGTATATTGATATTTCTTCATCTTTATCATATGGATTTTGTATATGGTAATCGTTTTCTTTTTCATCTGTTACAAAGTACATGTATACTGCGTTTGCTCGTTTTTCTCTCCTAGCAACCATTGGATCCAATTCGATGATATCTTCATCTTTTATTTTATCTAATTTAAGTTTAGTCATTTTGTAAAATGCAGCTGGAAGACCTTCTGGTAATTTATTAGCACCTGTTAATATATTTGCTAATTTAGTAGAAGCAAATGCTTCGTTTAATGATGAATCTGATTCGTTTATGAATTGTTCAAATAATTTAATGTGTTTCATATCTGTTTTATTATTGTTTTATTATTGTTTTATTACCAAGCGTATGTCATGTCTTCAATTTTCTTGATATTATCAGCACATCTTTTTGCATATTCTTTTGCAGATTTACCATACCAATTAGAAGCTTTACCATATGCTTTGATTTCATCTTCTTCTTGTCTAACATAATCAGCATATCTAGAGTAGTCATCTAATATATTGTTCATGTGCTGAGAAGCATCTCTTAATTTAACTTCTTTACCTTTTGATGATTTACCAATCATCGGATCACCATATCTTGTTTTTTCACCAGACTTTAATCCAGATTTGATTTGTTCTGCTAATGAATCAATTGCATCTGCAACCATTTTGTCTAATGGTAATTTTGAAGCTTTAGTTGCTAAAATTTCTTGGTATCTTGTCATGTTATCAGATTTGAAATCTTTATCAGATTTGAATGCGATTGCACCTGATTTAGCAGAATTTCTTTCAGCTCTTATGTTCGCTGTTGAATATTTTTGTTGTAATAATGTTAAATTGATTACAATTGCTCTATCAGCAACTTCTGCAATTCTTTTAACATTATAAAGTCCCGTTGCATCCCAACCTTTATACTTCTTAGAAATACCTATGGAATCTGCTGGATTATTTCCTGTTCTAATCAATCCTCTTTTCCATGTGTTTTCATAAAAACTATTATCTCCCGATGCAAGTGCTAATAAATAACCTCCACCTGGTATAACTTTGCTACTTTCGTATGCGTCGCTTGGTGCATATGGATTTTCTTTTTGATTATCTGAAATATAAAATACGATTGCGTTATCAGACTTCTCTTTATATGCTGTCATTGGATCAGTCACTATAATATCTTCATCTTGTACTTTGTCTAACGCTAATTTAGTTTTACCATAAAATGCCTTAGTTAATGATTTGTCAGCTTTAGAGCCTTTACCTGTTAATATGCCCGCTAATATAGCTGAAGCAAATGATTCATTTAAAGATTCTGTGAATTCTTCGAATGATTCGAATAAAAATTTGTGTTTCATGTTTATATTGTTTTGTTTATTGTTTTGTTTTTAATATGATTTTAATCTGATTCTGAGCCAATTATTGCAATCTGAGGTATACCATTGTAAAAATCAATAACCGATTCCGATACATCAAGAATGTCCGATACTGCGCGGTGCATGTGGTTTATCTGCTTACCATATTCGCCATCTTCTCTTAAATATATTATAATTGAATTTGGTGAAACTGAGCCCTTTCCAACATCAGTTGTTTCTGGATAGTTACCTCTACCTGAATATCTAGTAGAAATTACTTCGGCTTTAAGCATATCTTTCCAATATTCTTGGAATCGACCAGTTCTTAATGTAACTCTAATGAAATCACGATGTTTCAATTCTAATGAAAGTTCTAGCTCCTCGCCTCCATTTGTCCATTCAGCACGAATCTGTTCCTTTAGGTTAGCATTAACACCTTTTAAAATTGCTGATTTTACCTTTTTTAAATCTGAAGGATTATTCATATAATCCATACTAGTTGGATTCTTATAATCTTCAACTTCTTCATTCCACAATGACTTTACTGTTTCTTTAATACCTGGAAATGGAAATTGTCTTTTTCCAATTTTTAACGACTTGATGTTAAAACGACTTCTTGTAGCCTCGTTTAAAGATTCTGTGAATTCTTTAAAGCTTTCAAATATAAAATTTGTTTTCATGTTATTGTTTTGTTTATTTTCTATTACTAATTTTGGATTCTTGTTTAAAAGCTCTTCCATATCTAATTCGGTTAATGCCATAAAACTGTCTTCACCGTATTTTTTGGCTAATTTGTCAGCTCTCTTTATGTTTATTACTCTTGCAATCTCATCATATGATAATGTTGCTATTCCGAATTCTCCGAATATTTCTTCTGCATTTGCATTTGCTATTTTAAAAGCACTTGCCTTTTCATTAATATCTGGTGTATTTATAACCGGAGTTAATTCGTTAAGTACTCTTTTACCTGTTTTAGAAAGTGTAATTCCATCTTCGCTTACATTTAAATAAGTAGAGTTTCTTCTCATCCATCTGCCAGAATCCGTAGTCATTTCTCTTAAAATCGTATTGAATTCTTCTTTGGTAATTTTACCATCTTTGATAGCTTCTAAAACTTTGTTTCTGATTTTAGCTGCTTTACCAACTTTAACTGCTGGGTGATTTTCAGTATACTTTCGTTTTACTGTGATGTGTCTTTCAGTTAATGACTCTTCTAATTTCTTAGCTGCTAATTTAGAATCTTTTTTAGAAACGTTATCTAAATAAGAACCTTCTCCCCAAAAAGAAATAACTGCCTTAGTATCTGCAGTAGAATGGAATCCAGAACCTGCTTTGTAAATTGCAATTTCTTGTAAACCTTTTTTGTTTTCTATAGCATCAGACATGAATGCTCTTGCATCTTTTTCTGATTTAAACTTTTTTGCAGCTCTTATCCCATCAGAATAATGTACTTCGAAATTTTCATTTATGTGATTGTCAAATGTATCCATTTTTAATTTGTTTGTTTTATTATATATTTTTGATAAATTCATCAAATGTCAAAGTGTCGTCTTCTGATTCTGTTACGACTCCCATGGACTCTTCTAATTTAGCTTTTAATTCTTTATACATGTTATGTATTGGTTTCGGTGTAAGCTTCTTAAACAACTTCTCATCGTCATCTAACATTGCGTTTCTAACCTGTGTTGCTGAAATGTTTTTACCTGTTCTTGGTATTTCATATAATCCGAAATCAGGTCTAACGCCAAGATCTTCTCTATAAGAATCTTTATTTACTTGGAATCCATAAGTTTTCATTCTATCACTTCCAGTTCCCCATAATACTGGTTCGTATTTAGGTCTCATTGCATTAAACATGTGATCAATTCCGCCTGTCGGTATTACAAATACTTCTTCTATAGGATATTTGCTTTTTAGATTCTTAATCATTTCGACTTGTGTTTCTTCGTCGAATGGTCTCTTAAATGCATCTTCTGCTTTTTTAGTCTTAGACTTAACTAAGAATATTACAACAGGAAATCCATTCTGTTTGTGAATTGTTTCTATAACTTTAATATGTCCTAATGTAAACGGTTGAAATCTACCAACAAACATGTTAACTGGTGTTTTACCTTGTTCTGGATAATTAACTGTCAATGCTTCTAATATTGGAGTTTCTGTATACTGCAGTTTTTGATTAACTAAATATGATTTAAAGTTCATAACATCATTTTCATTGGTTTTCGCCATAACTGACGTTTCAATAGCATCTACTATTGAATTGATCTGATTCATTAAATCTTTATTAATGATGTCAGTTTCTTTGTGTCTTGTTTTTCTAAAACTGCCTAAAGCAATTTTAAATAATTCTGATAAGATTTCATTCTGAACTAATGATAAAGTCTTTTCATTTTTTATGAATACTTTATTAAGTTCAAAACCTTTCCTTTCTGAAAAATCTGCAGAGTTGAAATTAGTGCCGACATATTTTGTTGCGTTCTTTTCAACATACGCATTAAATATATTAGAGATTATTTCAATGTATCTTGAATCAGCCTCTTCTTCTTCTAACTTAATAGCAGTAATGTCAAACGCAGTAATAAATTCTACCAAATCCAAAATTGAAAGTTGGTACATATCAGATGGTTTTCTTGCTTCTTGTGGCTTTCTATCAAATCTCTCCAATTTAAAGCTTTTCATGCCTTTACCATCAGAGAAATTAATTATTAAACCATCAATGTCATTATCTAATGAATGATTTAACGCTGGAGTATTAAGTCCATTGTTGAATATGTTGTATATTGTTCTTGTAAAAGATTGTGATCCGTATTTGATTTCAAAATCTTTATCTGATATTTCTAGAAGATTAAGTAGATCATCCTTTTGATTAGATTGTAGTTTACCTTGGAATATAACAGGAGGTCTTTGTGCTCCTAATAGATCTGCCCATTTATTTAAAATAACAGGATCTCTAATAACCTTTTTGACTTGTGTTAAATCATTTGGTTTTAATATTTGAATATGTGTTAATATTAAATGATTTTTGGGTAAAGCATCGTATTCAATATCTACCGTTTTATTATCTAACATATAATCAAATCCAAACTTCCAATCCAATGGCATATCTTCAGTCAATTCTGTTAATATAGTATTGAAATACTTAATACCACTTTCATAGTATTTAATCATCGTCCTGTCTACTCTGTCCATTGCATGTTTTGAACCACTTTTGAAGTATTCAAACCCTGTTTTAGTTCTTTTAACATGGAAAGATGACGCTTGTATCTTTTCTGATACGACACATGGAATATCTAACATTGACACGAAGTCATTGATGTTAGATGATTGATAATACGTTCTTAAGTTTTGTAAAGCCATAGTGTTTTTTGTATTCAGTATTTAATAATCTAGATTATGTATCTTAATTATCTACCGTATTTTATAATACCCATTAGCTGATTTATCGCAGCATATGTTCCTGTAAGTTTCATTGTTTTACCTTTATATATGAAAACAATACCTTCAGTTGGTATAATAGATTCAATACCTCCGATTCGTTCAAGTCTTTCAAGTTCTGAAACAACTTTCTCTATTTGTTTAATATCTCCACCCTTTTTAACCTTGTCAGCCTCTGTTCTAATTTGAGTATGTAACCTTTGCATTTCATCACTTGGATTTGCAGCAACAAAGTTACTTACATTTTTAAGAATAACACTTCCAAGTTCTAAGAATAAATCCTCGAAAGGTCTAATGTTTTCTTTGTATTTCTTTTTAACATCTTCCTTGTCAAATTTCTTAATGGCTGCTGCTTTATCTTTTCCAAGATCTTTATCAAGAGATCTTAAATTAAGCGTCTTTTTATCACCATATGCCCATCTTAATAATAGACCTTCTTTTTGATCTTGCGATATATCTGGGAAATTAGATTCTATTTGATCTCTCCACCACATTTCGTGATATCTAGAAACTTCATCAGCATCTGTTAATTTATATACAGCTTTTAAGTCTTCTACTTTTTTGATGAATTTATCTTTGTTCTTTTCAAAATCAATATCCTTTCCTATCTTAACGATTTGGGGTGGAATTACAGTAAATGTATTACCAACATCTGCCTTAACTTTTTGTAGAGCTTTAGCAATTGAAGATGCATATTTGTTATCGTCACCGATTATATTACCTTCACCGTCAGTGTGCTTAATTCCATGAAATTGGATTATATCGCGATCATAGTAAATTACATTAGGGTTCTTAGAGTAAATCAATTCCATATTCATGAAACTCTTACCGTTGTTAAACACTTCTAAATCTTTACTTGGTAATTTTATCAATGCTTGTGCTAAATCTTCAGCAGCAAATTGAAATGTATCTTGTACTAATGGACTAGGATGTCCTTCAAACTTCTGTTTAAAATCTGCTAACGACATTGGAGATTTCATATCACCTTTGTTTCTTGCAAATTTAGCTTCTCCGTCTTGTACTGTAGCGAATACATTTTGACCATCCGTTTTTTCTGTAGGCTCTTCATCGAATGTTAAATTACCAGAAAGTCCTGCACTTATGATCTCTTTAAAGTCTCCAAATGTTAAATCTCTTTCATCGAAAGGATGCGACATGTGTCCTGCTGCACCGCCTTCAACAATTAAGTCGTCTAATATAGATACGTTTACTTTTTCAACTAGAAATTGTTGATATGATAGAAATTGTTTCATTGTTTTGAGTTTTATTATTTTAACCTAATGAGTTTGTTAAGATTCCAACTGCTGTTCCGTAATCTCCATCAGATTTAGCTAAAATGCCATCAATTACCTTTTGTGCCTTTGCTTCGTCAAATTCTTCACCGAATGCTTTTTTCAATACAGTAGTTGCATATTCTTGAAAGTCTTCAATTGAAGAAACTTCAGCTTCAGTAATTTCTGCTTCCGATAATGAATTTCTTAAACCACAGTGTTCACATTCTACTGTTCCGTCTTTGTCTATTTCTTTATATGAATGTCCTTTTTTATTTGAACACTTAATATCTTCATTGACTTTAGATTCTTCGATGTATTCTGCCAAGTCAGCGTCATCCCATCCATATTCGTCATCTGCGAGTACTGCTGTTATATCTTTTCTTTTTCCTGTAAGTTCAACTTCTGGATGACCAGATGGTCCGTTCATATCCAATATTTCCATTGTAACTTTATTCTTCTTTAGTAATTTTGCAAGTCCTTTAGATTTAGGATCAATTGCATCCATTACTGCAGTTGCTTCGCATATATTTTCATTACCTTCAAATGCCATATTAAATGCATTTAATAATGATTGACCTGCTGCTTCTTCTTTCATGCTCTCTAAATAAAGTGCTGTACCTTCTACAATACTAATACCTGCCCAACTTGCTGCATTTGCAAGATCTGAATAATATTGATCTAATACTCTCTTAGTTGTTGTTGCACCAATCTTAACGAAATAATTACCTAAGCCTGACATTTTAATTTCAAAGCTTTTAATTGATCCTTTAATGTTTTTAGAAATCTTGAAACCTTCTCTTGAAAAGTTTGCGTCTTCCATTGCCATTTCAAATAAGTATTTAATACAACCTAATTTACCTTCTTTAGACATTGCACCTAAATCAGTTAATTTCTTAGCGAATAAATTATTATAAACAGTAGCTACTTTTTTAGCGTCTCTTTTATATTCTACTTTAATTGCTTCATTTACTGAAGCTGAAAGTGATTCGAATGCAGGATATACGTCATCGTGACCTTTACCGTAAAGATCTGCCATTAACCATTCTTTATTACCTTCATCCCATAAATAAACAAATTCTGCTCCACCTTTATCATTTGCATCTCTTAGATATTTAGAAATATTAGATATGCTTCCTGTAGATGGTTTACTATTATCTCCATAGAAATTCATTTTATTCATAGCATCTAAACCAGAACTATCTCCTCTTTTAATTACATCGTCAACGTTTTTACCGTTTTTGTAATCTTTTTGAAGAAGTGGTAAAATGTTTTCTGGATATGAATCATAATGAGTATAAACTGAAGTGATATTACCTTTTTTGTCAATTTTACCAAACTGACCTCTTGTACCTTCTTCAATAAGTGAAAGTGCTTCATTAACTTCTGAATCCCTTAGCTTGATGAAAAAATCAGATCTTTGATCTTCTGTTAATTCTTTTACAGATGTAACTTTGAATTCAGATAATAAATTCTTGTAAGTTTCTGCTTCGTTTGATCTTTTTGTAGAAGCGTCTTCTTCTACTGTTCTAGCATTTGAAATCTTTGCCTCTGTGGCATATTGTTCAAAAGATTTTAATTTTTGCATAATATTATTTTTATTTTTGTATGTAGTTATTATTTTATTATATATCTCCTTCAAAATCCACATTTTTTATATCGTACTGGAACTTCTGTTCCCTGTAGATTCGTTGTCTTTCTTTAGAATGTCTCATTAGATAATTATCCCAATCAGGTGAGCTTAGATCATCTACGAAATCAATGATGTTTACAAAGTCTTTTGATGAGTGTTGTCTTAATCCACGACCAATTGATTGTCTAATTACAACTTCTGATTTAAATGATTCTGTAAAGAATATGTTGTGTATTTTGTTAATAGAAATACCTGTTGAGAAAGTTCCATAAGATGCAACAATAACAACCTCTTCACCTGCTTCCATTTTCTTTTTGTGTTCTTCTCTAACATCTTTGTCAATTCCACCATCAACATAATATACAGTCTTATTACTTTCTTGACGTAACTTTTCGTATATCTTTTTACCATGTTCAATTCGATGGAATAAAACTAAACCATTACCTTTTACTTTAGAAATGATATTAGTTATGAAATTAAGACGTCCTGGTGAGTTAATCACATAGTTTTGCTCAAACTTATATACATCTTTTGATTCATATCTATTCTGTGACATTTCTCTGAACGCATCCTTAGTTGACTGTGGTGCATAATCCATTTTTATAACCTTTACTTTACAATGAGCAATATACCCTTCATTTTGTAAATAGTTTGCACTGATCTCTGTAATCAAAGGGCCAGTATATGCCATTAATGTCAGTCTGTCTAATGTACCTTCTTTTGGTATTGTACCTGACAATCCAAATTTGTAATCAGCGTTAAGACATTTTTGTAAGATTGTTTTAATTGAAGCAGATTTTGCTTTATGTGTCTCATCTACAATAACTGCATCGAATTCTGCAAAGTATGCTTTATCCTTTTTGACAAGTGATTGATATGTACCAATAATAACGTTTCTACCTGGTCTTAATTTTTGGCCACTATAAATTTGTTGTACTTTAATATCTATAGCATTTCTATAATTATAATCTAAGAAATCTTCACTGGCTTGTAATACCAATGAAACATTAGGTACTATAAAAAGTATTTTCTTTGCTTTTTCGTGTTCTAATAAGTATGCTACGGTTAGGAATGATATAAGTGTTTTACCGGCAGAAGTCGCCAATTCACTTAAACATCTTTTGAATTTTAATATATTGAAGGCTGCTTCTAATTGATAATCTCTCGGTTTGATTTCCGATTTATCAAAGAATGCTAAAGCCCATTCGTTAAATCTTTCTTGATTAATACCAGTATCAAATATCTCTGCAATACCATTAAGTTTAAACTCAAACTTATAGTCCTTGCATATACCCATGACTTCTCTCCATAAACCAGCAGGAATCCACTTATCATCTTTAATATATGATACGTATCCATCCCATAGTCCCTTTTTAACCAGAGGGTTAAATCGCCATGACTCAATTCTTTTATTCAAAGATATATTGAGTTGTTCTAATTCTAGTTCAGTTGCGTCGTCAATACGAAGCAGCTGCTTGTTTTCAGTTAAACTAAGCTCCACATTGTAAGAGCATTTTTATTTATCGTTATAGATCCTTCAATGAAAGTCTATTGCGAATGGCAAATCCCATATTATCTAGGGTTTTTACCGAGTCTCTAAAAAATTCTACTTGATTTTCTAAATGAGACAATATCATGTTTTCAGTGGCTAAGTCAGTTTCAATAAACTTTTCTTTCTGCTTTTCACCAAGCTTGTAATCGTACTCGTAATATCTGATATATGCTTCTCTATATCTAATGGCTATTTTAGCCTTTTGTTCCTTAACTTTCATATTTATATATGACATCTGTTCGACAAGCGATTGTCTAGACGAAAGCACTTCAGCAATGGTTACCTCTAATTCGTTTATGTTTCTTAAACTTTGAGCTAATCCTTTGATAATTCTAGTCCATTCGGTTCTTTGACCGCTCAGCTTCCTATCTAATGCTAATATGTTTTCTTTGCTCATATTAAAATAATGATTTCTTGTTGGGGTTAGGTTTTATAAATGTTGAAGTAATATGCCTCTTCTTAAATTTAGGTTTTGGAAATGCAATTTCTGGGGCATTGACGCTAAGATCTAATGACTGAAAATCTATCATGAGTTTCATGCCTTTAAATCTGTCACTGTCCTTTTGAAATTCATCAAAACTGTCTTCAACCATGTTGTTAATATCTATTAAACGTACCATAAATCTAATTGACTTGAAGTGAAATATTGATCGATCTTTTTATGAGCATCGATTTTAAGCTCAAAGCATTTCTTCATTAAGTCGTTTAGATCTTTAATATTATATATATCTAACTTACTGTCCTTAAGGAATTTAGCCCACATGAATACAGGTCTGCCTTTTTTAAGCTTCTCTGCCATTTTCTTTTTACCAGTTATATCATTGTCAAACATATATCTGACAGTTGGTATTTCATCAAAATCATCAGTTGATCTTCCGGCAGTTGCAAGCGCTAATGAATTATTCATGAACTTTGCATCTAATGGTCCTTCAAATAATGTAACAGGCCGTTGGAAATTTAATTGCATAATACCAAACAATGTTGAAATCTTCGTAAGAGTATTTAACTCTTCATTAGTCATTTCAAGCGGTGCTCCCATTTCTTCATAGAGTTTAGGTAAATCATATGTCAAATATCTCTGGCCATATCCTTTCATCCTACGCGTCTGTGCACCTATTATTTTGTTATCTTTACTAAAGTTTAAAATCCACAATCTGTGTTCTTTTTCTGAATATAAGAAGTCGTCAAGTCTATTGTGTAATAATCTATCTTTCAATTGAAACCATATCCAATCACCTGGAACTATTGATTTTGCTCTGAATTTTACTTTAAACGTATCAATGTCTATTGCTAATTCATGAACCTTTTCTAGTGCTTGGTGCTTTAATACAGACTCAGGGTTGACTTGTATCTTGTTTTGCTTTATGTAATCTATGATCAAGAAAGATGCATCAGATGTGTCCATCTTAACATCATGATCTTTTAAAAATGTATAAACATTTGTATGATGACTACAATTGTAACAATGATACTGTAGAGTATCCCAGAATATATTGCCTCTTTTCTTAGTGTCATCCGAATAAGAATCACCACAATAAGGACATGCACAGGTTATACGCCCATGCATGTCTTTAAGTAGTTTCTTATTAGGTTCAGGATGTACTTGAGATACTACTTGTTTAAGTGCGTATCTTATTTTATCCTTTAACTCTTCAGTAAGTTCTATATTAGATATCAAGGTCATCTAAAAAAGAATCTAGATCATCATCTGTTGAAACACTTGAAGTTGATTCTGTTTTAGTTGGCGCTGCCTTTTCTGCAACTGCTGTTGCAGTTTTAGTCTTTTTTCTAGGAGCGCTCGATGTCATTTCACCGATCGAATCACCTGGATTAAGATACATTCTTAATACGTCATTTACAAATGACCTTGTATCTTCGTCCCATGCTTGGTAATCATATCCTTTCAATGAAGGAGCTGACTCTAATTCTGCTTTAATAGCAGTCATAGTTTCTTTATTACGCTCTGCTGGTGCATCGCCCATAATTACCGCTGATTGACTAGCTGAGAATTTAGATGTATCATAGTTGTTATATTCACCTTGTCTAGTGATAACTAATTCAAAGTTCTTTCCTTCGAAAAGGTCAAATACTTGAGTTGGTTCACCAAAGTTTGGCTTTAATTCTGCATCGATCTTTTCTTTGATCTTATAACCAAATTTGAAGATTTTGTATTGTCCTTCTAAATCTGTGTTTTGTGGATCTTTAATGATCTTTACTAATGCGTAGTATTGTTGACGTCTTTTCAGTTTCTCAGAAGACTTACGGTCTACTGCTGAATCTGATTTACGTAGTTTCCAAAATACATCTGCGATAGGGCATTTCTCACCAATAGTTGATGGAGAATCTACCAATTTACCGTCACCACTAGAATTAGTTAACCAGTGTACGTATTTTTGAATTAGTGAATTACGAGGATTTTCAGGATTTGGTACAAAACGTATTAGTGCTTTGTAAGTTCCGTCTTTTCCGTCGTCTGCGGATGGTTTGTAGATCTCTTGTGAAGATGTACTTGCTTGGACTTGATGTGTTTCCACGTCTTCGATGCCCAAATTAAAAATGTCAAATGATTCGCTCATACCTTTAAATTGTTTAGTTTGTTAATTGTTTAATTGTTTACCTTGAAATTATTTTCAATACTTATATATGTAACTTTAGCAAAGTTTCACTTATTTATTATCCATGGTTAAAATAGCTCCATTATCTTCTTTCCACTTTCCGTTCTCTGACTTAATCAGTCCAGATTTGTGTAATAACTCTTCGCGCTCAGTTTGACTAAGCTGGTTATTTCTCACCATTTTTATGAGAACCTTATTAAGGTGGAAGTAATCTATTGTAACTAGTTTTTGCATATTAATATTTTAGTTAATCTTGCTAACTACCTATTATATATCACACTTTCTGTTTGTTTCAAAACTAGCCTATTTAATTATTTTTTAATTATTTTTTAGTAATTATGAAACAGTTTTGCGCCACGTGCATATAATAAATGTCTTAAAGTCAAAGATAGATTAGGCTTGAGGTGTAGATATGTATGCAACTAAGAAATAAGCATCCACCAAATCGTCCAATGGTTTTGGGATCTTCTTTTCAACTTCCAAACCTTTAACGTATTTCCACAAAGGGCTTTTAGCCAAGACTGGGTCTTCGTTCACATTTTGCTGAAAGGCATCAAATAATTGAAGCTTATTCATATTACCTTTACCAGCAAATTTCTTAATAGTGGTTGGAGCAACAGTTAGAATATCTTCTGGATTTAAAGTTCTTAAAAGTTTAAGTTTGAGGATTGCAGCGCCAGCCGCCATGTCAATCATATTGTTAGTTCCCATTTTAGAACCATAAGAAGTACCTTCAAATGCTATAGTAAAACCATCACCATCATGAGAGTTCTGTAATACTAAATTAATAATATCATCAGCCATCTTATCATAACGCTTGATCTTTAAAAGTTCTGCACTTGAGAATGATTCTTTATTTGTAAAATCTGGTTGGCTCACTAAAGTAACATCACTAAATAATGATATCTCTTCTTGAAGTCTCTGTTCTGCTTTAGTACCTGTTTTGGGTTTTATGTAACTAATAAAATGAAAGTTCTTACTCTTATCATTATATATGCATATTCCAGGGGAATTGAGGGAAAAGTCTACTGCTAAGTAATTCATTTATATTCTTTTACCAAGACTAGCACCTAATGCGGCACCAACAAGTCTTGAGGTTAATAAATCGTAAATAATACCCTTTTGTATACCAAGGACTTTAGCAACCATCTTACCAACTGATTTACCTAGTGCAAATCCAGTAAGACCACCAATAATAGATCCAAAGAATCCTTCATTAGTTATTTCTTCGTTAAAGCTTTCGATGTCATATGTACCATCTTCATTCATGTATTGCTCATCAAATAAAGCAAGTGCTTCATCAATTCTAGCTTCTAATTCCGGAGTCCATTCTTCTTGTAGTCCTTCGTTGATTAGTTCCATATCGTTTTCAGAAATAGATTCTTCGACAATGTATTTGTTAAATGTTTTCATATGTTATATATCCTATATTTTATTCTACTTCTAAACGTAGATTCAATTTATTATAAAAGAACGTAATATCGAATGTGTTAAACGAAGATACGTTTTCTGCAAAGTTTAAACTTAATTCATTTATAGAATTCATAATACAATCAGTAAATTCTAAATATGCTACTGATGCACCTTCGGCATCTAGTATTCTTAAAGTTAAAGGTTCAGTATATGCTTGCTTAGTTGATCTTGCATAATAATATAATAGAGTATCCATCATAATCCAATAATTAATAAAACCATCTAGTAGTTGCATACTAACTGTAAATTCTCTGTTAATTGTATTTTGAATTGGCATTGCACCTCTATGATGTCTTTTAGTACCATCGTTATCCTCTTGTGTAATTGGATCAAATGAAACACCAGGTATATTAATACCTTGAATACTATAATTAACAAAATCAACGGGTTCAGATAATAATCCACCTGGAACCTTATTAAGATATTTCTTATATTTATCGGCTACCTCTTTGGGTACAAATCCTCTAGGAAATCTAAAATCAAAACCGTTATTTCTACTATTAAGAACCATATTTAAATTTTAAATTTACCAGACAAGATCATGTTCTCATCTATTCCGTTATTGACACTGATATAGAATGTTTTATTCTGCATGCCTCTTATTGTATTTGCGTTTGCTTCATTTATTTGAAAGAGTACTTCACCTCTTTCCATATCAATATCTTTATTAGATATGTTATTAAATTTAAGTTTTTGTTTCCCATCCGCAAACGTCATTATAACAGACTTTATACCTGTTAAAGAAACATATTCAATATCTCCACCTCTTTGTTTAGCTATTACAAATTTATAATAACTTGCAAATGGTGAAATTTCAATATTCAAATCACCAGATGATACGAACGGCTTTGTATCTATTTCTTCAACGCTTTGTGTTGTTATGTTTGTATTATTAGTAGTAAACATTATATTAGAACTACTAGCAATTACGTTATGTCTTTCAATAAATGTTGGTATGTGCTTAATACTTTGTGGTAAATTATCTGTAAATATACCTTCTACTATTTTATTAGAAGCCATTGCAGGTAATACATTATAAACTTCAGTTAATTGATTCGGAGAATTAATACGTAGCTTACTCAATCTCTTACCATATTTAGCGGCTTGATTAATTGATAAACTAGCTCTTTTTACAATCTGTGTATTATCAGTTTGATTCCATATTCTCATTGTAACATCAATAGAAAAACTAGATGCTATGTTACTATTAATAATAACAGGTCTAAAAACTATTGGAGTACTGAAATCATCATATTGAGTATAAGTTGTTTGGAATGTTTTAACTTCTGATGTACCTATTGTTTCAAAGACATCTACATCAAACATTGCTATAATATCGTCGGATGATGTTTGTATTTGATTTAGAATATATCCTTCGAATGCTCCAATTGAATCATCCTTTTCTCCGTATATTTTAAAGTAATCACCATCATCAGCATCTTCTACAACCACTGTAAAATCTTGAAATTCATCTTCTCTAGAAACTGTAAACTTGTTTTCTTCAGCTGTTTGAAAATAATCATAACCATTAAATGTCTCTAAAGAATCTATAAGCTTAAATGTAAGTTCATAGTTAGCAGTTGGATTTAGATCACTAGAACCTATAACGCCTGTTCCATAAAATAAATCATTAAATTCAGTATTCTGTTGTACTAATGTAGGTACTTTAAGATCAATGAATTTACTATAAAGTGCTTCACCTAAAATAAAAGGTTTAGGATTTGCGTATTCGTAGTTACTTGTATTTAAGTATACTAATTGTGTTAAATTGTTTTTAACTCCAGATGTTCTAGCGGCTGCAACTTCAAATAAGAAACCTTCATATCCTCTTGCCGCAAAACTATATCCACTTCTAAGGTGTAATCTAATACTATCATATTTGATATGATTAATATTATCCATTGCATTCGTTTGTGAATTTAAAAGATCTGTTTCATTTCCACCGGTCCAATCAATATTATTATTAATGTAATTAAACATATCATAATCTCCAGTTGAATCATATCCTAATAAAGCATATTTAGATCCGGTAGCATCAGACTTTACTGCGTGGTATCTTCCAATTGTTTGGTTGATATCATTACCAGTATTTTCATCAGGGTTTGCAAAAAGAGGGTTAGCTCTAGTGTCTACAATTATTTTACCACCTATTAATCCAGTATATGTATAATCAATAGTACCGTTTTGTGTTGGTGTAAATTGACCTATCTTTGTAGTTGAAGAATATGAATAAATTCCAAGTGCTCCAGATAAATTGAATGCAGAAGGATCTGGTAATAGACTTAAGTTAAACTTATATGTTTTACCGTTTTGTAATAAAAGTGTTCTAGCAGCAAAGTTCTCTACAGACAAATATCCGCTAGATGACGTAACATCAAAATTTACTACAGCACTACCCAATTCATTAATTAAGTGGCGTTGTTTAGAAGGATCTCCTTTGACAGTGTCTAGGAATTTTACTTCACTACCGTTATCATCTACTTCAATTTGATATTTGGTAGGATTACTTTGATCGTGGTATATAAACTCTAATAAAATATCAGAGTCTAAATAGAAATATCTTGATGATTGTGCCATTCTTTTATATTATTTTAAAATCTTAACCATTTTGGTGAGTAGTATAATCCAATGCCTATTGAAGGACCAGTACTTATGACCTGATTATTGTTTAAGTTGATTCCATATCCAATACCAAATCCTATAGCAAATCCACCTTTCTTAACTGGCTTTCTATTCAATTTTGTATTTATTAGATTTATGTTTTCAATATCTGTGAAAGTTAATCCAGGATATTTTGTTGATATTTTTAATTGATCAGCACCGTTGATATTTTCAATAGCAGCTAATAAACTAATTTTATGTGTTATGTCAAACGTTGCATCCCCGTAATTAAATCCAGTAGAATCCTTTGTTACAAACATAATACCTTTAAGATCTCTAGAATTACTATCGCCAAAATCATTAAACTTATTAAAAGTTAATTTAGTTGTTACTGAATCTACCTCTGTAGAAACCGTATTTACTATTATGCTATCTTTAATATCAATGTTTGCAGATAATAATGAATTTACTTTATTTAAATCTTTATTTATATTTAATGCATTCTTATATTTCTTTATTAATATAGATTGATCATCTTTTAAATCACTTAAATCAAGTTCATAGCTTCTAATCTCAGAGACTAAACTGCCATTACTGGAAGTCATTGTTCTGATAGTATCCTTTGATGCTAAATAATTATTGAAATTTCTATTAGAATCTTCTTTAGCAATCTCTACTTCTCTTTTAAGATTTTCAGTTTGATTACATTGTCTAAGAAACAGTAAAGCAAATAAAGCAATTGCTATGAATATAACAGTGTTTTTATTAGCAAATATATTTTTTAATTTATTCATATTATTATATATTCATCGTTTATTATGGTGTAGAACCAGTTCCTCCACCTCCACTAGTTGTTGGTGTTGCAGTCGGTGTTGGTGTTGCAAACGTCGCAATAATTGATTGTGATGGTGTTGCAGTCGGTGTTGGTGTTGCAAACGTCGCAATAATTGATTGTGATGGTGTTGCAGTCGGTGTTGGTGTTGCAAACGTCGCAATAATTGATTGTGATGGTGTTGCAGTCGGTGTTGGTGTTGCTCCAGAACCAGTTCCTCCACCTCCACTAGTTGTTGGTGTTGCAGTTGGTGTTGCAGTTGGCGTTGCAGTTGGCGTTGCAGTTGGCGTTGCAGTTGGTGTTGCAGTAATTCCTGTACCAGCAGCTTGCGATACTGTTATTGCATCAGTAGTAGTGCCGTTATCATGAGTTACAGTAAGAGTAGCAGTCCTTGCAATACCAGTATTAACTCCTAATTCAATCCGCCATTCGTTGTTTGCAGTTGCACCGAGTTGTGTAACCGTAATCCACACAGGCATAGAAGTCTGATTCCATGTGTATGACGTTCCTATTGGAGTAATATTTACTGTTCTCGTATATTGATTAGTTGCGCTCATCGTTATTTCTTTTTTATATTATATATATTCGTCTTCTTTTATCTAAGAATATTTATAGGGGGTTACTAAATTCCTCCTCTTTTGCAAATACTAAATTGTGCACTAAATATCCGTTTGCGAAATATACATCATAATCTTCAATATCTAATGAATAAGTAACAAACGATTCAGTTGGTGTCACTTTTACAATACTTGTAACATCAATCCATTCGTTATTTTCATTCAACATTTTATCACCAACTGCAACATCTTTAGTTATTTTAAATCTAACTTCATTTGCAACTGTCTTAACTAAAACAGGGTGTTCGTATGTAATCTTAAGTGCATCATTGTTAATGTTATAATATGAAGTGTAAGTATCTACCTTTATGTTTACAACAGATGCTGTTGTATATTCGTCTATGTAATCAACAAATGGTGTATTGAATTCCAATAAATCAGATTCATCAACACCGAGTCCATTTATGTTTAATGATAATAATGAATCACCTACTATTAATTCCTCGATCAATTTAGTTTGCCCGTTTGCTAATGTTATTAATTCACCTGCCAAGTGACATCCTCCTCCCCCTCCACCTGTGCTAACAGTCGGTGTTGCAGTCGGTGTTGCAGTCGGTACCGCAGTTGGATTATTTTTTGTCACATTTACAGTTACTGATAATGTTGGTGTTGCAGTCGGTGTTGGTGTTGCAGTCACTGTGACCGCGTCAGAACCTGTTCCTCCGCCTCCACTACTAGTTGGTGTTGCAGTCGGTGTTGCAGTTACAGTAGGTGTTGGTGTTGCAGTTGTTATAGGCGTTCCATCAGCATTTGCATTAATGTTACCACCTATAATATTTATACTATCATTAACAGCTGTCCCGCATTCAGTACATAATTCTCTCCATTCGGGTGAATTTGAATTATAATAATATGCTTCAACTATATCTAATGTGTGATTAAATCTAATCATCCCAACTTTCGAAATCGCCGGCCTCTGTATTGTTGTTCCATACGGTAGTCTTAAATAACCTTTAAATTCTGCATCTATATCAACATCTAATATACCAGAACCTGTTGTTTCAAGTGTAATGTTTTGATTATTTATTGATTTTAAACCAACGCCGTGACCTGTCATTGTTAATGGTGCAGTATCTGATGTGAACGTAATTTTATCTGTTGTGATTGCAAATTCTACATTAGAACTTCCATAATCCTTTTTCAAATTAAATTTAGAAAAACCAGAAACTTCAGTGCTTGTTATCACTAAGCTACTAATAACACCTAAATTGACATGTTGTAATTTAATATAGTTTTCATATATATTGTCTATAGCTATAGTCAATCTAGCATTAGTTAACGTATCACCGTCATTTACACTCTCTGTAAATGCAGGATCTCCTAACCATATTATAGGTAAATTATTATCGCTACTTCTCTTTGGTTTTAAAATAGAAACAGTGTTTGTACTACCATTGCCAGCATTTACCTCAACTCTATACCACGGCGTATCTGTTAATCCAGCAACACCTTGATCTCCTTGATCTCCTTTTTCTCCTTGATCTCCTTTTTGTCCAGTTGTACCTGGTAAACCTTGATCTCCCGTTTGACCGATTGGCCCCATTGGTCCACCGCCATTTGCTAAAATTTGGTCAAAGTTATAATTGATTTTCCCGAACTTTATAGAGTCAGAATCGCTTGGGTGTAATATCTCTTGAATGTTAATTGCCATTTTAAGACTTTATTTTTATCATAGGTTTAATGTCGTAAGAATACCCTAATCTTTTATTATATATCAATCTAAAATTCATAGGCTTTTGCCTGTGTGATTTATATATGAAATTATTGTCTGGTGTATATTCACCATCACTTAATGACTCAATGTCAGTTACATCTACTATGCTAGATGCAGCTCCTTTAAAACTCCTTGTATATAAAGATATAGAATTCACTACAAATTGTTCAATAATATTTTTATTTATATAAAAGTCAGCATCATCAGAAAGCGTAGTTTTATCACCTGCTGAATTTTCTGCGTTAACGTGTTTCTGAATTCTAGCTAATACACCGTCTTCCTTTAATAACCTAATAGTAGCATCTGTGATATAAAAATCTGCCGTAATTTGTTTATCGTCTTCAAATAACAAAACCTCTGATTTGTTTATCGAATTCTTCATGATATAATTCAATTCTTCATAATCCTCTACAATTTCATATGTAAACGATACAATACTATATTCATTTTTAATTTTCATTAATGTTGAAGCAAAGTATGATCTTTCTTCAGTATTGTCTAGCGTTCCCGGAACACTTTCTGATTTTCCACCAGGAAATGATCTAGTATAATATCCAGAATCCCATGAAGATCTAAACACGTTAATATCTTTTTTAGCAATTGCAATTTCATCAATTGCTGGATACAATGGAAGTTTATCAGAAGATTCAGATAATTTGGTTACACCACTTGGGTTTATTTCATTTACCTTATGATAGAAATGGTTTTTAATAACACCCCAATTCTTATCATGTAAGCCACCGTCCTGTATAAATCCTAAATTAAACGTAGTTCCACATCTATTATATCTTTCATAATATGATTTAGCAGTAGTTAATTCATAACTGTCAGACAATGAATGTTTGTAAAGTTTAGACTCTAATCCCATTTCCCTGTTATCTGCGCTCGCTTGAATTCTATTAGATTTGAAATGAGTGTACATATCAGTAAATGTAATTACTGGTTTAAAATCAACAGTATATGATCCATTGTGTCTTATTAAAAATGGATAATATGAAGTATCTTTTGATGAAACCAAATCATATCCAATAATACCCTTGGATAATTTATGGCTTTTCGGTTTATTGTTATCTTCTTCTATTGAAAGAGTAGCTTGTTTGATTATTTCATTTCCATCCTCAAAGTTGATCGTAAATCTGTTATTATTTACTGTACCGTCCTCTTCTATTGATGTATATGTAATACGGTCATCATCTTTGTTAATTATGTCTGCAACCTCATTAATAGAAAGTTTTTCCAGTACGTTTTTGTATATGTCAATTCCACCACCTACATAATAATATTTAATATTACTTTGTAATAAATTAGGTAAATAAGAGATATCTAAGAAGTCAGTATCATCAATAACATTCACTGGTCTATTTCTAATAGTAATCACATTATCGCTTTCAATAGATGCTATTGAAATTTTGTACATTTTATTACCAGACTCATTAGGGTAAATATCCATTAATATGTCTCCGTATAAGCCATTTTCACCTCTGAGTATTTGATTGTTGAAATCAGGAATAGATCCATCAAAGTTATTAATACCTTCGATTGTATAAGGTGAACCTCCAGTTAAATCAGCAGTGTTCCACTTCAATGCTCCGTCAATTGCTGTATTTGCATATACATAATCGCCAATTGTTTGATCATATATAATTTTATGATTTAATTCATATAATAATTTTCTATTCATATTACCATCTATCCAATAATCACTTAAGTTTAGATTAATAAAGAATATTACAAATTTGAATTTCTTATTTTGAATAACTTCAAATTCTATGTCGTTTTTATTATTATCTGTGTTTGTTTTTAATAAAATACTAAATTTGTATCCGTTAAATTCACTGTTTTTTACAAAATCTACAGCAGTCTTATTAATAAATTCTTTCCTGTTTTTTAATACAACTTTCAAACCTTTAAAAATAGTACTAGCAAAAGATCCGCTAGCTCCGCCGTCAATTGTGGTGTATTTCTTTTTTAAATTAGTTTTGAAGAATGTATTATTAATATCTTCAGTATTTAAATAACCGCTGTCATATTCTCCAAACAATGTAGATATACTTGATGTATCTGCTTCACTTAAGTTTTTCTCAAAACCTTCAGTGATCATGAACTTGTCAAAGTAATCATTATTAGTACTTTTAAATAAGTTAGCAGTTAAATCAAAGTCTTCCATGAAATTAACATAAGAGAAAGTGTCGTTTAAATTGTCGTATTTTAAATACTTTGGTTTTTTGTCCATATAAAACCATTCATGTGTCATATCATCCTTACTACGACCGGTTGCTGTTAAATCTGGTGAAAAATTAGTTCTACCAAAAGCTTCGTTTGTATTTAAATAATAAGGTTGATCTCTAACTGTTAATGAATCTTTTAAAACCCATTTATTAATATTGGGTACTATTCTAGAATTAATAGCAAATTCCTTTAATTGATTTTCTTTTAATCTATCAAATTCACTCGTGATAATTTCAGTAGATTCCTCATATACAGATTCCTCTGTTAAAATTCCAGAAAGATTCGAAAAGTAATTTATAGGCGCCATGTTATAATTATCGTTAAATATATTATTCGCTGATAATTCCGATCCAGGCATATCAAGGTGTTCCTCAATGTTCTGTATTGCATGATCATATGGTGCGTACGCTATATTACTTGTGGTTTCTAAACTAAGTTCTTTTAAATCAGAATTAGATGTATCATAAAAATCAAAGTTCATGTCGTATACGTCATACGCAGAAAATAATCCTATCCTAACAACATCTTGATTAAATACTCTTGCTTCTCCGCTTTCAGAATCTGATTTTGATTCCAATATTAATTTAGATTTGGTAGAATCAAAAGATCTAACATCTTCCACTATATCTAATACCTTATTGTATTTTCCCTTATGTCTTGTTTCTAAATAATCTCCGATCGATATTTCACTAACCGTTGTGTTATCAACATATACTGATTTAGATGTAGAATTACCACCATTTAAATAATGTGCAGACCAATTAGAAAGTACCGTATTATTACCGTTAAATTGTTCTCTTAATTTTAAAATATTACCAGTATCGTGATTACCAACTCTTATGAAATCCACAACATTTGATTTATTAACTAAAACAGTATGTTGTAATAATCTATAACCTGGTATTTTTGTTTTAATATAAATATTTTGGCCAGAATTAACTGCATCTAATTCGCTATCATCCATGTGTATTGCTGAAGCCAACGCCAATGTAATATCGCTGACACTACCTTGATTAGAAAATAAATTACCTTGATACGTTCCCTTGTCTAATGCATATGAAGCAACATACGTTCTATTTTGAATTTTAATGTTTGATTGTATTTGATCAACTCTTATAATAGAACTTATTGCACTTGAGATATACATATTTAAATCTCCTAAGTTTGTTTGACTTTCAGTTATAACAAATGATTTCGTTGCATCGTCTACTGTTAAATCTAGGTACTTGTTTAAATCAGGTAATAATGCCCATGCATTTAGTATACTTGTTTTTGTATCATTTAAAGAGTTGTTTTCAAATAATATACCCGTGTTAAAAGAGAATTGCTTTAATCCAGTTGAATCTTCTAAGTTAATTGTAATACTTTCACCCGCAATATGTTTAATAAATGTAAATTTATAAGCTTCTTCTCTAGAACCAACTACCGCTATTTTATCTCCGGTTTCAGGTGTATCTGTAATTGACATTTTAACAAAATCGTAACCTCTCTCATCATTCTTTGTTAGGTTAATTGATCTACCAGTGTGCGATATACCAATGCTACTATGTATAACACCAGTACTATCATCTATTTTAACTTCTAGCTGTTCAGGATCATAAAGACCTATCTTAGAAGGATTAGATATTTTATAATATATTTTATTTACACAAACATAACCAAGTGTAGGTGAAGTTTGCATCTGTTTATATGATGGTATTGCAGTTACTGGTTTATCAACATCTACAAGAGATTTGACTTTATTAAACTTAATAACATTATTACTAATAGACTCTATTTCACCATTACCTGAATCGATTGTGTCGACATATAATCCAAAGTACCTATTGACACTATAATCAACTGAACTGTCATCATCAAACAAAAATTCTAAGTTTAATAAATTAGCACATATCATCTTGTTTCGTTTAAATCCGTCTGTGATAAAATCGTTTGCCTCAATAAGAGGTTTATCTGTACGTACAAAATCATTGTGAATATATTCACCTTTGCTTGTTATTTCACCTGACTTGATATCGATTCCATTATAATTAGTCATCTCACCCTTATCAAAAGAGACAGTGATTGGTGATTTTGGAAATGTTTCTTGTTGTACATGATTTCTAATATATGTACCTATATTTGATGTACTTGTTAAATCAAACGATTTAACAATCTCTGCATTTTCAAGCATATCTTGAATCACATTTGCATTATTCTCATCTACTGCGTCGATATTTATACCTATTGGATTTTTAACTTTAAATATAACAAAATTACTAGGTATATTATCATCTGCCCATATTGGCGCAAACATTCTATATTTTTCTGTATAATTCTTAGAATGATTATAAGTAGTACCATATTGATACTCTTCTTCTATTTGTTTATCATATGAGTCCAATACATTTAAATCAGATTCTGCTCTTTTCGTTGCGAAAATTAATGCAGCAGGAGTTCCTTTTGATTTAAAGAAATTAGACACGTCAGATGCATAGTTACCATTAGGATTAATTACATTCTTTTTATATTTTATACTAGCGAGATCTTTAGAAGCATTTATACTTTCTAAATAAACCGAATCATCAGAACTTGTAACAATTTTAATGTTACCAGATAATTTAGGATTTGTTCTTAATAATGGTTTGGTTACATTATCTAACTTGTAATTAGATTGCGTATTGAAATTAGGACCTACTTTAACAGTATCATATCCACTTACTAATGGAAATGTATATGTTGATGTAATTGTTGCAGTATCACCCACAATACATGGGCTTAAATCTGTATTATTATAAATATTAACAACTGATTCACTAGATATTCCTATTTCTATTCCACTTGAAACAACAGGTCGTTGCTGTGATGTTATTCCAGTATTTTTTAATAAAAGAATAGCAGTATCCATATCTTCTGCAATGATCTTCACTGCGTATTCCAAACAGCTATCGAAGCTCGTAGTCTTTATTATTTTACCAAACGATATATCAGTAATGAATGTTTCTATATGACTACCAGCATCACCCCCTTGATTGGTGTGCAATCCGTCTATTACATATATTGGCCAGAATACTGTTTCATTATTATTACTATTGTCAGGTCCCTCTATTTCTGGGTTACTAGAATAAAATCCGTAAAAAACATTCATGTCATTTATGCCACTTCCCTCAATTAAGTTTACAGGTATACTTGGTTTATTATAATTACTACATGTTCCACTATGCGTTATATTGATACCCGATGCTAGTAAATTATTATTATCATATCCATACCATTTTACATTAACATTATCTCCTGAATTTTCCCATGTAAAGAATCCATTTCCATCAGAAAATATATTTGATTCAAACAAATCATCAGCATCTTCAATTTCAGCACCAATCTCAGATTTGTAAATTAAAACATTGGACTTAGCTAGCTCAATTAGCGTTGATATTACACCGGTATTCTTAAGTACTCTGTAGAATAAATTAGTATTTGTTTTTGTAGCTGCACAATATTGATTTATATTAGGATCTGATACGGTAGAAGTTTCAATTGAATTCATAGATTCCACATCATACAGTAATGTTTCTTCACATTCCCATGTCAATAATGGTGGATTCTGATTTGAATCCGATTCTACCCAATCATTTGTAGTTGATCTCTTGTAATGAACATTATTTGTATTATCAGTTTCGCTGTATATTCCACTAGCAATAGTTCCTATTAAAAGAGTATCACCCGTTGAATTATTAGCAACATTACTGGCATATAAATTTGAATAATATTCGCTACTAAATACAGGAATATTATTTGTAACCAGTTCGTTTAATGTAAGTATATTAGTAACACCAGATGGTAGATCGTACCATATTTTCATGTTATTAAATTCACCATCACACTGTGATAATGTTGAATCTGCATAATTAACCCATCTATATGTCGGATTTGTAACAATACCACATTCTATGATTTGCGTAATTAAACCAGTTGTACTTATTTTTAAGATTCTGGTACCGCTTGTATCTGATACTGGAATAAATATGTCTGTACCGCCTGTAGTTAACGGATTTGTTAATATGTTATTTAAATTGCTACTATAAATTAAACTACCTATTGCTAATTGACTAACATTATTTTCGCCGTTTAATGTACTAGCATATGCTATGCTGTTTCTGTTTGCGACGCACATTACACTTGAATCATTTCCGAATGAACCAATCTGCATTTCAAACGAAGGTGATTGAGCTATGTCAAATTTGATATTGAATTGCGCAGTTACACCATTCATCGCATCTGTTCCTATAAATTTCCAATTATCTTCCCCGAAATGTCCAGTGTTTGGTGAATATGTAATTGATTGAGTCGATATAATACCGCCATTATATGTTTTGTGTAATAATTGTCCAAACGATATGATACCATCGCTGACAGCAGTTGAAGTACTAAATGTTACATTAGTACTGTCTGTTGCAGAAATATCAAATGTTACGGTACCGTCCTGTGAAACACTTTGATTGCTTGCTGTGATTACAGGTACAGGATTAGTTATTGTTACTGTTCTTGTTTTAGTTACCGCTGAGTTTCCTGCAGCGTCGCTGACATTATACGTAATAATATATTCGTCCGGAATGCTTGTGTTTACTGGGTTTACTGTTACAATAGTTCCAGTAATATCTACACCAGTATTGTCTGTTGCGGTTGCACCTGCATCTGCATAGACAGCACCTAGTTCTAAAGAAACAGGATCAGTTCCTAATAATAAAATTACAGGCAGAGAAGCTGTTGTTATAATCACACTACGCGTAACTTCTATTGCGTCAATTCCGTCTGCGTTTACATTATATGTAATTACATATGTACCAACTGCAGTTAAATCAACTGGGTTTACAGTTACTATTGTTGATGTGATATCAATGCCGTTACCATCAGTTGCAGTTGCACCTGCATCGGCATATGTCATGCCAAGTTCAAAAGAAACCGGATCAGTACCTGACAATAAAATCACTGGCGCTGCAGTAGTAGTTACTGAAAGTAATGCAGCAATTGATGTATTATTAGCTTGATCTTTTGCGACTATATTAAATGCGTATAGTTGCCCCGGATTTAATCCAGTAATACTAACAGTCGGTGAACTTGTAGCAATCACATTTACAGTGGTAGTACCATATGTGATGTCATATGAAACAACTGCTACATTATCAGAACTTACGTCCCATGAAATGTCCACTGAAGTTGATGTGTGTGTTTCTGTTAAATTATTAGGTGTACTAGGTATTGTGATATCGGTGTATATGCTAATCACCTCGCCTATGTTTGTAGTTGCGTTTGTGTTTATTCCAATAGCTGAATCAGGTGATCCTGTACTAAAGAAATATTCAAGATGCTGTCCAATTGTCGTTGATGTTGGGCTATATAAATTGCTGAATGTGTCATCTGTGTATAATACAGTACCTACCACGAAAGTAGCAGTAACGGTATCGTCATAGTATAAAACTAGGTCAGCTGAACCACTTAGTGATCCACCTTGTAGCGCAAGTATTGCACTTGTAAATTGTTCTGATTTTATTGTTATATATGCCATTAATCTAAATCTTTTTATATGTACAGGCCTTCTGTCTGTATTATATATCCAGATTTATTGCACGCTCATCCTAGTCAACTTCGCAGCTCTGATAGAGTTTAGGTTTTTACCTAGTGGACTGTATTTTGCAAACACTTCTAAATCGAATGAAAACTGTTGATCATGTTTATCAAATATATCTAAACCTATTTTTTTGGTATATGTTAAGTTAGGGAATCTTAGTTTAGCTTGACCTCCAATTCTACCAATATCACTAGATGCATCATTACCAAAGTAATCAGTCATTCTGTATTGAAATATAATATCAACTGAAACTGCATTAGAATTAGCAAGAGTTCCAACCTTTGCTTTAATTTGCTTTCTACTTTGTTTAGCATCACCAGCAACTCTTAATGTATTTAAATTAATTGGAGATAAGAATAAGAATGCTCCACATGAACGACCACCTAGCATGTATTGATCGTTTGCATCGAATGACATCTTAAATGTTCTATCACCTGCGTTAATTAAACCACTTGTTTTTTGAAATGCTAATTGTTTGGTTGCTTTAACAGAATCAACTGGTGATGTTGCAAAAGATGCACCAATACTAGAATATCTACCACTGTATATGAATGATGTACCCGTTGCATATGTAGATGTAATAGGCATTGTATATAATGCATTATTGACAAGTGTTTTAACATGTTCTTGTTGTTCAGTTACTGTAACACTGCTGTCGTTTACAGATCCGTCTTCTTTGAAATCTATATACAAGTGCTCTAAATCTGGATGATGTTTGTGCATATATAATCCATTATTGTAGTTCGAAATTCCAACAATTGAAGTACTTGTTACATCGACAGTAGATTGAGAAAATACAGAACTTATATTAGCGTTGGCATTATTAGCAAGATTGTTTCTACCAAATGTTCCTGTCCATATAAAATCAGCTGAATCTCCGTCACCTGTTGGTGTTATTAATGTAATTGTGTCCACTGTTTGAAAATCAGCATAACTAAGAGCGTACTCGTAATTAGTAAATTCGCTAGTGTTTGCAGATAATAGTGATTCAGTTACATATAATGGATTTTGATTAGATACATCCATGAATCTAGAGTAAACAAATTGTCCACGTCTCTGTGCAGATTGATATGGTGCTTCAGCTAACATGTCATATGACGATAAAGATGTACCATCAATGTTTTGATATTGTATTGGAGCTAAATCATATTTACCTTCAGATGTATAATAATTATCAGAACTGATTTTAACATCAGTATCTTTAATACCATTATCATTGTCAATTACACCAAATCCGTTATCACCAATTACAGAACCAGCCGCGCTAGATCTATATGCTGGTAAATTTCTATCACCAACCAATCTAGAAATTAATTCTAATTTAGTAGCTTTAGTGTTTTCCAATAATAATTTAAATGTCTTAGTAACAATATGACCTTTCTTGACAGTTAAACTGGCAACTTCGTCAGTATAATAACCTGCGAATATTTGATTCTTAGTTCCGTTATTTATAACAGTAACTGTACCGTCTTCATCCATTACTTTAACAACTAATTCTCCTATTTCAACTTCAACTGCATCTTTAAGTCCAGCGATCTGCGCTTCTAATTGTGCGATCTTATCGTATACTGAAATTGGTTTTTGTTCAGCAGATAGAAATCCCGATGCAATGCCCGTAGCTGTATGTGCATAATATTTCTCATTTGCACTAAATGAATCGCTAATATGATTATATACACCTCTTGACGTAAGTTGTTCTGCAATTTTAACAGCTGCAGTTTCAGCAGCGTTAACTAATAATAAAGCATCTACATTAGTAGTATCGATCTCAGTAATTGGGAAATCAATTGTAATTGATTTTGACCAATCTGAATATATTGGGTTTGCCGGATAACCAGCTTCTGAAACAGATTTCACTCTAATTTCCACTAGTTCACCTTCATTGATTGAAAGATCTAATTGATTGAAGTTAACTGCCTGTGCATCTTCTACTAAACTAGCTTGCCATTCAAATTTTCTTGTTTTTGCATTTCTAAATCTGTCTCTAGATTTAGTTTTTTGTTCGTTCCAGTTTGAGAATACTGCTGTTTTCTCTCTTGTACCTTCAGTGAATGGCAGTTGAGTAACTTCACTTGCCTTTCCACTGGTTGACAAATATCTGTATTGTATAATAAATTGAACAACATGTTGCTCAACCGTGTTTGCAAGTTTCTTAGGAGTTGGTACTTGCCAAAAACCTCTAACTCTGTATTTAGGTGAAATAGCAGTTGCATTAGTTCCTGCAGCAAGCGATTGAATTTGATTTACAATACTTGTATATAAACTAGTTTCGCTTGTTCTCTCCGTGATAAGAGAATTTAATTCATTTTTATCTACATCCTTTTGAATAACAGATTCATATTTCTTGGTAGAAATACTCTCTCGTGTATTAGATATAGTTTCATCTAACTTTTTAATCTTCTCTTCTACATTAACTTTATCAGCAGATAATTTCTTGATCTTATCAGCACTATCATTAATAGTTAGGTGTGAATTGATTTGTACTACCGCAAAGTTATTAGAGTTAATTGTTGGAGCATCAGGAGTGATACCCTCTGTTGCTGGTGGTATAGAATCTTCCTTAAGTGCTTTGATATATTTACCAAAATCTGCAACTTCAGAATTATAATAATCATCTAATCTTTTTATAGCACCGTCAGCCTGTATAAGTGTTAATTCATTTGTATATAAGCCGATACCAGGTGACCAGTTTTCTGCTAATATTTTAGAATCAGGATCTATTGCTTTAACAAAAACTAAAACTCTCTCGTTAAATCCTACATTAATGTTTACCTTTAAATCTGCATCATCAATTTTATATATGCCAAGTTGATTAATTCCAATATTAGGTGTGATAGGTTCGTATCCTTCAACTCTTAATAGCTCTACTTGTTTTAATGAACCATTAATTGTTGTAATTTTATACCTAGTGTTATTAGAACCTCCGTTTAATATAAGCTCATCTCCAACTTGTAGTACTTCAGTCTGTTTAACGCCTTTAGAAGAATCGCTATATGTCAATTGATCCAATTCGTATAAATCTATAGACTGCTTAACTGTAACTTCACCCTTTACGATGTCTCTTGTCCCTGTACTGATGTTCACTACATCAAACTTACCAGTATACTGTACGTTTCTGTATGGCATGTCACGTGTGTCTTCATCCAGTGTATATGCTAATTTGTTATTAGATATTTCTTGAATTACAGTAGAATATTTTAAGTTTCCTTTATTCTTATAGTTACTATTAAAATAATCAACTGTCGTTGCATTTGAAGAATTAAACAAAATCCTTTTAACTAAAACTCTCTCAGTATTATTTGGAATTTGTCCGCTAACATCGACGCTCATTGTAAGCAATGGGTTTAAAAAATCTTCGAAGAAATAATTAGCTTTAGTTGCAAAATTAATTGGTCTACTAAAACTAGTGATATCTTTTGCCGGAGATTTTAATCTAGATGTAATGATATTTCGATATGTACCGTCGGCTAATCTAATATTAGTGTCGCCAGTACCTAACCCTGATAATGCTTTTAAATTTGTATCTAATCGTCCTAATTCGTTTTTCATGTAATGAAATGACGGCACAGAGACGGTTTCAGTTCCATCAGGTGTTAATATCTCAAGAGAAATATCTTGATTATTGGTAGTCATCGCCTCATTAATTCTCTCAAATATTGTTAAAGAATTTGCGTTGATTTCAAGTAGTTTCTTGAGCGAGTTAGAAATAGAGTTGTTAGTATTCATATTATCTTAAAATATCTGCTTCAAATTGATAGTTAGCAGCGTCAATGCATACTAATTCAATATATGGTTTGTTAGTTATTAATTGAGTTCCATCTATGTCAGCTATTAACTTATCAAAGCCTGTAGTAGATTTACTCCAAATTTTAATGTTATTTCCTGTCATATTGATTTCGTCAAATGTAATTTTAAATGTTTGACCGCTTTTCCATGCGATTACACTGTCGTCAATATATATATTAAGATTACTTTCAGGATCTGATGATATCAAACCTTTAAGACTTAATCTATTAGTGAATGATTTAAGTCTAGCCCAAATAGCAAACTTTGATGAACCATTACCACTTGCACCGGCATCAAACATTAAATTCGTTGATAATTGATCTGCGATTGCCTTAGCATATATATTATATACGAATACTTCATTTAGAATGTATCCATCAATGTTATTGTCTATTTTAATTTTATTAGGAATTGTTTTGTCAACCGACGTACCCTTTCCTGCAAATATCACATCAGTGTTGTATTGCAATTCAACTGGTATTGTCCCATCAATTAAAGAATTTATTTTAGTATGTGCCTTTGTAATTAATTCCAATAATGAATTTGAATTAGCTAATTGAATAGAAGCGTTTTTGAAACTGTCTTCTAAACTAGTTAATCTATTGATAATTGCAACAGAATCATCACCTGACGTAACTAATCTTTCTACACTATCAACTCTCTTAGCAATTGAGCCATATCTAGCATTTGCTTGTATTAGGAGCTGTGTTGCATTTTCTATTGCAGTTGTTGTATCCATAAATAAATCCATACCAAACGTAGTGAAATCATTTATGCTTGTTTCAACTCCAACATTATCTAATGAAGAATTGAATTTTAAATTTAACTTTAAAGAGAACGCATTACCGTTTAACCCTGTAATCTCGTTCGGCTTATATTTGATCTGCTCATTAATTTTAGAACCTGGACCATATGCATCTTGAATATCATCAAGAATTAAAATACCATATAAGTTAGTTGCTCTATTACCAGCAATTGATTCACTATAAAGATCATAATAAACAAGAACAGCATTGAATTTAAACTTTTGTCCTTTTTTAGCAAAATCCAACAAAGACTGTACATCTGAGTTGTTGTTTATTTCTTCATATGCGTTTGCTTCAAACTGAATTCCAACACTATTAGTTGCATTAGTTTGAATATCGTAATGTCCACCGCTGTTTACTGTGTATGCATCAACTACAGAATCAATATTAATATTAGGATCTGGGTGCGTTTGACCCACTCGACCTTCAATGTAATCTGAAGCATATAATTTAGTTGCAGTTGTATTATAATCGTTAGTTTTAAACAATACAGTAGGTGTGTAACCAACTGATGTAGGAACGTTTATATAAACTTCGTGATATGTGTTACCTTGATATGCAACATCATTCTCTACATCAATTGTCCCTAAGTATTTTACAACTCGGTCATAATTTTCACTAGCGAATGTTCCGTTGATCTTCTCGGTATAATTACCCAAAAGTGTTTGATTAGAATCAGCAGCTATAAAATCAATAGCACCTAAAGAAGATAACCATTTAAAGAATATTTTCTCTGAATCTGATTGTAAAAGTATTGGATCGTAATCATCATCTTTCAATAATAATTCTTCCAAGTTTAGTACGTAATTTTGAAATGTCTGTGCAAAATCAACATTAGGCATCCCAGCAACATATGCTTGGCCCGAAGGTTGTTTAAGATTTGATTCAAAATCTATTACGTTAGAACCGTTAACTGAATCAGTAAAATCTGGAAGATCTAATAAAGCGTATTTACTAAACTCAAAATTTAAATCTGAACTGTTAAAAGCTCTAGTCATGTCTCTTGCTGAAGAAGCAAAAGCATACATTGTGCCTCCCATGGGCTGCGGTATTCTAACTAGAGGAGTTGCCATCTATTATTAAGTTTTGTTTTATACTATTGTTGTGTTATGTGATGAAATAACGTACCATACGTTTTCAAAACATCTTAATGTAACTGTTGAGTTCAATCCATCTAATGTAATTGAAGCTGCAGCTAAAGTTGAAGCACTTGCTTCGTGTTTAACTATTTTCGCAACATTTGCTGTATTAATAATTGTTACTTCTTGACCGTCATTAGATGCTGGTAAAGTAAAATCACTTCCAACAAAGTATGCTGATGCTGTGATAGCTCCAGTAACTTGTGTAGTTGGTATAGCCTTCGTACCTAATACTCCGCTTTTTTCTAATGTTCCTCCAATTTTAGTAGTACCATTAAACACAACATCAGTTGTGAATTCTGCACCTGAATTGTTAACAGACAATAAGTTTGTACCATTGTATACAACTGCTAATGATGCAGTAGAAATACTAGCTAATCCGCTTAGTGTTAATGTGGTTGGGTTTAATAGAGCCGTAACAGATGCTAACGCATCGTTTAATAACTCAAAGTTACTATTGATGATTGGTCTCGATGAAGAAACTGAGTCAGTTCCTAAAATTTCAGTAATGTTTGCCATTTTATTTGTTTTATTATTTTACTTTTAACATATTTCTTTTTACAATGTTCTTATTGCCGTGTGTGTCTTCCGCTTCTAATTGAATTGAATAGTATCCAGGTTCTTTAAAGACATACGTAAGCCACATATTATTATAGTATATATCAGTGATTTCTGGGTTAGTTATATTAGTTATAGTCCATTTGGCCTTTTTCTTACCAGGGAACTTAGAAATATCAGTAGAAATTGTAACATGTGTAGATCTTTCTACTTCAGCATAGTCACTGAACACTCTTGTATCATCCCATGTTGGATTAAAGTGTTGTACGTGTGTTTCTCCAGAAATACTCTCAGATGTATCCCTTGTAGTATTTAGAATACTAATAGATTCAAAATCATAATTCCTAGAATATTCCCAACCTACTACCATCATAAATCTAAACACATCAACAGTGTCATCATTATCTGTATCTTCAAATACAGCATTAAAATTAAATTTACTAATAATTGTATCATTGCTCGCATTCAATTCATTCATAATAGCTTTCCAACCAGCGATATCGCTCATGGATATCGGAGTCAAACTAGCGATTATATGTTCACCTATTGATTCTACACCTGTTTTAGGATCTTTATATGTAATGCTCAATTTCTCACCTTGTCGTATATCATTTATTTTGAAACTAGCTGTTAAATCAGGTCCAACTCTCATGTAATCCCATGCTAAATGTTCAGTATCGCTCCACTTAAAGGTAGACTCGCTCCATTGATATGGTCCAGTTGTTTCGCTAAAACCAGTATCTGAATAAGTATCAACATATCTTCTAACTGTAGAAAATCTAACGCCTTGATCCGATTCCATGTGTACGTAATTCGCTCTATCCAACGTCAAATACAATGTAGCTATATTTTCGTCTATTGTAGTTTTATTATCTTGAGGAGAATTCCAATAACCACCAGATTTTGACCATGTAAGATCTTTGTTATCCCATGATTGATCTTCCAGCCATTTATAAATTCCATAAAGTTCTAGTTGTTTTAATTTAACATCTATAATATCCTTCATTTTATAATGAGACCTGTGTCCAAATAGATCATATGTTCTCATCTCTACGTCGTACTTGTCATTGTGCGGTAATATCAATGGAAGTATTAAGTAGTCATCTATAGCTCCTCTATATGTCTGGCTGTAACCTCTTGTTTTACCAGTAATTACCCATTCTATTTCATAAACCCATGCTTTCCACCAATTCGCCCAAGTTACTTTTAAACTAGAGTTTGGATCTTCAGCATCTTCCCATGTAAATTTAGCCTCGTCCCATATATCATCAAATGATTCTGTTCCGTCTAATAATACAGGACATCCGATTGGAATATTAGGATTGTAAGAATGTAATTCTTGATTATGATATGTGTCATAAAATTTACTAATCACATCTTTTAATTCTGTCAATGTACCCTTGATTGGTAATAAAGCAAATGTTAACACTTGTCCTTTAGTGTTTCCAGTAAATGTAGGGTTTGCTACCCAGTTGTTTTCGTTATTCCAAGTCCAGTATGTGTTATTGGAAAGCACTTCATATGTGTCTCCGTCAAATACGTTTCCATGTACATGATCTCTAATATCTCCGGTTAAAATATCTTCGTTCCCGGTTCCTAAATTTAAAAACAAATTATAATTAGTTGCGTCATTGTTATGATCTAATGATGGCTTTAATACCATTGATAAATCCTCTATAAAAAGTTCTCTCCTTTCAGGCGTAACCTTAAATTTAATAGCATGGCCCTCGCTGAAATAACCAATCGGGTTTTGATTATGCCAAATGTTTATGTTTCTTTGTGTAAAATAATCACCTTCAGCTGTGATGTCAATGATCTTAGCCTGTAATGGTAAGTACTCTTTTTGTAATTTAGATTTTAAACCATATAATTTAATTAAAACTTCTTGCGGAGTATAATCAAAGGTTTCAGTTACATTAGGAATATCCCATTGATCAAACGTACCGTTAGGTTCATTTAATCTATAAACAAGACTAAACTTACTAGTCTTTTTCATAGTGCTCGATGGCAACTTGAATTTTAATTTCTTTCTAGTAGCTTCACCTCTTACTGATGACTTAGGTACAGGAACTGCAAATAATTTACCGAAATTCTTAACCGAATTATCGATGTTTAACCAATATTCTTTTAATGTAATCTTATCGTAACCAAAGAAATCTATTGCATTTAAAACTGCTTTATAAGTTCCTACGAATGGTTTAATATTGTGAAGCTCTAAAAGAAGTTCCTTTCTTTTTCTATTTAATAGAATATAATCAGGTGACATTTCACTAATGTCATGATCTTTAAATAATAGAAAATCTGATTCCGCTAATGTAGCACCAAAATTAGATAATAAAACTTTAAGTCTTTCATCTTCAGGAACTACTTCACCATAAACCTCTATTATAGCAACTAATGTTTTAATGTTATTTGTTACACTGTATACATTTAAGTTTCGTACATGTGGTCCAGCGATTGTAGAGTTTAACGTTATATTAAGTTGAATTGCTGTATTGTCCTGTGTATTTAAATGTTTTACACCTGATACAATACTATCAATATTAGTATTATCAAACAAAACAACTGATTGTGATTTTAATTCTTTAACTACTGGAATATTACCAGTATTATCAATGTCATATAAAATGATAGATTTACTATCAAATTTGTTTGTTTCTTCCCATTCAAATGAGAACTTAGTGTCATCTGCTGTTTCTGCAATTGGAAAGTTTATAGTTACATCACCATTGTGAATACATTCTTCAAGAATGAATAAATTAATAGTTTCATATAAACCTGCTGAAACCTCAGGTAAGTAAACAGTACCCTTATATACACCGAAAAGATCCTTCTCGAAGTTTAAGTCGTATTCTAATCCCTTGAAAAATCTTAAATTATTATACATTATCTTGTTCCTTTATCGTCTTCTTTGACGGTGTAATTTTTATAGTTCTTTAAATGTCTTACACCTTTTAATAAGTTTTTTAAACTATCGTCTAAGAATATTAAAAAATGTTGCATTGTTTCGTTTCTTTGAATATGTCCAGATAATGATCTACCCATAAATTCACTAGGTGGTAAGTTTTCATAATCGTAACCGACATGTAGCCTTGCGTCCTTTCTAGTTTTGGAAAAGTCATATCGATTGCTTCTCTTGTATCCAAATAAGTTTGTGAATAATCCCATTATTTAAGTGCTCTTCTGTTTCCTGCTTGTACTCTAGTATATATTGTCTTCGGTACAGGTGTACTATCGAAGTTTATACTAACTGCAGCTTCCGCATTTAGCTTCACATCATCTTCAATGTTATCACCGTCTCTGTCTAACCATCCACCTCTAAATACAGCAACTTCTTCTTTATCCATAACAATGTCACCCCATTGATCTAAACCTTTTACATCATATGGTATATTAGTGGTTGCAGATACTGGTATCATTTTAACAGTTTCTATCTTTTTAAAGAATATATGTTTTTGTTTACCATTGCCAATCGTTTCCAATACCACTGGTTCTTGTGGAACAACATTAACATTAACAGATTCATAGTAACCTAATCTTCTAGCTTTTTCTTCAGTTTCAGAAATGAATCTAATATTAACTGAATCAATACCAGCCACTTCTTCCAATATATAAACAATATCGGATTTTGGTAATTTATCTCTTCTAGTGATATTCAATAAATAATCAGACACTTTACCTCTAACTGCTGTGAAAATTTCATCTTTAGTATAACCTTCAAAATATCTAATATTAATATCCATACTATAATATCTAATCTTGGGTTTAACAAATACAACTTCAGTTGTTACCATTTGTTGTCCGCTATCTTCTAATACTCTGTGCATTGCATCATATTCACCTTGATCTAAAAACATTTCCTCTTGTGGAATATTAAAATAATCTTGTGTCTTTGCTAATTTCTTATTAATATCTGGAACAGCGAAAATATAAATTACATTATCATCATCTAAATACTGATCATCTGTAGTGTTATATGCATCTATATAAGAAAACATATTATATCTTGATAAGAAGTACTCATAGTTATCGGGTGTAGCTAACACGAACGACTTACTAGCCATTGGCGTCATTATCTTTGTAAACTGTGTACTTTCTCTATCACTACCCATTTTAGGTGATGATGAAATAGTCACATCCAAGAAATCGTTTAAATCGTGTTCAGCTCCATTTGAATCAGTACCTTTAGCATCCCATTTGATAGTTAAATCTGGCGAGTCATCTAAATTTCCAGATAATCCAGCATGCTTTACATATTCTATAGCAATTGACGCACCATCAGCCGGTACAAGTCCAAAACTATTATTACCGAAATAAAGATCTAAACCTCCACTAATTCCAGTTTTAATTAAATATGCTTTTTCATTTGCACCTAAATCATATAAAGATTCGTGCTTTGTCCAAAGTTCTCCGTTAACGCTTACGCTAACTTTGCTATGATCAGTTATTCCGCCAGTATTGATACTGAATGATTGTAATTTAGTACCATTAGACGTTACTGTTTGTGATTCAAATTTACCTTGAATGATTGCAGTATTAATAGAGTTAAAGTTTGATTTTTCTAATTTAAATTTATCAACCGAATTCAAAAGAGTATATGTTAATCCGTTTGCATCAAACTTGAGCTGTGCTCTACTGTCCATGTTTAAAGTATTTCCAGCAATCTTAACCATATCAGCACCTGGTTTCCATCTAAATTGAATTTCTCCAGTTGCAGCAAATCCTCTAGTTGCATCATGTCCTGTCAATCTAGACATTCCATATATTGATTCAGGCTGTTGTGCGGTATATATGTTTTGTTCTACAACAGAATCCTCTATATAAAACATTATAAGATCAACCATTTCCGATAATACACTTATTATTTGCGCAAACGGAGATGCAACAGTAAACAGAGCATTTGCTCTATTATAAACCCTAGAGATATATGTTCTAGCATCGCCCTTTATAGCATCTGCGCTAGCTCTAATTGTACTTAAAAATTTTAATTCTGCCATTATTATTATTTACTTTTTTATAGCATGCTTATTTTAATAGCATATTTGCCGTCTATTGTAATATCTATGAATGCTATATCTCTAACTTCACCTTTCATGAAGTCAACTTTAACATCTACATGGTACTTGTTTGCTAATGGACAATACGCCGTAAGCTGCTGACCAATAGTCGCGCGTATATCATGCTCATTTGCATTGAAACTATATATAAGGTCTTCCAGATTGCAACCAAAGTTACTATCTCCCATTACTTCGCCTTTATTAGTGAATAATATTGTTTGAATCTGTGTGATCAACATTTCTATTTCACTATTAGTTTGAATCTGTGTCCCATCGTAATTAGGATCACTTGGGTATTTTATATATAATTCCATCTAAGTATGTATCTTATTTATTATGAGTGCATCATCCAATCGACACCTTCGTCATCGTTAATCTCTTCTTCAATTGCAGATAGCTCATCATCTCCCATTGATTTAATACTCTCATAATCAAATTCAACATTACCAGGTAATGCAAACTTAAAAATACCAAGTTTAGTACCAATTGATTGTTTTACTTTAGCGCTAACATATCTAAAGAATATTTCATCATCGTATAATGCACAATCTGGTATCGTTTCATATACTTGTAAAATAACATCACCCTTGGGTGTGTCTCCCATAAATTTCAATCCTCCAGTTAATCTAGAATAATCATAAGAAATAGGATTTTCTAAAATCTGTCTAGACAAATCAGCCATAGAAGCATTCAATACATAATATTGTAATTCTTCAGCAGCTTCTGCCATTCCTGATCCTTCGTACATTCCTCTAAATAACATTCGTTCCATAGAGAAATCTCCACCACTTTGAAATCTAACATCTAAACCTCCACCGCTAAATGAATTCTTTAAATCATATAAACCATATACAGAGTAAACTCCACCACCACCATCGGCACTTGCGCCTGGTAAATTAAGAGTTCTATTACTCTTGAAATACGCTGTTGAAAACACAGAGTTTGGTATATGATAATAATTCTCTCTTACAGAATACTCATATTTTTTATAGAACCATTTCTTAGCTCTTTTAATTATATTAATAATTTCTTTTTGTGGCAAGTTAATAGGAACCATACATGCTCCAGTAATTTCATCGCCTAATTCATCTAAGAATGCATTTAAACAATTTGCATCAAACGACCTTCCAGTTGTTAAATCGTTATTTGATCCGCTTCTAATTTCACTCATTTTGTCTTACTTTATTTTTTTACTAACTACTATTTCAGTATCTTCAAATCTAGCATCCTTTGTCATGAAGCCTTCTCTAAATATACCACCAATCATTTTACCTTTAAACATTGTATCTCTTCCTGCAACATAACAGTTTGTTAATGTACAACTACCATGTGTATAAGAAGATTCAACTTTAGAATCCTTTGCTTTAGTTCCTTGATATAAACTACCAAACTTTACAGCAGATCCATCTATTTTACAATTATAAAAACTACAATTTTCAATATTCCCTGCAAGTTCACAATCAATGAATTCAAAGTTCTCTAACATATATACTGTTGGGAATTTACCGCCCTTGACTTGTACAGCACCGTAATCAGAGTCATAATTAATAATCCCAGCAGTCATTGATCCATTTACTATAAGATCCATCACCCTGGTTTTAAATCTCTCCCAGTGCACCTTAACAATAGCAGGATTATCTTGTAAATCTGCCAATATTTTAATATCTGGCCAATTCTCAGACACTTTAGTGTAGTCTTTCAACATATCTGAGATTGGCTTATTTTTATTTAAAATTCTTTGTAGTTCAATTTTGTTTTCTGCAGTAAATCTAGGATCATTGCAAGATTTCCACATACGTTGTAAGAACCTCTCAGTTAAATAAAGAATATCGTCTACTCTCTTTTCATAACCTTCCCCGCCAATATATCTAAATTCTAAGTAATTCTTTTCACTCTTAGAAAAGTTTATACCGTAATATTTGGTGTCTGCGAATTTATATTGATTTGATGCTATTTGATTTGCATCGAAGTGGAATGATTCCCATTTAGGCATAATCCATTTTACACTTTTAGCGTAAGCCGAATGTTCTCTGTCTGGAAAAAACTTATAAACCTGTGCTTCGTCGAATTCTAATATGAATTTAAGAATATTCATTTTAGAAACCATTGCAGGATCTTCTAAGTATTTTTTATCAAATGATAAGTTAATGTGAATTGATGCTCTATCATTGGTATACCCGTTTTCGGCTATCCAATTAAGCATTTGAATAACTACTAATCTGGCATTTCTATATGGAATCGGACCAGTAACTAATTCAATTAGTCCTTTACCGCCAGACATATCTGGCTCCATTTTAAATTCATCAGCAGACGGTACAAAATCTGAATGAGCTTTGATTTCTAACCTAATTTTTCGATCTAGAAGTTTAGCCAAAGATTTTTGGGTAGCTTCTAGATCGATATTAGAATAGAATTCAAACTCTAATCCCATCAGTGATGAGTTAAGAATTGATTCTCTTGAAGAATCTATAGATAGTTTTTGCATATTAGATTATGATATTATCGTTTCAATATATATCACACTCTCGTTGCAATAGTTATTGAGGCATTTTTAAGAATACTTTCATTGCGTCAACATCAATTCGGGTGATCTGAACGGTAATTTTGTCACCGCTTGAAAATACATCCATAAGATCTTCACCAACTTCACTGACGTGTAACAGTCCAGTTACGCCTTCTTCTATTGTAATGAATAAGCCGTAATCCTTTTTAGTCTTAACAGTCGCTTCAATAGTACATGGCATTTGATATCTTGAAATTATATCATTCCATGGATTAATCACAGCATTTGCCTTTTGAGTAAGTGTGATTTTAGTATTACTAATGATGTCTTTAACAATAAATGTAATTTCATCACCAGGTATAATTTGTCTTGCCTTGAATTTAACTAAAGTTTCCTCATCTAAATCGTTATTGTGAATCATTCCAGTTAAGCAACCTTTAAATTCAACAAATACTCCATATTTTGCAGATCCAGTTACGTTTCCAGTAAGTGTCTCTCCTTGATTTTCTTTTAATTTCTCTAGTTCTCCTGGAATTAAAGCTTGTAAGTATTTTCTATGTGAAACAACTAACGTACCTCTTTCTGGTGAGAAACTTACAGGGACAACATACATTTCAGTTCCTATAATAGAAGAAAAATCATGTAGTTTATTAATACCTGCTAATGATCCTGGCATGAAACAATCAACGCCTTGTACATTTAGCATGTAACCACCATTTTCAATCATATGTGTTACTTTACCGATCCATGCAGTGTTGCCTTCTTCGACAGCTTCTCTAAGATCCATAAATACTCTATGTTTAATACCACCGCTAATTGATCCAAGCGCATGTGAATTGTTAGGTACTTGTGTAATTAATACAGATGTTGGTTCTCCCGGTTTTAATGCTTGAATGTCTGCTGGTTCTTTAGCATACTTAACGTAAACGTGTTCTCTGTACCCGATGTCAACACTAAAGAAGTCAGAGTCGACCGCGTAGATTGTACCTTCGTGTATTTCACCTAAATTTAATACTGTAACTAATTCTCCATTACTTTCGTTGAAGTCTTCTAGCATATCATACATTTCCTGTGCATATGATTCTCTAGAGAAAACCCTATCACCGTTTTTTGTTTTGATGTGTGGGTTGTGTTTTCTTGTTTTAGATGGGCAAGTAGCTTCGTAAGCGTCCCACATAAATTCACCAGATTCATCGTAAAATTGTTCTTCTGGTACTATTGGTTTAAAGTTTTCGATTGCGTTTGATGGTTCTTGAAATGGAACCTGATCATTTTTTACTTCGCTAATTCTAACTCTTTTGTTTTTTTCGTTGTTCATTTATTTTATATTAAAGGTGTAACATATTATATATCCTATTTTATTTGCTAAAAAACAACCGGTACCATGCCGATCATTGGTATTGGCCCAGCAGGCGTTGGTATTCCACCCAAATATAATAGTTTAAATTCTAGTAAATGTAATGCATATGCTGCTGCAACTGCAACTGATACTGCCATTGCAGGTGGTTGCGGTGCAGGAATCACACTGAATGTTTTCCCGGTGGCCCATGCCTTTCTTAAATTATTGCCTAATCTCTTTGCACTACCATAGTATATTGGAATGTAAATTCCTGTTAATGGTGGCGGTATCATAGCTGGCATTGCAGATGGCGAAGCTGCAAACGGTTGAATTAAACATGCGTACCAGTACGCAATTGTAACTTGTCCCATTTTTATCCATGGATCGCCTCCTGGCCAATCATAATCTATATTTGCATCAGGCTCTGCTTCATCGCATATGGCAGCACCTTCTATTGCATCTATTACTTGTTGTCTTGTAAATTTAAATTGAGTTCCACCAGTATTAGGGTTCATTGCAATAATATCTTCAGGACTTCTTACAGTATTTATATTTGCTGGTATTTTATTCCAACCTATTTCCCATTCAGAGATAACGTATTGTGTGTTTATATAAGCATCGCTTTTTTTCCACCAATAAACTGTACCTTCAGGGTCACTACTACTATCAAAACCAGTTGCAAATATACTAAGTGTAAATGATTTAGAAACTTGTGAACTATTATCATATGAAAAGAATGCAACAACTTCATCACTTAAAACTTTAGGGCGTTTGCTTTCATTATCCGGTAAATCATTCTCTCTATCATAAGATACCTGAATTTTATTTACAGACAACATGCATTCCGGTTTTTCTTTAGTGTCATATGGCCATGGTCTAATAATAGGACTAAATTGTCCAACATCAAATGTAGCAGACATATTGTCACGTGGATTCGTATATGTCGTAATATTAGTAAAAGAAGATCCCAAATTAATTACGTTGTTCGTTTCACTAGATCTGCTTACTTCAACTACAGTGTCGTCGTAATACGCACGTTGAATAGCCAACTTAAATTTACTGCTGATTGTGTTAACTACTATTTCCCAATCATAGCCTACTGATGTTAATCTAGTCCTAACACTATTAGGAACATTTGGATATGGCCATAAATTTCTGAAAGTAGTGTCACCTCTTTGTTTGTCATTATCATTCATATTCTGGTAATTGATCTTACCTAAGCTTGTAGCCCACATTGCATAATCCAATTTATCTGCAGTGTTTGTTATCGTTTCAAATTGCTGTAACATTCTATTAACAATAAGGTATATAAAATCTAATTCAGTTTCATCACCATCTAAACAATGAAATTCAAAGAACTTAAACTTTTTAAGATCCATTACTGAATCATCTTTAAAATCTTCTATGAATTTATTAAATTTCTTCTGACGTTTCTTTTCTAGTTCAACTGGATCTGGTTCTTCTATAGGACCTGGGCAAAAATCAGCATAATCAGGATGAGACTCTTTACCCATCGTAGTTATATTGCCATCTGCATCTTTCTGGTCTTGTAATGGAATATCGCCCTCTTTTAATATCTGTTCAAATATTAATCCATATCCTTGTTTAAGAATAAGTTCAGCTGCTGGGTTATTAGAATGTGTTGCACCGAATGGTGTCATAGCTAAACCTTTCACCGCTTCTAAATAACGTTCTGCTACGTTTACACCAAAATCATATCTACCACTTAATGGCGCTAAATTAATAGCATTTACCATTGTAGTTGGATCTGTTACTAACATAGTATTTGCTGGATTTCCAGGTTTTAACGATTCTACTAACTCAGCTGATGGCGGAAAAATAGGCACTTGATCCTTTCCTACCTTTGGTAAGTCGTAAGATAACATTGCTCCACCTGGTTTCGTAAACGATTGTCCAGACAAGTCTGAGGCTAGTGTAGGAATAAATGTGGGCCAAAGTGCAGGCATAATTATTTACCTTTTTGTTGATAGTTAATATGAGTCTGTGATAATTGTCCAACAACGACTGGTGTCGGAGGCATCGGAGGTCCAGAAGGACCAACGCCTGTTGGGTGAATATGTGCATTGTAATCGTCTAACCACATTTGCAACCAATCTTGAAGAGATTGACCTCTCACTGCTGGTTCTGTTTCATCTGCACCTGGTTCACCTGTATTTGAAACGAATATATCACCACAGTCTAAGAACATCTTTGCGTCTGTGCTTATCTTAATGAATCCTTCCTCGTCTATTTGAATCATAGGGCGTTCTTTTGCACCTGATCCTCTAGTAATAACTAAGCCGTCTTCAGGAGAATGATATATTCTAACATTCCTTACAGCATCATATACTAAACTAATCACATCATGAGGAGCATCGCTCGCTTCCAATATATCTGATTTTAATTCTGTATTTTGATCTATTTGAAACCAATATTCAGGGTGATAAATGTTACCGTTATCAAAACGTACAGCAACAATATCGCCAACTCTTGGTACAGCATGTGCACCAACCTGATCCCTATTCATAGGAGTTGCCCATGGAATTGCGTCGTCTGTTAGTTTATCGAATTTACCATAAACCTTTACTCTGCATCTTCCATTCAAAAGCGGATCTTCGTTTACAACGACTTCACCTAACCAATGTGTCTCCCTTAAATTATCTTGAAAAAGTTCATCTGCCATTATTCGTATACATTATCGTTAATATTTTCATCTGGGCTACTGTCTACCCCTTTATCGTGAATTCTACCAGGTGTAATATGCCTCGTAGTTTGTTCTTTTGCAATAGGTTCATAAACTCGTTCGTTGAGATTATTATCTGGACTACTATCAACGGTTGGTTCGTCGTAAACAGTAATAGGTGAAATAGTACCATTAACAGGTTTCGTTGTTTTTTTCTTAAATAATTGTCCGGTTAAATTTCTAATTCCATTAATACTTCCAGCTTCAAGCGCAGTATTGATGTCGCTTGCTGTACTCAAAGCGCCTGCAGCTCCATGTACATTATCAAGTATCAATGATTTTAATTTATCCATGCCAGCGTTTGCTAAACTTGCAGCAGCTCCTGTTAATCTTTCAGGATATACTGCACCCATTGGATTATTACCGAAACCTGGTAAACTATTCTTTAAATTATTGAATCGGTTTACAAGTGAACCTGCAATTCCATTTACTTTATCACTGATTGCATTTTGAACATTAGCCAATGGATTAAATGGTTGATTAGGATATAAACCATCATCTGGCTTTGCACTAGGTATAAGATCTTCTTCTTTTGCTGTGATGTTTGGTCCAAACTTTTGCCTAGACATTGATGAAGTACCCCAAATAAAACTTATTTTAGGTTTTTTCAATTCCGGGTTTTTACCTGCGTCTGCAAACATATCTGCTATTGAATCTTGAATCCATTCACAATGTCCTAATTCAAACATAACAAATGGCTTAGCATCTGCTGTATAATTTCCAACTAATGTTCCATCAAATTCTCCCATGCTTTTATAAACCGAAGTTTCATATCCTTTTGCTCTTGGAATAATATTAACAGATTTACTTCCATTATCACTTGGCATCGGTGTACCATACTGATCTAAATCTCTGGCACCTTTGTCTTGTTGAAATGTTCTAACCTCTGAAAGAACGGTCCACACTCTAAAGTGTCTTAGATTTTTAGGAAGAATTTCAACATACCTGTCATAATCATAAACTGCTTGTTTATAAAGTGTCATTAAAGCGATTGCTGTTAATTCTACATTTTCTTCTAAACATTCTATTTCGATCTTTAGTTTTCCCTCACCCAACCAAGGTTCCTTCATATCAGTGTGCATTTGAGTAGCTTCAAGTCCTGATACTTTTTGCCAAAACCAAGGCATCTCGGTGTTAATCTTAAGTAAAACTTTTTTGAATGCTACTAGTTTTAAAGCATATGTTGTGCCTAAATGTGCATCTACGAAATCTCTAAGATATTCTTCAGCAGGTCCCGAGAACAATGGTGAATGTTGTCTATCTACTGTATCAAACATGAAAAAGAAACTAAGATAAGTTGGATCTTCGCTGATCTTTCTTGAAATAGAACCTTTTCTAAATTCATTAATATGTTTAAAGTCTGACATGTGTTATATATTCTGTTTTTATTTATCTTCAATTGTAAAGGCTGCAACACTTTCAAATAATTTACCCTCGGCTCTCATAGATACTGTTAAATCATATGATCCTATATCAAAATCTGATTCAGCATTGAATGTCCAAGTACCGTTTGTTTTAAGCGAAAGATTATATCCCCAACTCCATGACGTATCATCCATTTCTATTTCAAATGCCTCAACGCCTTCAAACTCTCTGTTTTTAGTCCATGTACCTGACGTTGTGAAATATGTATTACTTGATGGGAAAGGAGACATGACATCTTGCACAAAAGTAGATCCTGCATTATCAAATCCTAAAGTTATTTCTAAATCTTCAGGAACAGGCGTCGGTGATGGTGTTGTTTCCGGTGTCGGCACTGGCGTTGGTGCTGGTGTTGGTTCCGGACTATTTTCCGCAACATTTTCAGCTTTCTCTTCATCTGTTGCAGATTCTAATCCCGGAGGATTAATTAAGTTTTCAGTTCTAGTTGGCCATTCTCTTCTCAATAATGTAACTATTTGTTTAGTCTCGCCATCAGTAGTTCTGTATACTATATCTTCTATAAGATAATATCCCGATAAAAATGAATCTAATGCTTGGTTTGGACTTCTACCTTCTTCTATATCGTCAGAGAATTCTCCTAAATTAAAAGGTTCATCTTTATCCATGCTAAGTTCTTTCTTATCACCTTTAATTCTTTCATTCTGTTCAATTGCCTGTTCGTTTACAATATACATTAACACAGGAATCTTTTGGTATTTATATAATGATGGATTAAATGAATTCAAAGTAACTTCGATTTTCATTTTTTGAGTTTCCATTGCATTTTGTTTATTGTGCAACTTTGAAAAACTAGCATTTGGATGTACGTTTCCTAAACCATCATCACCTGCTTCTTGTCTTCCAATGTATTTATACTTAATTTGCTCCAAGTGTCTCTTGTCGTTTCTATTACCTCTGAGTGGTTCTTCTAATTCTTTTAGATCTTTGCCACCGAGCGGCTCAATTCTAAACTCTTGCTTCTTATTATCACCATTGTTATCATATATTGTAACTTCTCTTGCATATCCAGCAGTTGTACTAATAGCATTTGCATTATTGATCATTTTATTAGATTCAATAAATGCACTGTTTCCCATGAATGCAATATGATTAGTTAGTAATAAAGGTACTTCAATATCATTACCTGTTTTGGCCTTTTCAGCTGAGTCACCTGAAGGCGTCATAGATTCCGCAGCAGAAGCCAAAGATTCTGCAAATTCCTCAATTGGAGGGTTAGGCGAATTAAACAATGCATTAACATCTACATAATTCATATAGTAATATGAATCGATCCACCATTTTTGAAATGATTCTTCACCAATATAACTTTCGTTTACTATTGATTTTATAAAATCCATATATGACGTGTATGCCATGATTCTAGATTGAGAATCGTCTGTTGTGTCTATGTTAGTTGCTAATCCTAATTTTAAATCTCGTGCTACTTCTTCCATATGATCTAATGATCCACCATTATCAAAGCTCACACATGATTCTGCATATATTTTAGGAATTTTACAATAACCGCTTATACTAAAAGTTGCGGGACCAACATTACCTTCCTTAGGTGCTTTACATGAACTTATATCAAAATCCATATGAATTGATTTGAACGTCTCTTGGTTTTTAGAATTTATAAGTACTGTAAAGAAGTCGCCGTCTCTTGGATAACTACCAACTGCAAATTTACCTGCGCTGTCTTTGAGTGTTAATTTACAGGTAGGTAAAATTTGAGTTAAGTTTAATTCAAAATAAGTAACGTCATCAGGCCTAAATTGATATCCATTAATAAGTATCATCGGTTTTAATGTAGCAATGACACTTGTCTGTTTATACTCTGCCTCATCTGGTTTTTCTTCAGCAAGCGCATCGATCTTTATTTCAGTTGGCCTGATTTCAGGCTCAACTACTGCTAATATATTGTTAGATAATTCCATATGTATTGTTATTTAGCGCAAGGTGAATCTGCTTCATCAATTGAAGGATCATCAGTAGATGCAGGCGCATCACCATCAGGTATTTCACCTCCTAATTCATCTGCAATATCGTTATTTTCAATTTCAATTGTTTCTATTCCATTATTATCTCTATCACCTCCATTGCCATTTGCATTATTGATTAAGTCATCTTCATATGAATTATCATCGCTTATGTTATTTTCATTTTGTGAAATAATGTCAGGTGTATTGTGTATATCGGTTAAGTTGTCATTGTCAGATGTAGCCGCTTTCTTCATCTCACTTAAAATAGAATTAACAACAGGATCTGTTTGAGGTCCCATGCCCAATCTAACATCAGTTCCATCAAATTCATAGTTTTTTCTACCAACTGGAATCACATTAGGTGGCAATAAAGATTCTTTGTTGTATTTTTTCTTAAGTGCTTCTATTCTCCGTTGATCAGTCTTACTTAATCGTTTTGTCTTTAAGAATTGATTCTTAATTGGATTATCTTCATACATGTCCGGAGTCTCTAGTCTATAATAAGGAATAGTATCTACAGGAACATAAATGGTTTCGCCTGGCATAATAGAAAAAGGATCTGATATACCATTGAATTTTAAAATAATATCTAAACCATCTGTGCCTCCGTAGTGTTTTACAGAAATCAAATCGGGTCGTACAACGTCATCTTTAGTTACAATGTGTTTAGCTACCATCGCATACTCATTAGGATCTAATGTTCTAAAAAGCATAGTCGGTTGGGCTAGTAACATTTTATCTTTACTAGTACTTAATGTTTTATTTCTAAATATTTTAAAATCCATCTTATTTTATTATTTTATCCTGCTGACATATCTGATAACTTACTCATATATGGCGCATTCTTAATATTATCTCCTGATTTACCTCCATATGCATTAACATTGATCATTGAATCAACATCTAATCCTTCGCCTTCATCCATCCATTCTGGTTGTAAATACATTCTACCTCGACCTGCATTAAACATAGATTCAATTTCAGTTTTATCTCTAGGTCTACCAGGTTTTAGTGTTATTTCAACTTTCATTTTAGTAGGAAAACCTTCAAAACCTAAAGGTCCTTCAAACGAAACGTTGCTTTCTTGTAGTGCTAAATTTCCGCAAACTATAATAGGATTCATTGGATTACCAATAGTTAAATGCCATTGTCCAGTTGGATCACCTGTTAAGAATGCTTTAATTATATCCCCACCTCCAGGTCCACCTAGCATTTTCATAAGTCCTCCACCTACTATGTTTTCTAGAATAGAAGAATCACCTAATATTTTATTTATACCAGCACCGCTAGTAACATTAGAAGCTGTCTTTTTTAATTGATCCATAAAGTTTCCACCCATACCAGCAAGTGTATCAGCAATAGAACCTATATAACCAGCATAATCACCCTTTGCTAACATAGCAGAATCACCGAATGGTTTACCAGTATTACCAGTACCACTAAATCTAGTAGCTCCTCCCCAAAATGGTGCATTGTTGAATGTAAGTGCTAAGACATTTGATAATGTATCCATAAACGCAACCTTTGGGCTCGTTCCAGGATATGCTTTAAGATCATAATGAAATGATATTTTAAAATCTTGTTCAAATATTAAACCTTTATCTCTAGCTAATACGTTATCTATAATATTAAGAGGTCCAAATACCTTGTTTGGATATGTTGCTTTATTATAATCAACATTAGCACCTCTTTTTTTAATATTTTGTGCTTGTACTGAATTGAATCCATTTAAACCAGATTCAACTGCTGATGCAAGTGGACTACCCTCAATTGCTTTACCAGCTTTACCCCTATCAGCTGTTTGTGATTGTGCGTCTTGTATACTAGATTCTGCTACTGTCCATTTGAAAGCTGTTTTGAATTTAAGTATTTCTTCTAAATTATTACCTAATGCTGGTGATAGCCATGTTACTGCTCGTGCTAAATCAGGCTGACTTGTATCAATCTCTTTTGCATCTGTACCATGTTGTATTGGTGTTAATAAATCATCAGGTACTGGATAAGCAAATCGCCTAAGAGTAATTAAATAATCGTTAGATATTTGACCATAATGTTCCATCTGAATAAAATCACTGTAACTATATGAGAAACATTCTTTACCAGTAACTTTAGCATATTCTACTATATTGTTAGCAGTTGGATTTAATTTATTATTATTACCAGCGCTTGAATTCTCGCCGCCATCAAACATTACTGGCTTATTATAATCATTACCAGTAGTTGGTCCATTAGTAAAATTAGCTTGACCTGTTCTATTAGCAAATCTATGAAGTGTCCACGCATTAAACAAACTTCTAGGTGCTTTACCTAAATGTATCGTCTCGCCTTTATCTTCATACGTATCGCCATTCTCACCACTAACAGTAGTCTTTACAGAATATACTTTAGACTCTACAGGATTATTAGGATATAAAGATTCTGTTTTAGCATTTTTACCTGTAATGGTAGCTACATTTAATGTGTTTTTTCCTGTACCTGTAGTATCTGTAGGTGTTTTTGATTCTCCACTCAATGCACCAACCTTTGGACTAGTTGTCTTTACTTCTCTACCAGATTTAACGTCTGTGTAAAAGAAATGAGTTACATCAACGCCTGTTGTTGCATCAGCTACAGTTAATGATTTTTTGAAAATGAAATTTAAATCGTCGGTTATTCCTGACATATGGGTGAATTTTCTTTTTTATATATATCTACCTTATATGGTAGGATAATATATTAAACCCACTCGGTGTTGTCCATTTCGTCGGTTTCAGGTCTATATAGTAGATTATCAGACCATTTAGAATCTTTTGGGTATTTATTACCTAAGAATTTTTGTAAAGATTTTACATATTCACCTTTAGTATGCCAATAAAATTCACCATCTCGGTATACTGATCTATTGACAAGCTCATATAGCTCTTTCAGTTTCATCTCTATATGAAACGTTTGGATATTATTAAATAGAGTTTCTTGTTCAGCCCGAGTTCTTGTACAGAACACAGAGTCAACAACAATTAGATACTGTTTCCACTTAGCACCATTAAATATATTATTTTCAATATCTATGACAGTTGGATACAATGCTCTTTTAAGATTCAACTTAGTATCTCTACCATCAAAATCTTTTATAAATCTACCGCCAAATATATTCTTTTTCAGAAAATAAACCTGATCGTAAAACTTTTTAATTCTAATTTGATATTGTGGATTGACGTCTTCAAACTTAACGTCATAGATAGTTGCTCTAACTGGGATTAATAAGTTAGGCTGTTGTGTAGTAGAAATAAGGGCGTGAATTTGATCACCCTTAGAAAATAGTTTGTGTTTAATCATTGTCTATAAACCTAACATTGTCAAATTTGCTTAAAACTCCGGTTTTCGGAAAGTCACATCTATTAACTACTAATAGATCTAACTCGCAAACTTCGTCTGACATGTCATTAATGAAGTCCCTGAAACCACCAACGGTATCAGCACTCAAAGATTTAAACATATAAAGAATCTTGACGTCTTCTTGTTCGCCAAGATTCAATAATACTTTTTGGATTATTTTTCTAATATAAATAGAAATGATTATATTCGATGGCTCTGTATTATCTGGATCACTTTTAACCAAACGATTAAAAATATCGTAATACGAAACTGAAAGATCATAGTCACCCGATTTGGATAACTTATCGAATTCTGTTCTTGTCTTGCACCAAACACCTTCTATTTTTATATTCATATGTCTAATATAGAATTCAGTCTTTTAATTTCTCTTTCTAAAGTCTGAATCTTTTTTTTAATTTCACTGTCTGTTGGTTCATATTGAGAACCCCAGTCCAATGCAATACGTATACGATCTGGATCTAGTTCAGTTCCAATATCAAGTCCTAAGTCAAATACTAAATCCTTAAAGAATTTTATTTGATTAGCTCTTTTCATCGGTCCTTCGAATTCATAGACTTGTCTAGATTCGAATTCTTCGCCACCTCCATTTACGTTATCGTCGACTAGTGTTTTTATAACACCATTATCTGCTGGCTCAATACCGATAGTTAACATATATTATTTTGTTTTTCTAGATAATAACGATTCTTTAGCCTTTCTCATTAGTGATTTAGCCTCAATTTTATCTTCGCGGTATGTTTCTTTGTTCTTAACAAAGCCAATAGTTGCTGCTTCTTCTAGCATTGCTATTTCGTCTGCGTTATAACCAATATCATACCAAGTTTCTTTCATACCTTCTAATTTGTCGCCAAGAGTTTCCTCCCATTTTTTTTCAATATTAGCACGTCTTACTTCTTGAATTCTTTTACCATTCTTCATGGTCTCTGCACGAAAGTTCGCTCTGATAGGATTAAGAAAATTCAATTTACTAAGATACTTTAAAATACCTTGTTGTTTTAATCTTGCTCTTCTTTCTCTACGATTAGGAATTTCCTGGTTCGTCGTTTCCTGAGTCACTTCTTGTGATTGTGTTTGTTCTTCCATTGTAATAGTTATTAATAAATGATTCGATTTGTTCTTTTAGTTCCGTTCTTAGGTTATCTATCTGATCTTCTACGAGCGCTGAAATCTGGCCGTTTAGATCTTTTTTAGTGATGTCCATCTGATCTTTAAGTAATGCATATATTTCCTTAGATGGAATATTTACTTGAATAGGCAGATCAGCTTTATTCTTAACACTCATCTTCTTAAGCATTTCACGCATTACATTTACTTCTACTGATTGTTCAATATCTCTACGCGGTCTAACTGGTGTTGCATCCTCTATGTCTCTGCGCGGTCTAACCGGTGTTGCATCTTCTATTGGATCTCTACGTGGCCTAACTGGCGTTGCATCTTGTGGATTTATATAAGTTGTAATTCCACCAAAGTCTTTTGCTATTAAATTAGCCTGATCTTCAGATGATGCCGGTAATAAAAATTCTGAAATTAACGTTGAATTACATTTAGTTCCATCGGTAAATTCTACCCATTCCTTTTCAACAGGTTTAGTATTATCGACCTCTACTATTTGTCCTATCCTCTCAGATTTAATCCAAACGTAAAATTGTCTATTTTCTGCCTCTTTGTTTTTAGCCATGATTTTATTTTTTAATATCCGTATCCATTTCATTTCCTACAAATATTTGTTTACTCTTATTATATGCGAAATCTGCAAAAGGTTTAATAAAGTCATGTGAATCACTAGGTCCCATGACAGCATCTGCGTTCTGCATTCTCTTTAACCAGTGTTCTCCAAAGGTTTCTTCGCCCATTGTTTCTAGTTGTTCCTTCAGTGATTTTACCTCTGGTAAAATCAATTTATTAAATCCCATTTATTATTGTTTAGTTGTTGTTTCTTTTTCTTCGTGTAGTACTATTAGATCTTTTAACAGGTGTACGTTTAATTACACGTGGTGTTGTGCTACGTCTTATTGGAGTATTCACATTAGTCCTTCTTGTAGGTCTAATAACTCTGTTTGGAGTATTACGTCTTGTTGGTGTAGTTCTAATTGTTCTTGTCGGTGTAGTTCTAATTGTTCTTGTCGGTGTGGTTCTTCTTGGTGTAGTTCTTGTAGAAGTAGGCTGAACATATAATCTTCTTCCATTATTACGAATTGAAGAACGTCTACTATAATTTAAATTATAATTTCGATTCCACCTGTAATATGTATTGTTCCATGAATGCCAATCCCAATTGTAACCATGATAGACATTGCCCATATTATTCCAATGTGGTATAGAAGTCCATGTATTCCAATTATTATATTGATAATAATAGACGTTCCAATTTGAAATATGCTGATAATTATTAAAAGGTCTACAATACCATGCATTATATGTGGGATCAAATCCATACAAATCATGAAAGCCATGCCTTCTACAACTTACAGGTGATGTTCGTTGTAATCCAATATTCCAATCATTTGATTGTGTATATGAAACCCGTTTGCTTATTACAACGGATGGTGTGAGATCTCTAGCAGAACTGTATTGAAAATTTAAACTGCTACAACTAGTTAAAAACAGCATCGCGATAATAAGTAACTTTTTCATAATATTTATTTTATAGTTTTAACCCTATCAGTAAAGCTAGGAGGGAAGAATCCCTTCTTATTTATCAGACTTCTAAAGCAAGCATCCAGTACATATGTTACGGCCCAATCATCTTCACTTCTTACTGATCTTCCAACACCTTGAAGAATCGAAATTCCAGTTTTCCAATCATACCATTCATTTGATGTCTGCATTTTAGCTTTAATCAAAGGATCGCCTAATGATGGATATGGTACTTTAAAGAATATCTGAAATCTACTTGTCTCGTCTTTTAAATCTAAACCCTCTAATAATGACGGTCCCATTAAAACTGATCCTTCTTTCTTTTTGAACAACTCTAACATGTTTGCTTTTTGTTTAGAGTTCTCATAATCTATCAATCTAAATGTATGTTTAGAATGTTGCTTTATGTAATTAGTAAATGCGTATGATCCTGTGTGAACTACCCCTCGTTGTCCTTTATGCTTACTTATAATTTGATCTAGTATTTCAACCACTTTAGGCAAACTCTGTTCGCGTTCTCTGTATGAAAGTTTGTGGCGATTAATAAAAACTACTGGTGATTTATCATAATTGAACATGTTGTCCATTCTAATAAATTTAGCATTCTTAATTCCCATGATTTTAACAAAAGATCTAGGATCTCCAATCGTTGCACTCATGAATACTTTAAAGTCTGCTTTGTCGTGTAAGTATTTGTTAATCATAAGAGATTCCTCAACACACATGAATTTAGATTCATATTCGTTTTGATCTAATACCATTTTACTAATACCAACTTCGTTGATCAATGCAAGATAATCTTCAATCTTACAATGTACATCTTTTATTCTATCAAAATTGGTAAATGCGGTTTGCCAATCTTTCGGTGCACCAATATTACCATATCTTTTTTTAACTTGTTTATTAGCCAATTGCCTTACCTTACCAAAATTACGTAAGATTACTTCGAACTCGACCATCGCATCATATACCTCTGATTTATTACCTGTCATTAAATCATTAACTAATGTTTCTATTTTGTTACGAGTATGCGCTACTGTTTGAAATCCATGTTTATTTGCAAATCTAAGACTAGTCATAATCTTATCTACAATATTAGGTTCAATACGAGGGCTGAAATGACTCTGTACAATATCATCAATTCTATGTGCTTCATCAAAAAACACAAAGTCTCTTTGTTCAAATGGAACCTTACGATCATCTTGTTCCATCTTAGCTGCAACATAATTACGTTGAATCAACCAAAATGCATAATTCAATAATGAGATAGGTTGATCTATTGCCCTTTTTCTATTTTGAAGATAATCACAGGTTGCGTAACATGAAAGCTTTTCAGTTTGTTCATATCCCATACCCTTCAATCTACAATCTCCTAATGAAAATGGCAATCCGTTAACATTACATTCATAATTGTCTGCACCTTTAATTGATGGCCATCGCAAACCATATTTATAAAAATCTGATTCATATTGATCCTGAAGACTCAGGTCACTAGTGATCATGTAACCCTTATTACCTAATTCTTTTAATATATGAGCAGACCACATAGCTATCAGTGATTTACCAGAACCAGTCGGAGCATCAATAACGATAGTTGCTTTAGAATCTTCCAGATAAGATTCGCAAATCTTAACTATGATTTCTCTTTGACCTCTTCTGAATTCAAATCCTTTCCCAAATGTATTGGACTCTATTGAATCGTTTATAATTTTGTTTATCTTCTCTACTCCGCGTTCCAGCATATAACTTCTTTTACTTCAATTCCAGCTTTATTTAATAATTCAACACCTGACATATCTCTATATGTTTCAGAGTAAAATACTTTTTTAATACCTGATTGGATTATTAATTTTGCACAATCAAAACATGGACAAGTTGTCGTGTAAAGATCTGCACCTTCTGAACTCAATGTTGATTTACTTACTTTTGCTAATGCATTAGATTCTGCGTGTAAAACTTCTCGTTTTGTTTTAGTAGTTTCTTTAGTACAACATCCATTTTCACATGTAAATCCATGATCTTCTACGAGAGTTTGTGCCATGTCAGGATTTTCATAATACTGACGTGTTATTTCTATTTCCTCACAATCGTTATTAAAACCATGTGGCGTTCCGTTATATCCTGTAGAAATCACTTGTTTATCTTTCACGATAATACAACCAACCCTACGGCGTTTTGCATAACTAAGCTTAGCTATCTGATAAGCCATCTGCATATAAACTAAATCTACTGGTATTCTTGGCATAGTATTCTAAATGTAAAAAGGTCCATATATTATATACGGACCTTTTAAAAAGTTTAATTAGATGATACTCGTTTTAAACTAAATATGTTACTTAGCTGACCAGACGTCTTTTAACTCGTCGATCTTCTTATTATAAGATTCTTTCATACCATTAAGTATTGCGTCATATGTTTCAATAGTAAGTTCTTCTTCACCTTTAATCTCAGCGTGTGCTTGTTCTAATGTAGAAGCAGCTAATGTTGCAATTAATGCAGCATTTTCTTTAAGATAAGATTCTAATGTGTGATCAGGATAATCATCCCCGTCATAGTCACATGCTTCTTTAATAGCAGATTCATAACCTTCTATTAAACGTGCAGAAACCGTTAATGTTTCTTTATCTTCATCTTCTTCCTCAGATTCTTCTTCAGATTCAGACTCTTCAGCATCCTCTTCTTTTTCTTCTTCTTCGCCTTCTATTTTTTCATGTTCTTCTGATTCTGAATCCTCGTCAGAAATACCTAACACTTTGTCATCGTCGGTTTCCGTAATCGCATCAGTACTTGCAAGTTTCTTATTTGCTGCGTACTCTTCGAATGATAATATTGGTTTTGCCATAATGTTTTTATTATTATTTTATTTATATATCTTATTTTGTAGCCTTTTGTTTTTTCTTGGCTGTTTTCAGTTTAGATTTTAAACCGATTTGTTGTTTTTGAACTGCAGCTTTCATACCATCTGCCGATGCTTGCTGTAGTTGAGACTTTAACAATAAACCTTGTAATTTATCAGTAGGATCCTTTTCTTTATCTTTAGAAAGTGCAGCTATGTCTCCTTTAATATCTTTTGATTTTGAAGAAAGACTCTTTTGTTTTTTAGTCAAAGCCTTTATCTTTTGTTTGTCAGATTTAGGTTTGCTCTTTTTCTTTTCTTCTATTATACCTTCTTCTAATGTATCTATTTCTTTTGATCTAGCCATTGCCCAATCAACTCCTGCATCTCCTCCCCAAATTAGCCATGAAACAAAACCTTTATCTAACCATGGTGTTTCTTTAAATTCAGGTGCAATAGTTGCATTTTTTCTATGTCTATTAAATGAAGACATTCTTTTTACAGTATCGCTAGATATGTTTTCTCCATTAGCCAATTGATGTGCTCTTGCCCATCCGACTGCAGTACCAGCTTCAACTTCTTCTCTGCCATATTTCTCTTTCCAGTCTATTGCTTTTTGTGCATTCTTTTTAGCAGCTTGAGGATAGTCACTATGTGAATCTTCAGCTTCATTAATTCTACTTAATAAGAATTCTTCGAATAGTTTAATTCTTTTCATATTATTTTGGTAATCTTACCATTGTTTCTTTAGTTTCATTCTTAAATGTATTCTTAACAAACCCGAATTCTTTATAAAATGTTTTAAGTCTATTTACTGAAGTCGCTCCAAAATCTTTAGAAGGTGTTAGATAAATCTTTTTATTTGCATTATCAGCAAAATCAACAATTCTTTCCATTACTTTAGAACCAATTCCAGAACCTCTCAGTTCTTTAGGAACTACAATGCGCGAAAGCGCTAACCATTTACCATTATCATAAAGGTCTAATTTTATATTGAATTCAGTTTCTAATTCCTGAAGAATCATACCTTCATTTATAAAATCTTCAAATACTTTAATATGTCTCATGTTATTCACCGTATATTCTTTTTACGAATCTTTTAATATCTGCATTACTATAATCCAATAATTCACCAATCTCTCTTGCTTCTTCAGCAGTCTTATCTGCTAAATATCCACCATGTGAATCTGCAATTTCTTTTAATCGTTTTGCTTTCTTTTTACCAGTCGAGTTTGGTCTATATGCAATATATGCATCTCCGTCCTCTTTATCAACTGTCAATACGCCCCAGCCCATATCTCTATATGTTTGTAAGATTCGTATATCGTCTTCACTGTTAACCATAGGATGTTTAGTAACAAGAAAATGAATATCTTTTTTACCATCCATCACTTGTTTGAAAAGCCAATCCTCAGTATAACCACCAGACGTTGGTAATGTTATCTTCTCATTTATAAAATCGTTGAATACTTTAATGTGCTTCATATTAGAATTTAGGTATACCACCTATTTTTTTAGCTCTTCGTCTCCATAATGTTAATACTTCCTCACGTGAAGTTCCATCAATCGTACCACTTTGTTCTTGTGTGTCTAAATACCTGGTGACTGCGTCGATCATTGATTCCTTTCTTTTCTTAGATTCAAATCTAAGTCCTTGTAAATTTGCATCAACTTCTTTAGGTAACATTAAGTATTGTGCCTTCGGCATAACTCCTAATTCTATCAGCGCTCTTAATTCAGAGTCATCTTCATTCGGTTTACCCTTTCTATAATTACCGGTGTCTTTTCCGTCTTGTGTAATGTGTTCCATTTCATGTCGAATAACATCTGCTAAATACATGTAAACCTCTGACCATTCTCCTGGTAACCAATCTGGATTAATAACAAAATCTATATTGATAAATGGTGTTTGAAAATCTCCATCGTCATCTTCATCTCTACCATCTGCACCTGTTGAATTAGCTATTTCAAATCCTTTGGTCTTTTTAGTAATATGAAGTGTAGCTGTAAGATCAAATTCTAATTTATCCTCAATTTGATCAGAGTAATCTATGGTTGTCATTCCATTGGCATGTCCTTTAATCCACGCTTTGAATACCACGCTTGTTAATTTGGATGCTAGTGAATCCCATTTACTTCGACTCTCGTTCAAAAATAAGTTATATGTTTTTATGTGTTTCATGTATTATATATCATAAAAAAAGGGGAATGATTTCTCAGTCCCCTTTGGTTAGTATTTGTAGGTTAATTATTCGTTAAGCGGACCAGATGGTCCAACAGCTTCTTTGTCATCTGCTGTTACAAAAATAGAATCTAATGTGGCTAAATATCCATTTGCATCTGATATCGTTCTAATTAATTTGTCCATTTCGTCAATGATCTGTGGATGTTCTCCAATACCTATTGCATTTTTAGAATAAACTTCTAATGTTGCAACAGCTTCTAATCTCATTGCGATATACTTTGCGCGTAGCGCATCTAATTTCAAACTCATAATTATCGTTTATTGTTTATTGTTTTTTCTTAATTCATCTATGATTTCTTGTAATCCTCTAAATGCAATTGCGGCCATTGCAAAAAACCAAAAGTCCTTTGTACTCCAATTTAATACTGCAAATAGCCAAAACAAATTAGAATTCATCCCCATTACGTGTTGATCACAATGTGCCAATATTTTCTTTGCTACTCTTTTAATTGTTTTAAACATATTTTGTAATTTATTATTATACATTAATTTTTTTAAATGTTTCAAATATCAATCTTCGTCCTTTAGTTTACGTATCATTGCACTTATATAATTAAAAATAAATGCAGCACAATAAAGAGGCCATAATATAGCAAACAAAACACGCTGAGCCATATCAAGCCTAAGCTCTTCTTTTTTTATATAAGAAACAACACCATCATAAATGGCATTAAATAATATGCCTAACGATAAGTAATAAAATAAATTCATCATGTATATTATACTTAAGAATCAGAAACTGTTTCTTGTTCAAACTGTTTCAAATATTTTTTAAGTGCTAACTCTTTAGCTTTAGCTTCCAATTCAATATCTAGAAATAAACCATAAGTGTCAATATATTCATATATGTAATCTGAATGTGCACGTTTATTTGTTTGCTCTTCGTTCTCGTGAATCATTTGACAACTAGAATAATGTACAAGTTGTTTAATACCAACTGGCCATGTCAGGCTTGCTAATTTAAGTGCTTCTTCCTGTGTTAATTCACCTGAATGACACCAATGGTGATGATAGTCAAATGTAACAGGAACTCCTATTTTATTCCAAATACCTTGATAAAGATCCTCTGTTGTGTATTGGCTTTCTTTGTCATCGTTTTCTACTACTAATCTTTTACGAACAGATTCGTCTAGTAATTCAAATGCATCACAGAAGCGTTGCATTGCTTCGTCTTTTCCACCTTGTGTAGTATTGACATGTATGTTAATAGGTGCAGAGTGATCTCTTGGTAATTCCAAAAGATCCATGATTTCACCATGTTTATTAAGATCTATAATACATTTGTCTACAACTCGCTGTGTAAGAGATGCCAATACATCGAATGGTCCAGGATGAAATGTCAAACGTTGACCGTTATCCATTGCTATTTTTCCAGCACCTTTTAATATATTCTTTATTTTTTTATAATCTGGCAAATCACATAAATTGTATTCGCTCATCCATGGAAACATATCAGAACTTATGCGAAAAAGTTTAATATCGTTAGCATTATTCCATGAAACTATTTTAACTAAATCCTTAACATTTAATAATGCTAATTCAGAAACATAATCTATACCCTTACTTGCGAACGTTCGTTTGATCATACCTCTATTAGTAGTAATCTTGTCAGCTTTTTGAAGAGTAGTATTAATGCAACAATACCCGTAATTATTGGTTTCCATTGAATTTAGTTTTTAAATATTTATAAATAAATGTTATACTTAAGAATCAGAAACTGTTTCTTGTTTTATTTTAAACAACTCATAATTACTATTCCCTGTTTTGAATTTAAAATAGTCCTCACGTTGCTCTAGGATTTCCGTTACTGGAGTTGTTTGCCATGTAAAACTATCATCAAACGGTGACATGACCAAGCTACGATTCAATCCAATTTCTTCAAACTGATCTTTAAATGTACTGTCCTTGTTCCATTCTATCCAAATAACAGCACGCGAGATCTTCGTTAAGTTATCACGTTCTCTGACTAATTTCCAGTTCTGCTCTTTTTCTTTATAAAAAAGTTCTGCAAAATCTGCGTTGATTACAAGATTACCGTCGTCATTTATGTCGACTAATATCTTTTTTTGTACTCCGCCTATCATAATTTATGTTTTTTGTTGTGGTAACCATTCCACGTTAATAAGGTCTCTGACAACAGCCCTGAATTCTGCAATGCCCTGTTTATTAAACATAGTATTTGCTTCAACCATTGATTCGCTATCATTTTCTAAAACGCCAATCATCCAACGTGCATTATCTAAGTATTCTTCTTTCCATGGTTTAGTACGTTTATCAGTGACTTCAATCGAGCACTGATCATCATACGGTGTACCATCTTCTTGTAAAATACGAGTAGCTTCGAATGCATAATCATCTGTTTCATAAGTTCTACCATCATATGATGTAACTTCTAGTTCTGCGCTCTCTTGATGATTTATGTTAGCTATTGCTAAACTGATTTGTTCTAGTTCCTCTAGATTAAATTCAGCTTTATTAATTGCTTTTATTATTTTTAAGTGTTTCATAATTTATATTTTAAAAATTACCCGGTGCAACTTGCATACAAGTCAATCCATTATCTCTCCACATCTTAACGACTTTATCTCTGTCATCAAATACACATAAGATATCTGTTTTATCAGGGAACAAATCGTCTAACCATCCTTGTTTTAACTTGTCATCTGGCATAAATCCGAATTCGTTACCAGTCGGCCTCATTTTAAGTACATCAAATGGTACATCAAATTTATCTAACCAATCTCTAGTAGCATCTTTAGTCGCTTTACTTCTACCACTAAAAATAACAATTCTATGTCCATCTGCTTTTAACAATTGGGCCATTTTAATTACTGAGTGATTTGGTACATCTAAGCTAATGTTCTTAGGATCAAAGAAAATGTCCCAGTTAATTTTACCATCTGGCTTAGTTGCCAATACTCGTCTTTTATCAATTATTGCTAGAGTTCCATCTAGATCAAAAATTACTGATTTTTTATTGTTCATTTTTATTTTTTAAATTATTCATCTTCTCCTGTACCGAATGCATCTAACCATTCTTTAGGTGTAATACCTGAAATTAAAAACTCTCTTTCATCTGAACTTAAATCAGGAAATGTATTTTGTACTAACTCTCCGTTATCGTATTTTACCAATTGCTCAGACGTTATATCTAATTCCATGGTATTTGTTTTACCCGACAATTGTGATTGTTTTGTAATTTTCATAGTCTTATAGTTCAAAGTTTTCTTGTAATTCTTTAATTAACGTTTTGATCTCTTCTTTATTAAGAGCAATGTGTGTAAAGAATTTACCTTGATCTGTAGTTCTCATTGTTAATTGAACTTTCATACCTTCTTTACCACCACTAAATCTTGTTAGTGACATTGTTGTGTTTTCCATTTCATTAGTTCTTTCGCTATGAAATTGTCCTTTTAATGTTTTTAATTCTGTTGACATGACTTTAAGTTTTTAATTATACTACTAATATACAACTTTTATTTGACATAAAAAAGCTTTTATGCGTTTATTTTTTTGTGATTGACTGAAAATCGAAGATGTATCCTTTAAGTGCATTTAACTTTGAGTCAATTTCATCAGAAGTTAAAAAGCCTTTTTCGATTTGAAGATCTGAAAGATTACTTGCAACTCTTGATAATACATCGTTAGATGTTAATAGATCCGCTGATCTTTCTCCGTACTTTGTGCTAAATGCTTCTTTTGTCATGACTTTATCTTTTAGTTATACTACTAATATACAACAATTTATTGATATAAAAAAATCCTAGCTAAAAAAGTTACGAACAATTTCACTAGGATTTATAATATTGTAATAATTAGATTTCATTACTGTAATGATTCTATCTTTAAATTAAGTGTCGTTTCTAATTCTAGTTGACTTGTCTTTAAATAATCTGACTGTATTTCGTTTGCACATGATATTGTGCTATTGAATCTTTTCAAGTTTTTAATATATTCTTTTGCACCTCTAAGTTGTATTAGATTTGTACATGATGAAATCACTCTGCCAGCTTTCTTGTAATTATCAAAAATCGATGATGTGTTTTCTTTGAAGTCCATATTAATTAACGTTTAAATATTTAAGTACACTTTCCCAGTTTGGATGTGCTTCAGTACCGAATTGAATAAGTTCACCTTTAAATTCACCTGCACCGTTTGCTGTTCTATCATCAATTAGATATTCTCCAATCATAAGATTTTTGTGGTGGCTTGTGATTAAACGCTTGTAAGCAGGTTTACCTAAATACTTTTGTACCCATTGTTTTTTTGCTTTGACAGCGCCGATGCTCTTCCAAGGTGCAGAGGTTAATAGATATACATCAAACACCTTAACTAATTTATTGAAAGCTTCAATTGCACCGGGCATCGGTACAGCTTCATAAAATAATTCAGGATCTTCATCCAACAAATCACCAATACTTGAAACTGATTCAGGTCCATATTTATCGGTACATGCTTTGAATATGTCTACGAGGACACCATCCATATCTAAGTACATTATCTTTTTTGCCATATTATTTTGTAGTTTTTGAGTTTGATGATTTAAAAAGAACTGAAGATAAGACATTAATACCTAATGCTTGCCAAAATCCTATTGAGTTTACACCGTCAATTGCCGATACTAAACAGTTATTCCAAAGCCACTGTGTTGGCCAAGCCATAAATACTGCTAGTATTGTAATACCTAAAATTCCTAGTGCGAATGCTGCGAATGTTTCTTTCATAATTATTGTTTTGTTTTTATTATACTGCTAATATACAACTTTTATTTGACATAAAAAAATATTTGCGGACTTTTATTCCACAAATATGTATTTTTTTATTTTATATTTCTTCATCCATGATTCAATGAAAGATAAACCCACGCCAAGTTCTATGATTTCGTGCTTATGATCAATGAGCGGTTTAGTAGCTCTACCATTATTTACGATATCAACATGTTTTAGTGTAACTAGCATGTAATGTGTTTTACTTCTAAGATTCTTTTTATAAACAGCTACAGTAACCGGTTTATCAAATGCTTTTATTTTCTTTATTTCCATAATAGTTGTACTAATATCAATGCTGTTGCTAATCCTAGTGAAACAAATGTTTTCATATTAACACCTTCGCCCATAAAATACCATGTAAGAAATGCAAAGGATGTAATGCCCATTGAAAATCCTATAAATCTACCTGGCCAAATTGCTCCATCATAATATATTGCAATATATGCAGTAGCTCTAATAAACATATAACTAATAATAGTTCCTCCAACAGCTGCAATCAATAATGGATTTCTTTTTGCCCATGGATATAGAAATTGGCTATTTGTTTGAAACCAAATAAGTGTTTGTCCTGTCAAGAACAATAACATTCCAGTAATTAATCCTCTCAAAACAACGTACTGGTTTTAGTTAGCATGTGGCTTATGAAAGAATACCTGTGGTGTTTAGTTGTACCCGCTTCAACGATAGCATCTCTATGTTGTTTAGTACCATATCCTTTATTTGATCCCCAACCATATGCTTCATTTTCTTTACTAAGAGATTTCATAAGAAGATCTCTTTCAGTTTTTGCAAGAATTGAAGCTGCTGCAATATTAGTGTATATGTTATCTCCACCAACTACTGTTTCAAAGGGAACACCATCATATCCATGGAATTGATCTCCATCTACTAATATGAAATCAAACTTATGGGTTTTAGAAACTTCATCTAAGCAAAGTTTCATACCATGTAATGTGGCTTTTAAAATGTTTGTGTTTTCTATTTCTTCAACAGGAATATGGACAACTGACCATGCGAGTGCATTTTCCAGTACCATTTTGCGAGCTTCAGCTCTCATAGGTTCAGATAATAATTTACTATCCTTAATAAGTTCGTGTTGAAAACCAAAGGGCATGATACATGCCGCTACAGTTACTGGTCCTGCGAGTGCGCCTCGGCCAGCTTCATCTAGTCCAATTTCGGTAATACTAGGATTACCGCTATGACTGTGTTTTAATAAAATGTGAATTGGATTCATGTATTTCTAATTTAATAGTTATACATGAATCCAATGAATTGTTTCTAAAATTTAGATTCGTTTTCAGATTTCCATACGTCATATCTTTCTACAACTTCTTGTAAAATCTTAGCACGTACAATATCTTTGTTACCGAATATGTGTACACCTACGCCTTTAACACCATCTAATATACCTATAAAATTAGGTAAACTAACATGCTTTCTAGTAATATCGTGTTGGCTTACATCTCCTGTGATTAATACCTTACTATCTCTACCCATTCTTGTTGTGAATAACATAAGTTGTTTAAACGATGCATTTTGTGCTTCATCTAAAATCATTAATGAGTTGTCAAATGTATCACCTCTCATATATGCTAATGGTTCAAATCTAATTGTTTTACTATCGAATAAAAGTTTTGCTTGAGTAACTCCGATAATTTTAGTAATATTGGAAATATATGAATTCATATATGGATCCATCTTTTCTTCCTTAGTTCCTGGTAAAAAACCTAATTTCTCACCAGCTTCTTGTATTGGTTTACAAAGAATGATTTCTTTGATCTTTTTTTGTTGTAATAATTTAAGTGCTACGAAACATGCTGTAAATGTTTTAGAAGTTCCTGCTGGTCCATAACAAAATGTTATTTCGTTTTCTTCTATTTGTCTTACATATTGTTGTTGGGATTGTCTAAGAGTAACTCGCTTTAAGCTAGTTTCAATTGTACCCGCCTTTTCTTTTCTTCCGTTTCCTTTTGTCATATATTATAAATTTAAGTTATACTGTGTTTAGTCACCTGCCATTATGACAAGTTCTTTTAGCTTCATTAACTTTGTACATTTCTCGTATTCTTCTAGCGATTCAAAATACTTAACCATTAGGTCAATAAATTTACTGCGCTGTTTAATACCATGAGGTATCTCAACGATACGATCACTGTCTTTAAATGCTATGAAGCGATTTACTGTTTTGGTGAAGTTTCTAGTTATTTGATAATAACTAGCTCTCATCAAGCTATCTTTGTCTGAGTTGGAAATAAACCCTGCCATCTTAATATTGGTATATTTTGGGGAACTTGTAGTTTAATACTACTCGTTCTCATTTGTATATATTAATTAAAATATTTATCTAAATCACAATTTTAAGTATGTAATATTAGGATATTTTATTAATATGTTATTAAGAATGTTCTTTGGTTTGTAAATATTTAGCCTTTTGATGCTTTAGGCGATTTTTAGCCGATGGCTTGATAAAATTCTTTAGTTCTCTTAGTTTTTTTAATTGTTTAGTTTTAATAACTTTTCTTTTATATTGCTTTAATGCTTTGTCTATATTACCTTTATTAACTTCAATTATTAACATACGAGTTTTATTTGTTTTTTTATATTTAAAATTTTAGTACACTTTTCGAATTCTTCTTTGGTTTCGAAATAATCTAACATTGCGCCTAATATTACGTTTTTGCGATCAGTTGCTAAGTCAGATGCTATTACATATGTAGGGTGACTTGTCATTGCCATATATAACGCATTAAAAAATAAGTCTTCATCATTAACTATAATTCCATCGATTATAGGAAACCATGGTTTATCATTAATATCACTGGAGAAATAGTCTTTCATATTGTGTTCTTTACTTTCTCTATATATTCCAGTTGTTCGTCATTAAGTTCAGAATATCTAGAATTTAATTTGCATAAAAGAGCACCTTTTTTACCAGTACCATATATTGGATAGCCTCTATCTTTAATTCTAAGTGATTTACCAGGGTAACTGTTTTTAGGAATGTTAATAGAGATCTCACCATCCGGTGTATTTACATTCACTTTAGTTCCTAAGAATATATCATACCAATCCATATTCAATTCTATCCAAATATCATTGTCTTGTAAAATCCATTCTGAATTATGAATGACATGTACATTTATGATTAGATCGCCATTAGGAAGAGTGCTATTATATTGATGAGGTTGACCTTTACCAGGAACTCTTAGCTTCATGCCTGTTTTTAGACCAGGTTTAAAATCTATTTTAATCTCTTGGCCATTAATAGGAAATTGTTTTGAGGTACCAGAATACGCTTCGTCGAAACTGATATGTAAATCTAATCGAACGTCTAATCCTTTAGGTGCTCGTTGTGGGTTGAAAGCATTGCCGAAAACTTGATCAAACATGTCTGCCATATTAAAATTGGCATCAAATCCTGAGAAGTTCTGATAATTACCGACGTTGTCATATTCTTCCCTAGAAGACTCGGATCCTATCTTTTCATATGCTTCAGCAATCTCTTTGAATTTAGCATCAGCGCCATCGTTCTTATCTGGATGATGCTCCTTAGCTAGTTTACGGTACGCTTTCTTTATATCGTTTTGAGTAGAACTTTTATCTACACCTAATACGTTATACGGATCCATAAAAATTTAGTCTAAGTTGGGTGAAACGTGTGTTACTTTTTCTGGATCTATAGATACCTTTTCTCTAAGATCAGCTCTAAGATTCTTTTCTTGTAGTTTTTCTAAAACAGCAGTTCTTTTTTCAGCAACTTCGCTATTCTTATTAGATTTTTCTAGAGCATCTGCTATTCTTTTTAATTGAACAACTAACTCTTTTGTAATTTTATCTTCCATGTCTATTCTTTACTAAGTCTGACTCACCGTTTTGAAAATCTTGGTAAGGCAATGATTTATCTTTTTGGCCAGCGTGTGGGCCGTTTACCATTATAGTGTCTTTATACGGATTTGTTTCACCGTCTAGGCCCTGTTCTTTTAGTTTACGACTCAACCAAGAATGCATATCTTCTAACTTTCCGTTAAAGTGTCTGATTCTTTCTAGATCTGAATTCTCACTAGCAAAATCCTCATACAATTTAATGTACTTCATTTTGTTTTGGTGGGATTCTTTAATATTTAATACGGATTTGATAGCATCTATGAATACTGATTCTGGTACTCTATGTCCACCATTGTATTTTGTGTGATAAAAACTACCTGAACCGATGTGCCCAAAGTATCTCATTACTTGTTCACCATTTATAACAGTATCGCTTTTCCCTAGGTATACATTGTGAGTAGTACCGAAATTTAATCTTGTATCATCTACTACGGGGTCAAACGTCCTATCAACAACTGCTGGGTTAAATAGAAGAGTTTCTATTCCAAGCTTACTCCCAATCAAATACGCAACATATCCACCCATAGATGATCCTACGATTAAATCTGGTTTTAGTTGTTTAATTGATGAATATAATTTATCAAATGTTTTTTTATTTCTATATGCAATTGATGGAGCAAATACTTCATCAAACGTTTCTCTTAAGAATATGATCTTAGGGTCTTTTTCGTCTATGCTAGATTCTAAACCGTGTAAATATGCTATCTTCATTTCTAATCTTTATTATTATAATACTAATGTACAACTAATGTTTGACATAAAAAAACATTTGCTGAATTAGTTTAAACTTTAGGTCTACCTATAAGTACTTTATTGTGATATGATCCTCCTAGTTTTCTAGAATACCAACCATTTCCTAATTCACCTTCTATATTTCCTAACCACTCAATCTTTTTGCCTAGAACCTTTTCCACTGCAGCATGATCTGAAACAACTGGCACATTATATTTACCAATTAAAATGTCTGCGATTTTACCAGAAACTTCTATATAGAATCCTGGTCTATTAAGATCCCTGCCTCTTGCTGTTATATAAGCTCTCTTTGCAGGTTTTGATCCATCGTGACCAACTCCAGAATACTTAACTCCGAATTTAGTTTTCTTTCCAAACATTACCATATCAAAATCTTCATCTCCGTGTATGTCTAATCCTTCCCAGTAATTCCAATCAGGATCTGCGAATACATCATCTGGTGATTTGATTTTTGCATGTCCTCCGATTTCTGCATATGCAGTTGCTATTAAGTCATAGAATTCTCCAGACAATTCAGGATGTTTCGTATGATCAAACTTTGTAATCTTACCTCTTTTAGGATTAAAGAGTTCACCACTTGATTTCTCATTGGTAAATTCTTCAAATAATTTAATGTGTTTCATATATTATATATCTAATTAAAGATCGCTATGCGATTTTAGGTTATTTTCTTTCTTAATCTCTAGTTTTAATCTCTTAAGTGAATACAGAAACCCATGTATCGCTAAACAAAGTAATGCAATTACCTCATACCAAAAGAGTGTTATTATTGGTATTAAAGCTGCACAAAATATTATTGGAATTCCAATATATCTGTATCGTTTATCATTAACAATACTATACGTTGCAGATAAAAAGAATCCGTATGCAAACAAATTGTGTAATATCATATATTCATGTGTGTCGAATATTGCGACACCAATCAAAAATAAACCAGTAATTATATTTTCACTTAATATAAAACTTAAAGATATTATTAATAGGCTATATGTTAATATGTCCGTGGCGGCAGTGCCGTGATACGAGCTGAATGAGTGTTCCATTGTACCTGTTTTAAGATACAACGCCAATGGTAATAAAACCGTCAGTGAAGAACATATTAAATTGAATAATAGACCTAGTTTTTTCACCTTTTTGAATCTGTTTTTTTGTTTATCTATCGGCTTTATATTTATCAATAAAAAAGCCCATACGTTTCCATATGGGCTAATTAATTTTCACTAATTTGTAATATTTAAATTCTTTCTGTAGATCTGTTTTTTTCAATACTATAAATGATCATAAGCTGATCTCGTATCACTGTACATTTTTCATATTCTTCTAACTCTATGAAGTAGTCCAACATGGTATCGAACGTTTTCTTGAGATCGGTAAGTTTATCATCATCTAACATTCTAAGATGCCACGCACTGATACCGTTTATGGATATTTGATCATAATTAGATTCTATCGCCATGGATATCATCCTTTCTTTGTGCTCTTCTAATTTAATTTTAAAATTAGAATCACTATTTTCCATGAACTCATCAAAGTCAAAGTCTTCATCGTCGTTTGTATATTCCATATCTTTTATTTATTCTACTAATATACCACTAATATTTGACATAAAAAAGCTTTTTAGCTATTATTTTCAATTATATTCATATTAGATATTTTTAGCATAATGTTTGCGGTAGCTTGAATATCTTTTTCGCAGTATGTTTTAATCTCTTCAAGTCTGTCATTCCAATAATATTCATTTACTTCTGGACCTGACATTGCATCCTTAGGTGAAGGAATCCCTAATAGTTCTGATATCAATCCTAATTTAGCAGAATTCCAACCACCAAACTTCCAAACGTCTTGTGTATCTAATAGACAATTCTCCCATGGTTTTTGTTTATGTAAATGAAATGCAGTCGGAACTGTGTTGCCGTTTATTAGTGATCTTTTGATAATATATGGCAAATCAAAACCTTTTATGTTATGACCAACCCATTTCATTCTAGGATACTTCTGCATGATCTTGGTCGCTGTCTGAGAAAAATCCTTAAGTAGTTTACTCTCATCTGTCCCGTGGTAAGACGCAGCTTTAAATGCAACTGGAAATCCTGTTTCATCAAACTTTAATTGTCCCATAGAAATACAAACAATTCTACCCCATTCTGGATATAGTCCTGCCATACGTGACCACATTTTATGCGGATCATCGAAACCTTTAAGTGTTTCCGGCTGTGCTTCCATTAATTGACTAGTCTTTAAATTCCAATACTCTTCGAGCGCTGGGTTTTCATCAATCACTTCTTGAAATGTTTCTTTCTGTGTGCTTGTTTCGATGTCTACGAAGATCATCTGTTGTAATTCGCTTAATGTATACATATATTATCCTTTAATCCTTTAAACCTAAAAAACGTCTAATGGTTAGATTAGACGTTCTTTATATGTGATTTTTTAAAATTGTTTATTTCTTTCTAGTAATAAACGCTTTAATAAATTGACCGACTATACCTAAAAAGGTGTCTGATCTGTACTTAGTTCCTTTATGATTTAAAAGAAATGCTTTTAATGTTTGTTGTTTTTTCATAATTATTGATTTATCCAACCTGGAGCTTCGTCCCAATTTCGATTAGAAGATAAATGAGAATAAGAGTCATATGTCAATGAAATCATTACGTATCCACCAGTAATTGAAGTGGGTACTGATGCTTCGTTAAGCCAGTAATATGGTGCAGCGTTGATCCTCATATTTAAGAAGTCGAATAACTCATCAACTTGCATATGGTGAACCCACACATTTATAATCATACAATTCATATTAGCTTCTGCCATAATTTTTATTATTAAGTTCTATTTATCTTTAATTAAAATGGAATTTATCCAAGTTTATTATTTTTCTACACTAAATCTATCGCCACCGTCTAATTTAATTGATTTCTCAAGCATAAAATCAGCAAGCTCTTTCAATTTAGCATCTGTTTTTGCATCCACCACTCTTCCATAAAAATCTTCAAACAATGTTCTATAGATATCTACAGTAGAATCAAATGGTACACCTGGCATCGAGTTCGACTCAATGATATACAGCTTTCCTTTTTGATCTTCCATAACATCGAAACATATATAAGGTAAATCCGAAAACATTTTTCCGAATTTAGCCATTAATTTGTTAAATTTATCTGGAGTTTTTGATACATCTTTTTTAATGTAATTAAACATCATCTTCTCTTTGTCGTCACCATCGCCAGTTTTAGCTTTGTCATTTGTAGGCTGTCTCTCTTGCCAAAAGAAAGGCTTTCCTTTAAATGTAAAAAACCTATGTTCACTCTTCTTATCAATGTACTGCGAATATACATCTAATTTAGAATGATCTGCCGCGTCAAAGTCTTCTTGATTTTTAATTACTGTAATACCCAAACCAGAATGTCCTTCAGATGGTTTAGCAATCATTGGAAATCCAATTTCTTTAACTGCATCTTCTGATTTATGAATAGTCTTTGGGATGTTTTCATCACCATCAACTATTTTGTGAAATTCTGCTTTAGATCCCGAACTCTTAATGAATTCTGGTCTATTATATACATTTTCTGCTTTGATTAACTTCTTGTCTAATAATGTTTGTACAACATCACTATTATATGTTAAGACTGGAAAGTTCTTGTCAATATCAATATCCTTATAATTTTCAGGTGTAAGTCTAATGAAAAACTTATCAGCAGCGAAATCCTTATAAGACCAAAATCTATGGCCTAAATCTGGATTATACGCTAAGTATATTTTATTTAAATCTTGGGGTTCTTCCGCTTCATTTAGAAAATCTTCAAAGAATTTAATTCGTTTCATTACAGTCGTGTATATTTAATATAAGTTATATGCAGTAATTGCATATAGTTTATTTATATATCGATTTAATCTTGAAACACTTCTATCGTAACCTTCTTTTCTACCAGATCTGACCAAACTCCATTATATCTAGTACCTCTCACGATATGATTATCAATCCAATGATAATTTCCACCACGAGGTTTACCCATTAATAAACCATGGTATTTAAATCCATGTTTGTTTAACCACGTTTCTGTAATATCTCTAGTGTCCTCGGTTCTTGATGTAAAAAAAGTTATTATATGTCCTTCGTCAAACCATTTATTTAAAGTTTCTAATGAACCTTCATACGGCAATACATTTACCATTCTTTCTGGTTCTTCGTTAGGTACATCATCAGTAACTGTACCGTCAATATCTATTAGGTAATTCTTTTTATCTCCTTTTAAAACTGGAGAAACAGTATGTTTGTTATCTTTCATATATTGTTAAACTTTACGTTTAAGTATTAATGTTAGCATCTTAGGATCTGTGTGATTCTTAAGAATTTCCCAATCAGCTTCTAATTTCTTTAACCACCAATCTGCTGGATGAACTGACAAATGCAAGTTAGTTCCATCAGGAAAACTACCATGTGCAGGAACAAGACATATTGTTATGTATGCAAAGTTTCTAGTTTTACTAGCGATATGTGCAAGTGTGATATCTATCTTTGATGGTTCGACATGTTCTAACACATCAAAACATAATGTGAAATCACTTACTGGAGGATCTCCTGCCTTTTCTTCTCTTGCGGGCTCGTATTCATGAATAGTATATGGTAATTCCATATTATATGCATTCATTTGATTAAGATAATCACTTTTACCAGAACCATAATCTAATATAGATTTAGATCCTGTTAATTGCATTATCATGTGTATTTCTGGTACTTTACCAACTACTGCTCCACCCCAAGGTCTCGTCTTAGTATATGCTGTAATTTGTGCTTTGTATTCTGGGCTAATTATGTTCTCCATTACTTGTTTTTGTTTTTCTTAGGTGCATCTAAAAACCACCCTTTGTAATATTCTCGTTTATTAAAAATGTATTCCATATATGCATCAACCTTTGCTTTCCAGTCTTTGTCAATATCAGGATTAACTATACCTGATTTTGGACTAGAGAAAGTTCTATTGATCCATTCTTTACCATTTTCTTTATTATCAAATAACGGTGAGTTAACACTATAGAATGATCCTTGATGTACGTTATTCCATACATCAATTGGTTCTACTTGTTTGCCTAATACAATTGCGTATAATGCAGATTCACTGATATGCGTTGTGTAAACTGTGTCAGCTTTCTGCATGAAGTGATACATGTCAATATCTCTTGGTAGAATAGACTCTTCTCCAAATAAATCTTTGATTTCTCCGATTACTGCATGTGTTGTGATAGGATGTGGTTTAAACCATACATCACCTTTGTGCTTTTTAGCAATAGAGATTAATTTGTTTAAACAGCAATTGGCCTTGATCTTATTAGATCCAGGAAGAACGACTAAAACAGATTTGTGTTCATATCTGTCAAAATCTTCTTTACGCTTCTGATATTTGTTAGCTTGTTTGTTTTCGATGTTAGCTTTGAAGTAAGAAGACCAATCTGATACATCTTCTACATTATCGTGATAAGCATCTGAAATTTGCTCAACTCTCATCTTAAGATTTAAGGGTTGCATCATGAAATTAGTTGCATATTCAGTATATCCCATTGTTTTGAAGTATGGCATTTCTTCTGCTATGACATCGTAACTGTGTTCTAAACCTAATTCTTTACACTTTCTAATTACATATCTTTCAACTTGTTCAAGGTTAGATATCTTCTCATTCTTTTTCAAAGGTCCTATCCTTTCGGCTAGAACCTTTTTGTTAAACATTTCCATATAGTAAAATAATTTAATAGTTATACAAACAAAACACTATTTGTTTAATTATTTATCTTAATTATTTCTATGTCCTCTACCTCTGTATCTGTTTTGTCTCCATTGACGATTAGTACTATACTTATTCAACGGCTCATTGGTATTATACCATGTTTTCTTAACTTCAACGTCAGTACTCCATGATGTTGTCCATGATGTGCTTGTCGTCCATGTTGTATTTCTTGAATGGAATGTACCAACTGATGTTGCCCACGTTGTAGTAGTAGATCTAGTTGTTGACCATGTCGTTGTAGTAGATCTAGTCGTATTCACTGATGTATTATATGTCGTAGTAGTCGATTTACTAGTATTCCACGAGGTTGTCGTAGATTTGCTAGTATTATAAGTGGTCGTGGTAGATTTCGTGGTAGAATTACTTGTTGCCCACGTTGTTGCCCATGACGTATTATACGTAGTCGTAGTCGATTGACTGGTATTGAATGTTGTTGTCCATTTCGTTGTCCAAGTTGTCGTTGTAGATTTACTAGTTGATTGACTCGTTGTCCATGATGTAGTATGTGGATAGTTAGTATTCCATGATGTGGTCCACAATGTGCTCCATGTTGTTGTAGTTCCATGTGTAGTCGATTGACTAGTTGATTTACTAGTTGACCAAGTTGTCGTTGTAGAACGAGTTGTACTGTGGTTAGTAGATTGACTAGTTGACCACGTCGTTGTCCATAATGTCGTCGTAGCACGTGACGTAGAAACAGTCGTTGCTAGTGTAGTTCCCCATGTCGTTGTAGTTGAATGACTAGTCGATTTATTAGTTGAATGACTAGTTGACCATGTAGTTACCCATGATGTCGTTGTAGATTTCGAAGTCGATTTACTAGTTCCTTGGCTTGTATTAAAAGTCGTTGCAGTTGAATGACTTGTTCCTCTACTCGTTTCAAGACTCGTTGACCACGTCGTATTATAAGTTGTCGTTGTTGAATGACTTGTCGATCTACTAGTATTAAATCTAGTGGTAGTTGAATGGCTTGTTCCTCTGCTCGTTCCAATACTTGTTGACCAAGTCGTTGTATATACGGTTGTTGTTGCATGATTGGTTGATCTACTAGTATTCCATGAAGTTGTCCAATTAGATACCCATGTAGTAATTGTTGCTTTACTAGTTGCATACGTTGTATTATACACAGTAGATGTCCCGTGACTGGTTGTTTGACTAGTATTCCATGTAGTTGTCCACTTAGTTGTCCAGATTGTATTTGTTGCTTTACTAGTTGCCCATGTTGTATTATAAACAGTAGACGTCGCATGACTTGTTGTTTGACTAGTATTCCATGAAGTTGTCCAATTTGATACCCATGTAGTAATTGTTGCTTTACTAGTTGCATACGTTGTATTATACACAGTAGATGTCCCATGACTGGTTGTTTGACTAGTATTCCATGTAGTTGTCCACTTAGTTGTCCAGATTGTATTTGTTGCTTTACTAGTTGCATACGTTGTATTATATACAGTAGTAGTCGCATGACTTGTTGTTTGACTAGTATTCCATGAAGTTGTCCAATTTGAAGTCCACGAAGTCAGTGTTGATCTACTAGTTGCCCATGTTGTATTATAAACAGTAGACGTCGCACGGCTTGTTGATTTACTAGTATTCCAAGATGATTTAAAGAAAGTAGTCCAAGCTGTAGTAGTTGATTTATTAGTTGCCCATGTCGTATTATAAACAGTACTCGTTACATGATTAGTTGATCTACTAGTATTCCATGTTGAAGTCCAATTCGTAGTCCATGAAGTTAATGTCGATTTGCTAGTGGCATATGATGTATTGAACGTTGTAGTTGTTGAATGACTTGTCGATTTGCTAGTATTCCAAGATGTTGTGAAATGTGAAGTCCAAGAAGTTAACGTCAATTTACTAGTTGCCCATGTTGTATTATAAACAGTAGTTGTTTCATGACTAGTTGTTTGACTAGTATTCCATGAAGTTGTCCATAGAGTTGTCCATGAAGTTAACGTCGATTTGCTAGTGGCGTATGACGTATTGAACGTTGTAGTTGTTGAATGACTTGTTGATTTACTGGTATTCCAGGTTGAAGTCCATGAAGTTGTCCATGAAGTTAACGTCGATTTGCTAGTGGCGTATGATGTATTGAACGTTGTAGTTGTTACTCTACTAGTTGATCTACTTGTATTCCATACAGATGTCGTACTCTTATTAGTTGATCTACTTGTAGTTCTGCTCGTTCCAAATGTAGTCGTCCAAGATGTTAACGTCGATTTGCTAGTATTAAAATATGTAGTCCATGTGGTTGTTGTTGCATGACTAGTTCCTCTACTGGTCTGCCATACAGACGTTGTAGCTTTGCTCGTTCCTCTGCTCGTTCCTCTACTTGTTGCAAATGTCGTTGTCCATGATGTAGTTGTTGCTTTACTGGTATTAAAATACGTAGTAAATGATGTAGTTGTTGCTTTACTGGTAGATCTACTGGTATTGATATATGAATTCCATTGTGTTGACCATGATGTAGTTGTTGCTTTATTAGTAGCTCTACTTGTAGCGAATGTCGTTGTAGTGGACTTACTAGTTGTTCTGCTTGTATTTAACACTATACTTGAGCTCCAACCAGTACTCTTGGTTTCTGTCCATCCAGTATTAAATGAAGTAGTAGTAAGTTTACTGGTAGATTTACTTGTACTCCAAGTTGTATTTCTATAAGCAGCAGTATTCCAAATCGTCCCCCTAGTTCCGCTTGTCAATCTGCTTGTTCCCCATGATGTTGTAATAAGTGCCATATACCTTAATTATCTTATTTATTTTATTTTATTCCTCCAACGTTAAAACACATGTCACATCCTCTTTCATCGCCTGTATATTTCATACAACGTGACATGTATGCGTTGTAGCGTTCTCTGAAGTTTACAGTTGGACATAATCCAGCCTCACCTTTTCTATTATGTGTTAATATTCCGTTAGCAAAAAATACGTCATTTGGTTCAATGTCTAATTTATATACAGTATATGTATTAGTTCCATCATATACTGCTGATGTTATTAAAATTTCACCATTTGTAATATGATACAATATATCACCAACTACTATGTCTCCACCTCGACTTATAATCCAAAATCCACCTCTTTTTATTATATGTAAATGTCCAGCAGTAGTCTTCAATAAGCCATTATTTATATCTACAACACCTATGACTTCACTTTTTCTTGCACCTGATAAATAATCATCTGTTGATAATGCACCTGTTATTGCTGTTGTAGAAATAGAAAATAATGATGTTTCATTTTCAATATTGAATGGTCCGTCTTTTGTTAACACTGTATCATTTATAAGTAATGTCTCAACTGGTACTGTTGTATTTGTAGAAATATGTATTTCTGTACCTTCAATTATACAGTCATCGGTTGTTTGACTAGTGTTCCAATATGAATTGTAACTATATGCAGTTGATCTTAATGTGCCTATTACTCCAGTATATGTTGATCTAGAAGTATTCCAAGTTGTAGTCCATGATGTAGTGGTGGATTTGCTTGTTCCTCTAGAATATGAGTAAGTTGTGTTTCGTGATTTCATCATAGGATATACTGTTCCCCATGTTGTTGTCCATGATGTTGTCGTAGCACGTGTTGTATTCCACGATGTATTGAATGTTGTTGTAGTTGATCTACTTGTTGTTCTTTTAGGTGAGCCGCCAAGCGTTGACCATGTTGTATTATATACAGTTGTTGTTGAACGACTAGTTCCTCTACTCGTTTGCCATATAGTTGTTGTGTTTCTATTAGTTCCGCGTGTTGTGTTCCATGAAGTGTTCCAAGATGTAGTCCATGATGTTGTCGTGGATTTACTAGTATTGAAATATGTAGTATATGACGTAGTTGTAGATTTATTTGTAGATCTACTCGTTTGCCATACAGTTGTTGTATTTCTATTAGTTCCGCGCGTTGTGTTCCATGAAGTGTTCCAAGATGTAGTCCAAGTTGTCGTTGTAGATTTACTAGTACTAAATGTTGTGTTAAATGTAGTTGTTGTAGATTTACTAGTCGAATGACTTGTATTCCAAGCTGTAGTTGTATTTCTATTAGTTCCTCTACTTGTTCCTATGCTCGTTTTCCATGTGGTTGCATATGTAGTTGTAGTAGATTTACTAGTCGAATGACTTGTATTCCAAGTTGTAGTTGTATTTCTATTAGTTCCTCTGCTTGTTCCTCTACTCGTTGACCAAGTTGTTGCGTATGTTGTAGTTGTACCATGACTGGTCGATCTGCTTGTATTCCAAGTTGTAGTTGTGTTCTTACTAGTTCCTATGAATGTTCCTCTACTCGTTGACCAAGTTGTCGTATAAGTTGTAGTAGTTGACTTACTAGTCGAATGTCTAGTATTCCAAGTTGTCGTCGTATTCTTGCTAGTTCCTCTAGACGTTCCTATACTTGTTGCCCAAGTGGTAGTATACGTAGTAGTTGTGGAATGGTTGGTTGATATGCTAGTATTCCAAGTGGTAGTAGTCGATTTACTAGTCGATTTACTAGTTCCTGTACTTGTTGACCAAGTTGTATTATATGTAGTAGTTGTTGAATGGTTAGTTGAATAACTGGTATTCCATACAGTTGTAGTATTTCTACTTGTTGGTATACTTGTTGCTCTACTCGTTGACCATGTTGTATTATACGTAGTAGTTGTGGAATGACTAGTCGAATGACTAGTATTCCATGATGTAGTCGTATTCTTATTTGTTGATCTATTTGTTCCTCTACTCGTTGACCATGTCGTCGTATATGTAGTAGTAGTTGAATGGTTGGTCGAATGACTAGTATTCCATGACGTAGTCGTATTCTTATTTGTTGAAATACTTGTTGCTCTACTCGTTGACCACGTAGTCGTATACGTAGTAGTTGTGGAATGACTAGTAGACTTACTTGTATTCCATGTCGTAGTCGTATTCTTATTTGTTGATCTATTTGTTCCGATACTCGTTGACCATGTCGTCGTATATGTAGTAGTAGTTGAATGGTTGGTCGAATGACTAGTATTAAATGTCGTAGTAGTCGATTTATTTGTTGAAATACTTGTTGCTTTACTCGTTGACCATGTTGTATTATACGTAGTAGTAGTTGAATGGCTAGTAGACTTACTTGTATTCCAAACAGAAGTCCAATTTGTCGTATATGCAGTTGTAGTACTTAATGCAGTTTGCCATGTCGTCGTATAAACAGTAGTAGTCGCATGATTTGTTGATCTACTAGTATTCCAGGCTGTTTTCCAAAATGTAGTATATGCTGTTGATGTTGCTCTACTCGTTGACCACACAGTAGTCCAAGCTGTAGTCCATGTAGTTGTTGTGGATTTAGATGTTCCTAAACTTGTGCTATAAGAAGTAGTCCAATTTGTTGTATATGCCGTCGTCGTTGATTGACTAGTATTCCAAGCCGTAGTCCATGTCGTATTAAATACAGTTGTTGTGGATTTAGACGTTTTTAAACTTGTATTCCAAGCAGTATTGTATGTTGTTGTAAATGTGGTTGTGGTCGATTGACTTGTATTCCAAGCAGTACTCCACGAAGTATTATATGCTGTAGTTGTTGATTTGCTAGTCGATTGACTAGTTCCTAATGAAGTTGATACAGGTATTAAAGTACCTTGAGATGTAGTCCACGAAGTTGTCCATGTCGTTGAAGTTGGCTTATTGGTTGATCTTGATGTTACGATACTTGTACTCCATGTAGTAGTCGTTGAATGATTAGTAGATCTACTAGTTGATTGTGATGTATTGAATGTTGTGGTCCAAGTCGATGTAGTAGACTTGCTTGTTGACCACGTGGTTGTAGTAGATTTGTTAGTTGTCCATGTTGTTGTTGTTGCATGTGATGTTGCCCAAGTAGTTCCAAATGTGGTAGCAGTTGATTGACTAGTACTCCATGATGTAGCAGTTGATTGCGATGTGTTTTTTTGTACTATGGTCGGCACAGATGTTGCCCAAGTTGTAGTAGTATTTTGATTCGTAACCTTCTGTGTTGATTTCGCACTTCCTGTACTCCAAAAATCAACTCTAGTAAATCCTATATTTTTCATATTGTCATTGTCTCGTTTTAATTATAAATTGTTATTATGAAAAATCTCCTACATAATTACAAAGGACGTTATTTGCATCAATTATAAAGTAAGATATAATTGATACTACGTTGGCTTCAGTAGCAAAATTAATTGCTGCACCTGATGGCGTTTTCATGTAAACTGGTAATGCATCAAATTTGGCACCATCTAACGCATTAATTATTAAGATTGTCCCAGATTGTCCAGCATTGTCTGCTGTAATACCGCTCATTCTTATTGTCGTTGGTACTTCAGCACCTTTGATTGCTATTAGGAATGCATCTCCATCATTTGGTTTAATATCAAACAGACCACGGTCTTCAGTAACACCTAGTATGTTTCTTTTTAGTGCACCTGTTACTTTTAAATCATTCAGTACTAGATCACTTGTATTTTCGTATTTCCCAGAATCTTTGTTATACGCCAGTAAATTGCCATTCGATGGCGCAGCTGATATAAATTCAAGTATTTGTTTTATTTTTAATTGAGACATGGATGAGTATTCTTTTTTACGTTTATATTATTATATATCCTATTTTTATGACTTACACCTCTTATTGGGATAAAATAAAAGAAATTAATCTTTAAGTGTATTACTTTTTCTTGGTCAAAAGAGCCATAAAATCTAAATGCTGTTTTAAAATATCTGATTTAGCTGCATTGTCATTTGTCTTATACCACGACCATGCTGTAGAATTTAATATGTTTTCTTGTTTTTGTTTTAATTTGTTTATACTTTTTTCAATAGCTTCTATTTGATCATACGCTGATTCAGGAATTTCTAATTCTAGTTTCAAAGCACATCTAATTAATTTAGCCCAATCCTCAGTTTCGTTAGCATTCACTGAATTCTCATAAATCTCTTTATATTCATTGAATTCTGATTCTGTTAACTCAGATGATAATTTATCTGGATGACATCTTAATACAACCTTTCTAAATAAGCTTTTAAATTCAGGATGTTTATTAGATTCTTTTTCTGCATCAGCAGCTTCTTTGTTATTCTGAACCCATGTATCTGACATGTTGTCCATTTCTTCAGTCTCTAAAACACCGTCAGTATCAATATCTGAAAGCGATTGCATAAATGAATCTTTGATTTCAGAATTCGCTGATTCAATATCCTTTAAATCTTCTAGTAAAAACTCATACTCTCTTACGAGCCTTTTGAAAATTAGTTTATTAGCTTTAGTTGTCATTTATAGAAATTAATTTATCTGTTTTATTATATATTCAATAAAAAAGGCCCACCTTTTGAGTGGGCCTTTAGTTAAATTAAAGATTAACTAACTGATTATACAGGAAGTTCAGTTAAATCTTTAGGATTTCCAATTGGATCAATTGGATCTTGGTTAGAATGTTCGATACCAATCACAACAATGTGATCATTTGCTTCTAAAGAGTAACCTAAGTTTGAAACTTGGAAGTTGAAACCTCCGTTTGTAATAGAGAAACCGTCAACACCTACAGAACTTCTATGAATTTGTAATCCGTTAACATAAACTAAAACGTCATTGTTAGCATCATTTACAGCTTTAGCAAGATAGAATTGAGTTGCATTAATGAAAGTAGCAATTTGTTCTATTTTTGCAGTACCTGCGACAGCGCTTATTAAACCTTCAAGTCTAGTAACATCAGCATCTGTGTCAGCTATTTCAGCAGCTAACGCATTGTCAATTCTAGTAACATCACCGTTTGTAGAAGATACTTCAGCGGCTAACGCATTTTCAATTCTAGTAACATCACCGTTTGTTGCTGAAACTTCAGCAGCTAATGCAGCTTCGATTCTAGTAATATCGCTGTTTGTTGTAGAAATTTCATTGTTTAAGTTTAAGATAACAGTAGCAAGCGCATTATCATTTACAGTATCAACATTGTTGATTAATGTAACAACATCTGCGAATGAATCTGGATTAGCATCAACTGCATTTAAAATTGCATCGATTCTATCTTTTTGAACTTTAATGTCAGCTTTTGTTGTTAAAGCTCTCGCTACATCCTTAGATTCAGCAGTTTCTGCAGCAGCAGCAATCGCTTCAGATTTAGCGGTGCCAGCAGAACCTGCAGCGTCATAGTTACCAGCTAATCCATCAGAATATCCGTTAGATGAACTAATTGCAGCTGTTCGAGCAGCGTTAGCTTTAGTTGTTGCATCTAAAGCAGCAGCAGATTGAGCGTCGTCAGCAGAACCTACAGCGTCATAGTTACCAGCTAATCCATCAGAATATCCGTTAGATGAACTAATTGCTTCAGATTTAGCAGCGTTAGCTTTAGTTGTTGCATCTAAAGCAGCAGCAGATTGAGCGTCGTCAGCAGAACCTAATGTGTCATATGCTAAATCACCTGCAGTTGCAGCGTCTAAAATTGCTTCAGTCTTAGCTGTTGAAATTGCAGTTGCTGTTGTTGTTCCGACAACGCCGTTGTGTACAGATGCTACTGCAGATACGAAATCAGAAATTTGTTTTACTTTTAATTGTGCCATAATATTTATATTTGTTATTTTTAGGCCTAAGGACATTATTGCCCTCTTAATTATATATTAAAACGCCACACTGTTTTTAAGTAGTATGGCGTTTATATATTAAATGTTTTTAATTATTTTATAATATGTTAATCTATGTTTGATTTTTCATATTTAATATCTATATCATCAGATGCCTCTAACTGATATCCTGCAATTGATCCATTCCAGTGTAATTGGTCACCTGCTTCAATATTCGCTATAAGCTTTGCAGTTACACCGTCGTCATCTGAAAAATAGCAATCTTTGGTTTTAACGCCGTCTCCTAGATTTACTTCCATTCCATTTACGTTAACTGTAACATTTGAATCTAAAAATGGAGTATGTGTAATTCCAACAACTGACCAAGCACCGTCGAATGATGTAGGTGATGGTGTTTTGTCTAAATCTGCGCTAGATGAAACACCATGTGGTTCAATTGCAGCTTCCATCATTAATAAAAAAGGTACTCTACCTGATGCTGATGAAACTGCTCCACTTTGGTTAATATAACCACCGTTAATTGGAGAACCTTCAATGTCAATTGGTCCACCTGAATTTCTCGTTAAAGTTAAAGTTGTAATACCAAGCGGTCCTGTTTCAGAAAGTCCAGTTGATCCAGCAGATTGTGCTGTTGATATAACATTACCACCGAATGCATCTGGAGTAACATTAACTAATGTAATTCCAGTAGAAGCCCCAGTTGTTATTAATCGAATAGCTTGACCATTATGTGCAGTTGAATTATAAAGCGTACAGATAATATCTAAATTACCTGCTAAAATTGCAGCATCGAATTCAGCTTTGATTGCAGTAGGTGACATAATATCATGTCCGATAGCTACTATATCTGGAGTATCAAATACAATAGTTTCTATATTATTACCATCACTTATTGTAATTGAAGACCATGCTGTAGGTGCAGTTCCGAGTGGATTAATAGGAATCATCATATCACTACTAGCAAACGATCCAGGATATGCCATTGAATTAGCTTCTGCATCAATTTGTCCAGGTGCTTGTCCAATCGCAGCTGATACGTTTGTTTGTGCAGTATAAGTATTAAGCTTATCTCTCCATGCAGCAGTATCTATAGGATCTGTGTCGCCACCAGGACCATCATGTACTGTAATATCGTTAATAGTAATAAAATCACTGGTTGTTGGATTTGTTGGAGATGTAATATTGGCAGTTGTAGGAATTGCTTTGTTTAAGTGCATGAAAACCGCATTACCACCAGGAGTTGCTGTAACTTTACCAAGATTATTCAAGTCTGTGTAATATACAGAACCCGGCAATGCTGTTAAATCTTCAGGATCTCCAAAGTTTCTAATGATATCATTAAATGGTTTTACAAAAACGTCTTTACTAGATCTGAATACGTCTACAACTACTCCAACTTTAACGCTAGATGCACTTACATTTCCATATTTAGATAAATTACCATCCGGCTTGATGCTTACAATATCTCCCTTTAATAAATTTGTAGCGCTATCATGTTTAAATTTTACCCTATCATCTCTTTCGTTTAAACTAAATCTAGAAATTAATCTCTGTAGTGATTGAACATCAAACGGTGCCGATGCAAAAATAGGTTCACCTTCTGTGTTTAGTGAAAACGCAGTAGCAATAACAGATGTTGACATGTCATTAGTTCCATTTAATCTAAAGCTCATCATATCAACGTCTTCTACTACCGCATCATATGACGATACCGTTTTTGCAGAAATTGATTTTATTCTAACAACTGTAGAACCCTGAGTATCTGTGATAAACATACCGACTTTCATGTCTAAACCATTGTATGTATTGGGCTTTCGTGTACTTGAATCATCATGAGATTGTGCACTGATTGAATTGACAGATATATTAAACGTCTGGTATTGATTTTGTAAACCAAGACCGTCAGTCTCTCCATACAAATCAGCGCCTTGCCATGCAGTTATTGTACCTCGTAGTGTGATTGGTGTTAGTGTTGACATATTTTACTTTTATCTTTTTTAAGGCTTTGTATTATGCTAGCCGGTTTTTTTAATATTATTTAAAATGCAAACAGTATATATGCATGTGCTTCTTTGGCTGGGAAACCAATTCTAGAATAATCTAAGTTTCCTTGTGTCAAGTCTAATTTTATAGTTAAATTACTAAATGTTGTAAATAAATCACTTTCATAATTATTACCTGATTTAACAGTCATTGTTGCATTAGATGCTAGGAAGTTTTTATTAGTACCACCAGAATTAAATGCAGTAATTTTATATTGATTATTTATCATATCTGATGCATATGCTACGATTGAGTTAGGCGCTATAACCTCATTACCAAATGTAAATTCTGCAAAACGTTCACCGTTACCTCCAGTTGATGTTGATGTGGTTACGTTTGTAGTAAGGAATCTTCCAGCAGCACCGGGATCTTCCATAACTATAGTAGCTATATTTTCAGAAGAATTAAATTCAATACGTGCTAGATATTTGCTTCCGCCATTTGCACCTGTCAGTCCTATTGGCCCTCGTGGTCCTTCAGGTCCTTCTATTGTACTATCAGCTCCATCATTTCCAGAAGTTCCAGTGTTTCCATTGATTCCAGAAGTTCCGTTGATTCCATTGATTCCAGAAGTTCCGTTGATTCCATCGGCTCCAGCATCTCCATTAATTCCAGAAGTTCCATCATTTCCAGAAGTTCCAGTGTTTCCATTGATTCCAGAAGTTCCAGTGTTTCCAGAAGTTCCATCGGCACCAGCAGCTCCATTAATTCCAGAAGTTCCATCGTTTCCAGAAGTTCCGCTGATTCCAGAAGTTCCATTAATTCCATTGGCTCCAGCAGCTCCATTGATTCCAGAAGTTCCAGTGTTTCCAGAAGTTCCATCGGCTCCAGCATCTCCATTGATTCCAGAAGTTCCACTGATTCCAGAAGTTCCGTTGATTCCATCGGCTCCAGCAGCTCCATTAATTCCAGAAGTTCCAGTGTTTCCATTGATTCCAGCAGCTCCATTGATTCCAGAAGTTCCATTGATTCCATCGGTACCATCAGCTCCATTGATTCCAGAAGATCCATTAACACCAGTATTACCCTGAGGTCCAGTAGCTCCATCATTTCCATCGATTCCAGAAGTTCCACTGATTCCAGAAGTTCCATCGATTCCAGAAGTTCCATTGATTCCAGAAGTTCCATTAGCACCAATATTACCCTGAGGTCCATTAGCACCAGTCAATCCAGAAGTTCCATCATTTCCATCGATTCCAGAAGATCCAGTATTTCCATCGATTCCAGAAGTTCCATTGATTCCAGAAGTTCCATTAGCACCAATATTACCCTGAGGTCCAGTTGGTCCTGCAATCATACTATCATCACCAGTTGCACCTACTTCACCTGCAATACCTTGAGGTCCAGTTGGTCCAGCATCTCCATTGATTCCTGAAGTTCCACTAATTCCTGAAGTTCCATCGTTTCCTGAAGTTCCATCAATTCCTGAAGTTCCATCGTTACCTTGAGGTCCAGTATTTCCATCGTTACCTGAAGTACCATCAGCTCCGTCAATTCCAGAAGTTCCAGAAGTTCCATCGTTACCTGAAGTACCATCGTTACCTGAAGTTCCATCAGCTCCGTCAATTCCAGAAGTTCCAGAAGTTCCATCGTTACCTGAAGTACCATCGTTACCTGAAGTTCCATCAGCTCCATCTGATCCACTTGTACCAGACGTTGTGACGATAACTGAAGGGAAAACTACTTCTACATTACCAGGACTAGTTTCGTTGACAATTGCTCCACCACTAAATGTAATGTTATTGACATCGTCTACGGATGCAAGTCCGATTGGTGTTACAGAAATACCATGTGGAGATGAGTAAGCTTCTGTAAAGATACCTAATTCATCGCCTGCTTCGATTGAGTACGTTGATCCTACTATGTTTGAATTACCTTCTGATTGAACTATTAATTCTATTGCATCAGAGTCATCATTATCAAGTGGATTATTTGAGTCTACGTTTAATACATCAACTCTGCTCCAACTTTTAATTTCAAAAGCAGAATATTCACTATTATTGTTTATGTTAGTTAAGAATAATGAAACCTTAACACCATCAATACCTATTCTATCTTCTAATACAGATTCAAGATATGCATTTCTGTAACCCTTATCATCTGCTAATGCAATTCTAATTTTAGTTACACCTGCAGGATTTGTAGAATCTATTATGATTTCACCTTGTACTGGTTTATCAGCTATTGTAAATGATTTTACTTTATATACTGCACCTGGTAGAGTAAATCTACTAGTAACAATATCTCCAACTACTTGACCAGCATCGTATATATTAGCTACTTTCATACTAGGAAGCTCTATTATATTGATACCTAATGTAACATATATTCTAGCTCTTAATATACCTGATACGTTTGCTGTATCGAATGGTAAAGTTGCTGTTTGACTGCCTGTTAGTGAAATAGCTATTTCACCTTGTATGTCGGAGTTGGCTGCACCGTATTCTAATGTTGTTGCCGTTTTTGAGAAAGAAGCGACTAAAATATTGTTTGTGTTGTATAAGTCTACTTTAACTTCATTCGCAACACCGATGTTAAGTTGATTACCTATATAATCTTGATGTAATATAAGTTTGATACTGTTAGATTGTCCTCTAACAATTCTCGATAATTCAGGTAAAACCGCAATTATGTTTTGATTTGAAACAGTTGGCATAGTTATTTGTGTTTTTTTCTTTGTTTATATATCAGTATTAAAATGAATAGTCTTTACTTAACATAGAAAAGACTTTCTGGTTTATGACGCACATTGCGTTATTTTCTAGAACAGTATCTGTTGAACATTCTATTTTAATTATGATCTTATCAGAATTTTTAGTAAGTATTTCATCGATGTTTGCAAAATAAGTTTCAGATGTGTATTCTACTGTATGCAAATGTGTCATGTTGAATCTCTTCCAATCATGTGTGAAATATTTATTAGGTTTTGTGAAATGATATACATGCATTTTATTATCTGGTGTTTTAACGAATACAAATCCGTCATTTAAAAAGTATGGTTTTTTTGGTATGTAGTCACATTTTAAACCGTCTTCAATAACTCTCCATTGTTCTCTACATATTGAATGTAGGTTTTCATATTCATCAATTGCTTCGTTTAATAATAGATCTAGTATGTCATCTGTTTCCATATCATCACCTGTTGTAAAAACTAATTCTAAATTTGGGAAATCAAAACCACTTACAATCTGATTTATTGTATCAGGATTGCTGGTCATTTTAACAGCGTCGTACTTATACAAATAATCTAATGCATCGTCTATATCAAATAGAGCTTCCATTAAATTGCCTGTTTCTAATTTGTCTTTTATGACCGAAATGGTACCTCTTAGTTTATAAGTACGATATTCGATGTCTTCTGGACCATTACTAATCCAATCTGGGATCTTAAGTTTTGAGTTCATATTCTATTTATCTATTAACTACAGGATTATAACGAAAAAAGGACACTATATAAATATAATGTCCTTTTTTTTCATAATATAATATTATTTATATTATTGCTTTTTCTTTCTTTTTATAGTTTGTTTTTCTACAAAAATAGATTCTGTTGCATTTTCACCAGTGGTTAATCCCCATTGCAATATAAACCAATTAATTTCCTTTTCAGCTACAGATTTGCTCATTCTTAGTTTAGTTCTAAGAATTTGAGTTGCCTTTTCTATAAATTCTAATTCTTTTTCTCTAGTCGTAGTATATTGCATATACCAATCTTGTTCATTTACCACATCGTTATATGTTTTACCATGTGGTTCTAATTGCAAGTTAATTAACTCGATGAATGCTGCGCGTGTTTTTTCTCTACTAACCATGTCTTATATATTATATTTTTTTAGGTTTAATAATCTCGTCTATTATTCCGTAGGCAACTGCTTCTTCTGCATTTAACCAGAAATCTCTAGTTGCATCTTTCATTACCTTCTCTGCTTTCTTACCACAATATGATCCAAGTAAGTTGAACAATTCCATGTTAACCTTTTGCCATTCAGCCCAATCGACTTCAGCATCTTGTATATTTCCACTGAAACCGCCAGAAGATTGGTGTAACATTGTTGTAGAATGCCTAAGTGACATTCTTTTACCTTTAGTTCCTGCTCCTAATAATACTGAACCCATTGATGCTGCCATTCCTGTATTAATAGTACGTATATCACAAGGTATATATTCCATCACATCCACCATAGAAAGCCCTGATTTAACAGATCCTCCTGGACTATCAATATGCATTGTAATATCTTCGTTACTGTTGCTAGATAAAAACATTAATTGCGCTTGTACTATTGTACTCATGTCATCATTTACTGGTCCTGCGACCCATAGCAATCTGTCTGCCATTAATCTTGAGAACACATCCATTTGTGCAACATTCATTTTACGTTCTTCTAAAATATACGGTGTCATCGATGATTGTACATTAGCAATTTTACCGTATGCATCTAATTGCGATGAGCCAACATTAAATTCTGATTTAATGTATCTTTGAAATTCTTTATCTTTTGGGTAGTGATTCATTTATATTCGTTTTTGTATTTGTTTAATTAAATCGCATGTTTCATATTCTTCTATATGTGCGAAATATTCCATTGTTTTAATTAGAGTCTTTTTATATCCACTCGGTGGTAGTTGCATTGCATACTCTACATCGTCTGGATCTACCAGAATAACTAGAATCTCGCTCTCTTTTACATTCTCTACAATGTTCAACATATATTCAACTATTCTCCTGTAAAACATATCGTATTTTGACATTAAGATTTTGTCAAAATCTACGTATAATATTTTATTAGGGTCTATGTATATGTATGGTGGTTTTGCCATGTTATATTGTGAAGTAGTCACCTAGTATGTTTTTATAATTAATACCTTTATCTCCGTTACATTCATCAATCCTTCCAGTAAATTCAACACCAGCATCCGTTAAGTATACGCTGCCATTTGAATAATCAAATAATGATTTCTTAAGGATCAATGTATGATCTTTATTGTCTGTTAAATCTTCAGCTTTAATTTTCTTAGCTAAATCAAAATGTCTTTCATAGAAATGCATGTTATCTGCAAAGTGATGATATGTACCTAATTCTAGTGATTTGTATTTGTCATCTTTTTTAAGAATAAGATAAATTGATTGCATTAAGAATGAAAAGAAAGGTGCGTCAAATGTTAATCCATAAAATACGTCATTAGATCTCATTTGAATTTTCATGTTCAGTTTGTTATCTCTAATAAAGAAATTAGCATACATGGTACACACAAAATCTTTATTACCTTTAAACTGAAATTTGGGTTGATTAAAGAACATAATAGCTTGTCTACTATTTTCATCAGCTAATAATGAATCTATTACCCATCCAACTTGTTCGTCATTGATTACAAGTGCTCCGTAATTTGAATTTATATCATTAGTTCCAGGATTTGTCAATGTTGACCACATGCCTGAATATTGACCTATATAATCTACGTCTCGATCTCTATGTAAATACCATGCCATTTCACCTGCGAAATATTTCCAATTAAAAGATCTTGATTCAAAGTTTGCAACAGGTTGTATTGGATCAATAGATATGTTTGATAGTACTTGTTCTTTAACTTCTAAATCTCGTGGTTTAGAAAGTTCTCCGAAATCATCGATCTCTGTTATTAGATCTTTAAGTATGTTTGAGAAGTTTGTCATTTATTAAAATGTTTATACTAGTTATACTATAGTTTGATGAAAAGTTTATCAGAAGTTGGCTTCTTTGTAATTAAATAACTCTGACCCTTTGTAATAGTTTGATCTAATATAGCATCAGCTACGATATCTTCAACATATTTTTGAATAGCTCTTTTAATTGGCCTTGCTCCATATGATTGATCATATCCTTCTGTTACTAGAAATTCTCTCGCAGGTTTAGAGAAAGTAAAGGTATATCCTTCTTCTTCCATTCTTTCAGAAAAATGAGCTAATTCTATTTGAACTATTTTTAATATAGCTTTGCTTTCAAGTTGATCAAATAATATAATATCGTCTAGTCTATTTAAAAATTCAGGACTAAACTTGTTTTTTAATTCTTTCTTTATAATTGAATCCATCTTTTTACTCTCTTCAATTATAGAAGATTTTGTTGATGAGAATCCTATACCTGATCCAAAGTCTGCAATTTTTCTAGCGCCGACGTTTGACGTCATAATAATAATAGTGTTTGTAAAATCTACAACTCTACCGCTAGAATCTGTTAATCTACCTTCATCAAGTACTTGTAGTAATGTATTGAATACATCAGGGTGAGCCTTCTCTATTTCATCAAACAATACTACAGAATATGGTTTGCGTCTCACTGCTTCAGTTAATTGACCACCTTCTTCGTGACCAACATATCCTGGAGGTGAACCTATAAGTCTACTGACATTAAATTTCTCTTGATATTCTGACATATCAATTCTAATCATTGAATCTATATCGCCGAATAAATATTCTGTCAATGCCTTTACTGTTTCTGTTTTACCAACACCAGTTGGTCCTAAGAACATAAAAGAACCACTTGGCTTTTTATGACTAGCGACACCTGTTCTAGATCTTTTAATTACATTACATAATGCATCAACTGCCTTATCTTGACCAATGATCATTTTCTTAATTTCCTTAGACATCGTTCTAATCATCTTAAGATCATCAATGCCTAATTTATTAACAGGAATGCCTGTCTGTGTAGATATTGTTTCTGCGATATCTTCTACATTAATTGTTCTCTTCGATAATTTAAGCGAAGCTTCCCATGTTTTAGTTTCCTGAGCAATTTTACTTTCAGTCATTAATTGATCATCTCTGAGCCTAGCAGCAACTTCATAATCTTGTTCTTCTACTGCTTGTTTCTTTTCAGCTTTAATTGTTTCAGCTTGTTTTTCTAACGTCTTGATTTTAGATGGGATTTTAACCTCTAACAAATGAGTTCTTGCTCCAGCTTCATCTAATAGATCTATCGCTTTGTCAGGAAGTTCACGTTGTTTAATATAACGATCGCTTAATCTAACACATGCAATGATTGCATCATCAGTATATGCTACAGAATGATATTCTTCATAGTTGTGTTTAATTCTCATTAAGATATCGATCGTATCTTCAACTGAAGGAGCATCCACGAATACTTCCTGGAAACGCCTGGTTAATGCACCATCATCTTCGATATTTTCTCTATATTCATCTAAGGTTGTTGCACCAATACATTGGACTTGTCCACGTGCTAACGCAGGCTTAAGTATGTTAGATGCGTCTAATGCACCACTAACCCCACCAGCACCTACAATTGTATGTAACTCATCAATGAATATAATAATGTTATCATTGGTTTTAAGTTCTTCCACAATATTCTTCATGCGCTCCTCAAATTCACCTCTATATTTTGTACCTGCAACGATTGTTGTCATGTTTATAGAAATGACTCTTTTGTTTAATAAAACTCTTGCAACTTTCTTGTCAACTATACGCTGTGCGATAGCCTCAACAATTGCAGTTTTACCAACTCCAGGATCACCTAAAATAATTGGATTATTCTTTTTCCTACGTGCTAGGATTTGACAAATTCTATAGATCTCTTTATCTCTACCGATGATAGGGTCTAATTTGCCATCTGCTGCTGCCGCCGTTAAATCTTCCCCGAATTCATCTAAGAATGGGGTGTTCTTTTTCTTTGGTGCACCTTTTTTGTTTTTCTCGTTTTCGTATCCGTCTGCTACTGACATATTATATGTTTATTGTTATGTATGTTATATGTATCAATTCAATTTAGTTTACGATATTATCTGCTGCATATGCTCCTGGTAAAAGTTCAGGTTTACACCTTGCTTTAAATCCCAGAGATTCAACGTAACCGACTGCTGCGCTCACTAATTTATTTGATTTTTTTGTTGGGTCTGTATTGTAATCTAGATCAATTGTTGAAACTTCAATTCCATGCTCTCTTAAATATAAAGCAGTTTCACATGATCGTTCTGTTTCTTTCCACAATCTAGTCCACATATCTTTAATAATTGGCATTTGTTCTTTTTTATAAATAACATGACAACCTGAATGTGCAATATGGAATACAACAGTAGTAGCATATGTCGTTATAGAAGATCTACTTTGACTATCGCATCCTAAATATATTTGCATATCAAATCCTTTGTTTTCCTGTATCATTTGTTTAACATATGGTGCTAATTCAAATTCAGATGGTCCTGTCAGTTTTTTAAATTTCATGTTCATTTTTATTAGAGTACTTTATATGTATCGAGAAAACAAACAGCATAAAAAAACCTCAATAAAGAGGTTTTAAATTATTTAGGAAGTTTTGTTAATTTCTAAAATGATAGCCTGCCCAACCTGTAACAATATATTTAGTTTCAGTCGTTGCTGGAATTCCACGATGTGGATGTGTCCAACCTGCTGGCCATATTACTGTAAGACCTTTCTTTGGTTTAACCTTAATACCTTGTAATAAAAATTCGGTTTCTCCACCATCTTCTATGTCGTTGAGGTATGTCGTGAATGCTAGTTTTCTTTGTATTTTGCCAGCTCTTGGTCCACCTTCTTCTATATGCATTGGATTATATGCTTTTCCTGGATCATATTTTTGTATATTGAACGGTGGAAAGAAACTCCAAGGAGTTGTCATGATGTTACTCCATTCATATTCCTTTTCATATAATTCAAACGCACCTTTTATTGCTTCTGTATAATCTTCTAGTATATCAGAATCAAGATGAGTTTCATTTAATCTATGATATCCTCTTAGTTTATCATAATTCGCTGCTTTCCCCATATCATTGAAGTTTTCAACTATTTTATCGCATAACGATTCATCTATTGTACATGCCATTATAAATGATGGTGATGTATGTTCAAATTCTGGTAAAATCATAATTTATTTGTATAATTTATTTGCTAATTGTAAATCTGCAGGCGTATCGATACCAAATGACATATGTTCTGTATATCCTGCAGTAATTGGTACATTATTATCTAGCCATGTTAATTGTTCTAGTGAATTTTGTATTGAATTAAGAGATGGTGTCATGTTTGATATAAATTCCAACGTACTAGAACTGTATCCATAAATTCCAATATGTTTAAATATAGTATCTGATGGTTTATATACATTGCTTCTAGTAAACATCAATGCAGAATCAAATTGATCTGTGACTATTTTAACTGTATTTGGATCAGTTGCTTCGAACGTTGTCAGTATTGTTTTTAAAGTTGCAACTGAATTAGGATTCTGTTTAACTATTTCAATTACTTGATCAATATCTGATGGATCTATAAATGGTTCGTCACCTTGTACATTAATAATGAAATCTGCACCCTTGATTTTTTGTATTGCAATTACTCGTTCAGTTCCTGTATCATATTCAGGCGTCCATATAACTCTAGCTCCAAATTCTTGAGCAGCATCGTATATGAGTTTACTATCGGTTGCAATAATAACTTCATCTGCACTTGATTTCATTGCTCTTTCCCATGTGTGCTGAATCATTGGTTTATCACCTATGATTGCTAATGGTTTTCCAGGAAGTCTTGTTGATTCCCAACGTGCCGGTATAATTACAAATGTTTTCATATTATTCTTCTTTGCTTTTTTGACCTAAATATCCACTATGATGCCTTTTAGAATATTCCTTTTTTGAGAAGTTTATTTTCTTCATTAATTCCACAACTATGATATCGCCAATAACAGTCATAAGAGTTGTAGAAATCGTAGGCGTTAATCCTAATGGACAAAGTTCTTCAGAATCTCCAGTGTGTAATACAACATCTGATTGATTTGCTAAAGGACTATCGGTTTTCCCAGTGATACAAATAACTTTAACATCTGGCCACAAAATCTTGGACAACATGATTAACTCTATGATCTCTCTGGTTTTCCCAGAATTAGACAATAATATAAGAACATCGTTTTTGCATAGTATACCTAAGTCACCGTGTTGAGCTTCGCTCGGGTGAAGATAAACTGCAGGAGTTCCTGTTGAACTAAGAGTTGTAGCAATATTCAAAGCTATCTGTCCACATTTACCCATACCTGACATTACGACTTTCCCATTCAACGCAAGATTATGGACTTGATGTTTAATTATATCCACAGCTTGCTCAAATGAATCATTTACTGGAATATTCTGAATTGCTTCAGATTCCAATTGAATAAGTTTTTTAATGTTGTCTTTCATAAGTATAATTTATATAAATGATATTTAATTAGTTTCACATGAATGATGATATGATATATGCTAGCTTATAACCAGCAAATCCACCGAGTGCTGTCGGTACGGGGAAAACAATAAACTTCCCTAATGATGTTACATATTTTGGTCTATTAACTACTCTTCCTAAAAAGAAATAATAGATCATATAACCCAATAGAACCATGATATCGATTCTCTCTGCAATAAAAACCATTAATACTGCTCCTAAAAATCCGAATATAAAATTATCTGTAATAGATCCTAATATTTCTTTTTTGGATGTGTCTCTGTACTCTTCTTTAATTTTCTTTAAACTCATGTTAGTTTGATAGAGGTGCCTTTATAGCGGCATGTGATTGATAGTTCTTTAATTCAAAATCGGCCCATGAACTACTGAACATTCCGTCTTGTACTGTGATTATTGGTAAATCAAATGAAGTTCTACTAATTTGTTCTTTAGCTTGTTCTAAATGATTTGAATATAAATGAACGTCTCCTAAATTACCGATTAATTCGTCGGCAACCATATTTAATTCATCAGCTAACATTTCTAATAGTAATCCATAAGATGCAATATTAAAAGGAAGACCTAATAAAGTATCTACTGATCTTTGATTCCACATTAATGAGATTGCTCTATCTTTACCAGGATTTGTTATCTTTTCTTCTCGTGTTGTTTTTCTCGTGTAAACTTGAAATCCATAATGACATGGTGGTAAAGTCATGTTTTCAATTTCACCTACGTTCCATGCAGATACCATAAGTCTTCTAGAATCTGGATGAGTTTGAAGTTGTTCTATTAAGTTTTGAATTTGATCTATAGAAACTTCACCTTCTTTATAACCCCATTCTAAAATATCCTTTTGTTTCCAATGTCTCCATTGTTTACCATAGATTGGACCTAATTCACCCCATTCTTTTGCAAACTCGTCGTCTGTTTTGATCAAGTCTACAAATTCCTTTTGAGATGCGATATCGCCACCTTCTATAAAATGCGGTTGCATTGCAGTAACATATGCTTTATATGCATCGCCATTCCAGATGTTACATCCGTTCTCAACAAGATATTTAATATTCGTATCACCTCTTAAAAACCAAAGCAATTCTGTTACAATAACTTTAAATGGCATTTTCTTAGTAGTAAGTAATGGGAAACCTTCTGACATTTTATGTCTGATCTGTCTACCGAAAACTGAAATCGTTCCAGTCCCAGTCCTATCGTCCTTTACAATTCCATTATCAAGAATGTCTTGTAATAGCTCGTTGTATTGTTTGTCTAAATTATTCATATTATAAGCAGCTAAAATATCTGTCACCTCTGTCACATAAAAATGTTATTACTATTCCTGTTGGATCATTCTCTTCAATCCATTTTTCTGCAGCCAAAATATTAGCACCTGCTGAAATACCAACAAATATTCCCATTTCACGTGCAAGTTGCAAAGCTCTGTTTTTTGCATCTTCGGTCGATATGGTAATTACTTCGCTAACATGTTTCATATCAACTAAGAATTTACTACCATCACCAATTCCTTGTATACCATGTAATCCTGATTCACCGCCACTCATTACTGGAGATTCCGCAGGTTCTACTGCAATAATTCTAGTAAGAGGTATTTGTTTCTTAATAGCCAAACCTGCACCCATTAAAGTTCCGCCAGTTCCTGTACCAGAAATAAATGCCGAGATAAATTTATATTCAGACGTTTTATGGTGAATATCTTTTAGAATCTCTTTTGCTGTAGTTTCTCTATGTGCGTCTATATTTAATTGATTATGAAATTGATTGCAATTGAACCAACCGTTATCTTTACATAATTTATCACGTAAAGCTATAGCACTATCAAATTCTCCAGGTGGTACTTCTATTAATTCAGCTCCATAATATTCTAAAGTCTTTTTTCTTTCTAGACTCATATTACTTGGCATTACTATAACACATTTATAACCACGTTCTGCTGCTAACCATGCAAATGAAACACCCATATTTCCAGAGGTTGCTTCACATATAGTATCACCTTTCTTTAAGATACCTTTATTCTCTGCATCATTTATAATCCATGATGCTGGTCGATCTTTGATACTGCCGGTCGGATTAAACAATTCTGCTTTAGCATAAATCTTATCACTAATTCTAATTAAAGGTGTATTACCTATTCTGTCGCTTAATCTAACCGAGTCTCTCTTCATTTATCTTTTCTAATAATACTTGTTTAAGAATTGTACAGTGATCATACAGTTCATCTTTTTCGAATGCAATCAAAGCTGCGCGTATATCTTCAGATGTTCCTAATTCGGCCCACTCTTTAAATTCTGCATCAGATTCAAAATATTCAATTAATTTACTAGGTTGCACTAATTCACTATACATCAATTCGAGTGCTTCGATGTGATCTTTGTTAAAATTGTTTCGGCTGTCCATTTTGTTTTACTTCTTTGGTGCTTGTCTATCGCATCCGTTATCATTTGCTTTTACTTCATCCTCTGTAATAGATGTGCTTACATATTCTAAGCGACCTTCATCATACCAAACAGTTACTGCTTCTGTGAATTCATCTTTTTGTTTTGCAGTTACCAAATATTGGCTACATCCTGTCAAATAGTATACACTACCTGTAATTGTTCCACTGAATCCAGTTACTTTCTCTGTAACTACATCACCATTTTTAAATTTAAATTCTTTTGTTATCATATGTCTTTTATTAATTTCTATAATCGTCGTTAGTAAAGTCGTCATTGCTATGTCCATAGTCAGTAATATTTGACACACTTCTAGAAGTACATCTAAAGCATAATCCACGATCAGAATTCTGGTCTATATACATAGTCTCATCACATCCACCATCTGGTGCGTATTGACCCCATTTCGAGTTCTCTGGATCATGATTCATGCATTTAACTTCTTTAGAACCTGCTCTCTCTGTTTTTGCCATTGTTTATAAGTTTATTATATTAACTATTATATTAACCAATGCACATTTGTTTCATCACTCATAGTTAATTAAAGCTCTTCGGGAAATTTAAAACCATGGGAAAATTTAAAACCACGGGAAAATTTCAGCAGCACGCCCCAATCTATATGGTACCCATAGCCCTCGGACCACTCTAACGCTCGGTAGCCCTCGCATACACACAATACCAAGTGCGCGCGGAGACGAAGTCGCCGTGTCTCTGATATCGGTGATTCCTTGCCCAACTCAGTGGTCGCTTACTTATTTTTAATACCATACACGTGACGTGTGCCTATAGTCCATGTCGGCGGAGGTCACGGTAGTCTTTAAGGGCTTCAGGGTTAAGCGTGTTTTAGGGCATTGATTGATTATGTACTCTCAGATCTCTATGTGTATACACAGTCTCTGGTACTTCAAGTCGTTTCATTTCTTTTTATGTACTCATTTGTATGAGATCATATGCATGTACCCTAAGGCTGTGTATATTCTCTTGTGTATTAATCTTAGGCTTTGAGTCTTTGAGTACTCTAATACCTTGATGGCAGCCAGGCATATAATGCGTGCGAAGTCGATTCTTTTCGATCGGGCCCTTAAATGTACTGTCCCACGGGGACCAATATTTTCTGAACCGGCGACATTAAAATAGTCGCGATTCTTCTGGGCCAGTCTGGCTTCTCTGTACTTATTTTTTTGGGATAATAGATGGGTGTTTAATTGGTGACTTTGAGTGGTTTGAGTACTTTGAGTATGTTTAAGCCCTGAGAGACCTAAAACGGCATGGCTGCCCGGCGTGATAATTAATGCGCAATAGTGACTTATAAAATAAAGCTATAGCTATTATACTTATACTTAAGGTACCCTTATAATCCGGCCTCAACTTGCGAGAGCTCTCATGTGTTTGAGTTTCATATATGTGTCTATGACTCCTGAGTGAAATATGCGCTCGATAGCCTACATGAGCCTCTGAGCCCTCCATGACCCCGAGCCCATACATGTGAGCGTACCTTAGTCATGGTGGTTTACTCTTATATCCCTTTGGTCTCTCTAGTCCCTCTGATCCCTCTTACTGATATAGTGTATTATGTGTATCGGTTGGCTGGTTGCTCTGCGAGCTCGGCTGATCAGCTGGTAGTCTATGGTGCTTGGCGACTCTTGGTGCTCTATGGTACCTAGGTGTCTACTGAGTCCTCTTGGTTCTCTGTTGCTCTTTGGTGTGTTGGCGAGCGTGGAGCTCTTGGCTTACTCTGCGGTATTCTTGGTTAACAGTGTCGACTGTGCGTATGTTGATATATGTGTTGGGTGAGCGCGCCAGTGCTCCGGCTGCTTACTGGGAAGCTTCTGGGAGCGTTGCTGGGAAGTACTTCTGGAGAGCTTCCTGGGGGACTTCTCTGGGAAGCTTACTGGGGAGTTGTTCTGGGGAAGCTTACTGGGGAATAGCTAACAGGTTGTCTATTTTGTTCCCTGGGGCTTATAATAGCTAACAGGTTGTCTATTCTTCCAGAGAACTTACTGGGAACACTTTGGCACCCAATCTAACTTTGACTTGAAGACATGTTTTATATGCATCCTCCCCTGGTTTGTTTCATCCCCTCTGGTATTTATTTTAATTATAGTCTCTGGGTACTCTGAGGTCTCAATGTGATCTGGGGTTTTGGCCCCTTATGCAGTCTCTAATACCTCAACCGCTTCATTTACTGTAAATGCTTTAGATGCCCATGTTTTTGAGTTTACTGTTTTATATTGAGCCATATCCATAAGGTTGGTATTATCAAACATTCCATTTATGGTTCCTACAGTTAAGGCTGCCATTATAGCTTCATCCATGAATTTTACTTTTTTGCCTACTCTCGCAAATACTGTTAAGTAATAGTCTCCGCCATCTGGGCAGAATTCTACTGTTTGTAAGGCTCCTCTCTTATAGCCACTTATAATAGACTCTGGGTTTTTCATCATACGTTCATTGTCAAATGGTCTGGCGTCTACACACGATGTGAAGCCTGCTCTGACTTTGGTGATCATTCTGAATTTACCCTTAGTGTATTGGGATAAGTAGTCTACTGTGTGTAAACCTACGATTGTGTTGATGATGTTTGGATTGTTCATATTTTGACTGTTTTTAAGTGTGACTAACTGTTTTAATTATACTACTAATATACACGTTTTTATTGAATGGCCAAAGCCTTTTGCTGTTTATTTTCAAGATAGTTGCGAACAGTCTAATAGAACAAACTCAATAGCATTGCCGTATCTTTCTCTGTGGCCACTCTAAACGTAGTCTCGTTTGGTATACAATGCTCACTGGTCTTATACTCCTTACGTGCGATCTTAATAGACTCCTCCATAGTATATGCATAGTTACTGTTCCAACCACCCTCTTTGAAGTTAAAGTTCCAAGACTTAAGTGTTAATAAGTATGATAGTTTGGCTTTCTTCTCCTCTACTATAAGTATTAGATCCTCATGGCCTACACCTTTCCTAACTACTGATTTAAGGGCTTTGATTTGTCTTCTTAGTAATGCAGTCTCTTTTCTTAGACCTGCCTTCGTTTCCATTGCTTTTATCATATGACTTTGTTTTAACTGTTTTAATTATACTACTAATATACACGTTTATATTGAATAAAAAAAGCTTTTCGCTGTTTAATTTCAATATAGTTACGAACAATTGGGTCGTCGCAGTTCTCCTTATATTATAGTGAATATTGAGTCTTTGTTTCATGATCATTTGCGAACATTTGAGTTGTTCGTAACTAATTGGAAAATAAGTGCTGAATTGCTTTGGGTTGTCATATAATTGTCGTATATTAGTAGTATAAGTTGAAGGTACAGCCTTCCTTATGGGCGTGCCGGTTCAAGGCGGAAGACTGGACTCCACAATGCAACAAACCCCCGCGTTTAGTATATTGTTCGCAAGTATTTGAAAATAAACCGCAAAAAGCTTTTTTTATAAGCAGATTAGTTGTATATTAGTAGTATAACTAAAAGATCAAAATTATGAAAGTTATTTCTCTTCGTGACACCAACTTATTCCTTTTATCTAATGGATACAATGTGATTGATTTAAATGACATTGATGTTGTTTCAGTGCAGGTACAAAAGAAAGACGGTCAAATCGTCTATCCTGAGTTTGTGCCCCTTGATTCTATTGTTACTGAGTATAATCTTCCTACCTCTTTGGTTGGTGATTTACTTAACAATACATTGTCTGATACAGTAGATGATGATACATTCGATTTCTAATTGTTAACAACTTTCCGAAAATAAACCGCAAAAAGCTTTTTTTATAAGCAGAATTGTTGTATATTAGTAGTATAATTAAAAGCTTAAAACTATGTCAAACATTAAAACACAAATCGAGTCTTGGATCACTACAGAGGCACAAACAAAAGTTAACACCTATTATGATAAACACTTAAAGTCTCTTACTGCTCCTGAGTTCTCTATATCTTATGGACGTAAGTATGCAAAGATCATGCAAGATACGTGTGTCTGGGCATTCATTGCTCTATCTGATGATACTAATAAGAACATGGTTGTTGGTGATTTACTTAAACCTGCTAATTGGAGAACACCAGCAAAACACAGTAGAGGTAATATCTTAAATGGTTCTGCATCTTATACCTCTTATGGACCAAGCTACTTAAAATAAGCATTGTTCGTAACTATTTTAAAATAAGTGATCAAAAGCTTTTTTTATAAGTAGATTATGTGTATATTAGTAGTATAATT